>ERZ1090878.792-NODE-797-length-15992-cov-5.008032_pt1 | contig 15992 bp, 6 predicted proteins | sample MGYA00478473_ERZ1090878 | MGnify/ENA primary metagenome ERZ1090878 (study PRJEB33644, sample SAMEA5815720) | chicken gut metagenome | biome: Chicken; feature: Gastrointestinal Tract; material: Caecum | place: Ireland | collected 2019-01-01 | study: A study of the... | reverse complement strand
GTATGCGCCCGAATCGGCTATATTCTGAGAGGGGGGAACGGCAATGCTGAATCCGGAAAACAATTTACAGGAAATGCCCGCAGCGGGAGCGGCCGCGGCAGAAGCTGCGATCCTGCAGGACGGCTCGGGCAGGAACGGAAAGCGGAAAAAGAAACTGGCGAGCAGATCCGACAGGATCCTGCTTGCGGTATTCTATATAATAGCGGGGGTGTTTGCGCTCCTGTGCCTGTATCCCTTTTATCAGGTTCTGATCTCCTCGTTCGCGGATGAGACGACGCTGATCCGGGAGGGATATAAATTCATTCCCTCCAAGTTCTCGCTGGACGCGTATCGCACGCTGTTCGGGTCAGACGATATCCTGTATGCGTACGGGATCACGATCTTCACGACGGTGGTGGGAACATTCTGTTCGCTGATCATCACGGCGATGGCGGCATACGCGCTGAGCGGGAACAAGCTCAAATACAGGAACGCGATCAACTTCTTTTTCTACTTCACGATGCTCTTCAGCGGCGGTCTCATTCCTTACTACATCCTGATCAAGAATTATCTGCACCTGAGCAACAATCTGCTGGTGTATATCGTGCCGGGGCTGCTCAACGTCTGGAACATGTTCCTTCTGCGGAACTTTTTCAACGACATATCGCCCGCCCTGCGCGAATCGGCGATGATCGACGGGGCGAACGAAGTGACGATCGCCTTCCGCATCATTTTGCCTCTTTCGCTCCCCGGGTTGGCTACGATCGGGCTGTTCACGTCCCTTTCGTATTGGAATATCTGGATGGAGAGCATGCTGTATATGGACGATTCCCGCCTGTACACGCTGCAATATCTGATCGTGCGGATGGTGAACAGCATATCCGCGGCGTCCAGCGCGGGGCAGTCGGGCTTGCCGACGGGCATAACCTCCGTTCCCGCGTATACCCTGCGTCTGGCTACGGCGATCGTCACGATCGGGCCGATCGTGCTGCTGTACCCGTTCCTGCAAAAGTACTTCGTTGCCGGACTTCGCGTCGGCGGCGTGAAAGAATAAAAAAGGAGATCAATGATGAGAAAGTTTAAAAGTGTGTTGGTAATGGCGCTGGCGTGCCTTATGGGGTTCAGCGTAGCGGCCTGTGCGAACAACAATCCCGGCGGCGGAGCGGACAACGTGCTGCGCATCTATCTATGGAGCGATGACGGCGACACGCCCGACGGGTTCCCCGAAGTGGTGGATTATTTCAACGAGACGTACGGGGAAGATCTCGGGTTCACGCTGAGTTTCAAATTCGATACGCAGTCCGATTACAAGCAGAATCTGAATCTTTCGATGGCGTCCAGCGGCAGCGAATATGATATGGTATTCGACGCGGCATGGATCTATCTGAACGATTTTGCGAAAAAGGGCTACTATTTCGACCTGAACGAATATTTCCGCGAAGGTTCGCCGTATACGGGGCTTGTTTCCTCCTTCTCGGAAGAATATCTGGACAGCAACCTCTTTTCCGGCGGGCTGTACGGCATTCCTCTGACGCAGACGTACGGTGAAATTTCCGTCGCCTATATCCGCAAAGACTGGCGCGAAGAATGCGCGGCGGATACGACCTGGCAGATGCCGGCGGGCAAGTTTGAAACGGAAACCAATATCACCAACGAAAGCCTGAGCGACGGGATCGACAATTTCGACGAACTGCAGTACTATCTGTACTGGGTGCGCGACCACAAACAGGGCGTCGTTCCCTGCCTGTCCAATAACGATGCAACGTGGGGCGCCTGGGATCTGATCAACTCGCGCAACCTTCCCACGAAATCGGCGGCGGACTATGCGAATGCGGGCGTCAAGCAGGAGATCAAGCTCACCTCCACGGTCACGGCGACGGCGTATATCCGCAGGGGAACGGTGGAAGCCGCGTATATCAACGACGTGGAAGATCCCAAATCCGAAAACGGAATGAATTCCTTCCCTGCGGGCTTCAACACGACAGATACGACCTGGCAGAGCAACTTCACGCTCGCGCGGCGCTGGGCGCAGGACGGGATCATCGACAGCGATGTCCTCTCCACGACCGATTCAGACGCGCAGTTCAAAGCGGGTCAGGGCGGATGCGTCGTGCAGAGCATCAACAATTTCTCCACGGTCGAAGCGACGCTGCAGGCGAGCACGCCGGGCGCCGAGCTGGAGATCTATGTCAACGATTACGCGATCCGCAACAAACTTTCCGGGTATGCGCAGACGGATTACAAGGCCTGGAACTACCTCTGCATTCCGACGGCCGTCGGGGAAGCGAAGCGGGATATGGCGCTCAAATTCATGAATTGGCTGTTCTCGAGCGAGGAAAACCACGATCTGTTCCAGTACGGGATCAAGGGAAAACACTGGGAGGTCGCAAAGGACGCGAACGGGCAGGAGATCGAGGGCACGTACACCACGCAGGACATGGAGTCGTACACCTTCCCCGCGTATGAGCTGACCTGGAACCAGAATTTCATCCGCGTGAACTCCGCGTCCGATCCCAAGGTGATGGAGTACATGAATTACATGTACGATTCATCCCGCTATGTCGGCATCCTGTATTCGGGCTTCACCTTTGACCATACGGCCACCTCGCAGCTGACCACGGCGCTCTCCAATGCGGATCTTTCCAACGCGAAGAGCGAAGCTGTTTCGTACTATCTGGGTCAGATCGAAGATCCCGTCACGAGCTGGAACAGCAAGCTGCAGGCGCGGTATTCGAATACGAGTCTGCAGTCGGCGGTCAAGGTGATCAAGGATTCGCTGATGGAGCAGCTGCAGAATTTTATCGACGAGCAGGCATAAACAGCCTTGCGGGAGGGGACATATGAAAGTCAGCTCAAAAAAACTTTCTGCCCTGGCGGCAGCGGCGGCGGTCGTCCTTGCGTTTGTGCTCTTGTTTCCTCGCTCTGCGTTCGCCGATACGCTCGTTTCGGAGGAGTATGTGATCCGATATTATTCGGGCGAAGCATCCTTTTCCTATTATATCGATGAGGAAAACACGCTGTACTTTGCGGGCAGCAACGGCAGCGGCCAGTACGGGAACGGCGCCAAGGGCGGCGAATACAGCATGCCGCGCGAGGTGATGCAGAATGTAAAGACGATTGCGGACGGCAAATCGGGTTTTGCCGTTGCCCTCCGCATGGACGGCTCGCTCTGGGCGTGGGGAAACAACCAATATGCGCAGTTGGGGCAGGGCACCGAATACAACAACGACGGAGACACAAACTGCGTTCTGATCCCTGCCGAGATGAGCTATCAATCGTCCAGTCCCGTCGCCGCTCTTGCGGCAGGAGACGCCTTCACCGTCGTTCTGAACGAAGCGGGCGAGGTGTACACCTGCGGCCGTGCGGGCGACGGGCAGACGGGCATCGGCGGCATGGAGCTCACCCGCAAGACGGTCGTGGGCAGGCTTACTCGCATCGACCCGTCCTACTTCGGCGGGAAAAAGATCGTCCAGATCGATGCAGCGGAGAATACGGGTTTTGCCCTCGCAGAGGACGGAACGCTGTATATCTGGGGTGCCAACGATTACGGCATTCTCGGCAACGGATCGGTCGATGAGAACGATATCTACGAAACGCCGGTGCAGTTGACCTTTTCCGAAAAGATCAGGAAGGTATCCGCCGAAACGATGACGGTCATGATCCTCACCGAGAGCGGGAAAGTGTACGGCTGGGGCAACAATGCGGTGCGTCAGCTGGGCGTAAAGGATCTGACCGACCTGAGCGTGGCCGTGCCCACGCAGATCGGGGCATTTTACGACGCGGACGGGCAGGAAGTGCAGGTTTCGGTTACGGATATCCTCTGCGGCGGGCGCACGAACTTTGTGCTGGATTCCGAGGGCCGCGTGTACGCGTTCGGCGCCACCGGGAACGGGCAGGCGGCGATCAACCCGTCCGAATCTTCCTATCTGGACCATCCCTGCATCTCCGAATCCAATGTCGTTTTGCCCATGCGCGTCCAGTTCTATGAGCCTCTGAGCATCGAAGAGGAGGCGGAAAAGGAAACGGGCGAGCTGGAGGGCAAACTTCCCGTCGACGCGACCAGGAAGATCGACGTGCGCGTCACGGGCCTGGTCGGCTCCATCGGAGACCGCACGTTTGTAGAGGATGAGGACGGAAATCTCTGGTCGTGGGGGATCAATCTGTACGGCATGGTATGCAGCGGCGAGGCAGATACCTCTTCGTGCGTGCATCCCGTGCGTTCGACGCTCTTCCGCATCAAGAATTATGACAAAGATTATGTGACGAAAAATTACATGCTCAAACCCGGGATCTTCATGGCGTGCGTAGTCGTGATCGCGGCTTCGCTGTTTATCTGGGCGGAGATCAAAAAGCGCAAGACGATGCGCCGCATCCGCGAAGGCGCGGAGGGCGGCCAGGCGAAAGTCTGAGCGGTTGCGCGGAAAAATTGTGGAAATCGGAGCGGGGAACATTCCCCCGATTCTAAAAAAATAAGGAGAAAAGGAAAAGATGAAGAAGTTCACAAAAACCATCGCGCTTTTGCTGGCTTGCATGTTCCTTCTGTCGTTCAGCCTGATCGGCTGCAAATCGGAAGGCGAGCAGAGCGACAAACTCGCACAGCCTGCTTCCGTTACCTATGCGGACGGAACGCTGAGCTGGTCGGCCGTGGAGGGCGCCGAGTCCTACAGCGTCACGGTTTACGAAAAGGGCAGCTCTACCGAGGCGCTCGAAACGCAGACCGTCACCAAGACGACGCTGGACGTATCCACCCTCGCGGCGGGGGACTACACGGCGGGCGTCATCGCGCAGGCGGAAGGCAAAACGCCGAGCGATGAAAAGAAAGCGGACTTTACGGTGGCGGCGGCGCTCTCCGCGCTCGGTACACCTACGGGTTTTGCGTATGCGAACGGAAAGGTGACCTGGACGGCCGTCACGGGCGCAAAGAACGGATATTCCGTCAAAGTCACGAAAAAGGCAGACGGGTCGACCGCGCTGCAACAGGATGTGACGGCGGCGGAGCTGGACGTTTCCGGTTTGGAAGCGGGGGAATATTCCGTCAGCGTCAAGGCCAAGGCGGTGGAGGGCGAAGCGCTCGAATCGCTGGCGGCGGCATACGAGTTCACGGTAGTTCCCGCAAAGACGAAACTCGCGACGCCCGCGGGCGGCGCGGTGGACGCGGCGGCGCGCAAGGTGACGTGGAACGCGGTAGACGGTGCGACCTCCTATGAAGTCGAAGCCGTGAAGGACAGCGAAACGCTGTTCAGTGAAACGGTGACGGCGGCGGAAGTGGACATTTCGGACGTGGAGGAGAGCGAATTTACCCTCAGCGTCGTTGCGACGGGCGATCCCGCGACGACGGAACCTTCCGACGCGTATACCTATGAAGTGAAGATCAATGCCGTACCGATCGCAGCGCCTGCGGGCATCACCACGGATTCCGATCAGAACGTGCTTTCGTGGCAGGAAGTCGCGGGTTCGGACGCGTATATGCTCACCATCAAAAAGGGCGGCGAAACGATCGTGAGCCGCGAGCAGATCGAAACCAGCTATGACATTTCCTCGCTGGCAGCGGGCGAATATGCGGTGCAGGTGCAGACGCTCGCCGATCCGGACGATATCTTTGTAACCGATTCGCAGGCGACCGATTACACGCTGACCATCGCCTCGCTGGGCGCATACGAAGCTATTTCCAACCTGCGCATCGACGGCGGTTATTTCCGCTGGGATGAGAACAATGCTCTCGGGTACAAGGTCACCGTTACCCAGCGCGGCCAGGATCAGGCGCTCGACCTGAAGGGGATCACGGCGTCGGGTAACTCGTTCATGATCGCGGGCCTCGGGCTCACGACGGGGGACTATACCTTTACGCTGACCCCTGCCGACAACCGCCACGACACGGCCGAAGGAACGCCGGAGAGCTATGAGATCACGCTCACGCTCGTGCGCAGCTTCGATGCGGCGGCGATCGCGCAGTTTGACGGAAATGCGCCCGTAGGCGAGCATGCGAACGTGGCGCTGGTGACATACAACGACAAGCAGGTCGCCAAAGTTACGCCGACGGCAGACGGCTGGGGCCGTGTCGGCAGCCCTGCGGTGACGGTCAACTATGAAAACAATGCGGTCCTCTATATCGACATCGAAGCCATCGAAGTGGGCGGTTTCCACGCGCAGATCCAGGTCGGCGGCAACAATATCAAGGTATTGGACGACGGCGCAAAACTGGCAGACGTGGCGATCGATATCTCCACGGCATCGCTTGCGGAACAGGGTCTTACGGGCTCCAAGAGCTCGATCATCCGCCTGGGCGTGGATAATTCCAGCTCGACGACGGCGAACGATTCGGTCGCTTATTACAACGGCTGTTCGGTCATGTATATCTCCGATTATACCCCTGCATTCAGCGGCCAGCTCGCAAAGGTTGGAGGATATTCCATCGAAAACGGCATGGATATCGTATGGGATGCGGTCGATAACGCGGATTCCTACTATGTGACGCTCGTCAATGACGAAGGCACCGCCGTGCAGGAAAAGACGGCGCAGGGAAATATCAGCTTCTCGGTGAAGGATCTTGCGGCGGGCACCTATACCCTCAAAGTTTCGGCGTTCAACAGCACGAACGCGCAGGCTCTCGAGTCGGAGACGACTTCGTACAGCTTCAAGGTCAATTATATCAAGGAATATTCGGCGCAGGAGATCGCGGGCTTTACGAGCGTACTGGTCGGCGAGGCGCAGACGGTGGACTACGACGAAGATGCGGGCGTTGCCGTTTATAATCCCAACAAGGATAAGGGCTATGGCGCCGTGGCGCCTGCGGAAGGCGTGCAGGTCAATCTGACGAACATGCCGTTCGCGAAAGTGGATGTGGAGCGCATCGATTACGGCTACCTCGTCCGCGGCGGATGGACGCCCGACGGCGGCTCCGCGCAGACGCTCGTTCTTCGCAACGATACCGTAACGAAGGTCGAGAACAGCATCCTGTATATCGAACTGTGGAAAAAGGCAGATCAGGCGGATGCTCCCGTATACGGCAGCGGTTCTTATCGCTTCGGCATGGGCTTCCTCGCGGGCAGCGTTCAGGGCCAGGCTCTGATCAATAAGATCACGCTCGTGGAGATCACCGCCGTTACCGAACTCGTTCCGGGTGCGAACGAAAAGCTGGACGCTCCTTCGGGCGCGCAGGAATCGAAGGGTACCGTATCGGCCAACCCCGTCAGCGGCAACAGCGAATATACGCCCACGTACAAGGTGACGGTCGCGGAAAAGGACGGCGCGGAACTTTACAGCCGCGGCGATCTCGCCGCTCCGAGCGTCAATCTGTATGAACTGGCTCTGGTCAACGGCAAAACGTACGAAGTGACTTTTGTCGCGGAAGGGGATACCGGTGCCGACGAGCAGAACTATTTCGCCGATTCCGATCCGTACACGGTGGAAGTCACCTTTGAAGAGATCGTCGCGATCGACGATTTCAGCGCGCTGGACTATGACACCATGGCGGAGAAGAAGGGCGGCGAAACGACCATCGATTACAGCGACGGAACGCTCGTTTCGACCGTCAAGAACGGCGGCTGGGGCTATAATTTCTTCAACATCGACATCAGCGAATACAGGGATACGCTCACGAACGACTATTATCTGCAGTGGAAGATCGACCTCGGCGCCAGCACGGCAGGGGCGAATGTTGCGACCCGTTTCTACAATCCCACCTCGGAAGAAGTTGTCGGTACCGGCTGGGGCGATTCCGGCTTGCAGGCAGCCTTCCTGACCAAGGAATGGAACGACAAGATCGATGCCAACGATACGATCTGGTTTGCGTTCGGGCAGGGCGGTGCAACCGTTTCCGCGCCGGACGGCGACGGAAATAAAGTCGTCGTGCTCAGCTCGATGAGCTTTGTGAAATACACTCTGAACGCGCAGGCCGACGCATAACGGAAGCAAAGAGGGGCGCAGCCTTTCGGGGCAAACGGACGGGCGGCGCCCCTTCCTATTTTCAGCCAAAGGAGATTTTGACAGTGAAAAAGATAGCGATAACGATGCTTTGCTGGATTTTGGCGGCGTCGATCGTTCTGCCGGTTGCGCTCACGTTCAGCAGGAACGATGCGGATGCGGCGGTTTTCAAGCCGAACGAATATATGGAAAATTTACAGCTTCCCACGGCGGAGCAATACAACGAAAAGGACTGGGAAAAGGTCACGATCGATTTTCTGACCTGGGTGTTTGACGAAAACAACGTATACGAGAGTCCTGAAAACGGTACGCGCAAAATTGCGCGGTATACGGCTTCCACCAACGCGAAGGCATATTTTGAATCCATCGGCATGCCGGATGCGGCGCCCGAGGAGATCTGGTCCATTCCTCCGTATATCGCCAAGGGCGACAATGTTACGCTGGGCGAAGGGATCACGGTGATCGCAGCCATCATGTCGGGCGCGCTGGTGGGGATGGATCTCACGGCGTACGAGTGTTCCGACGGCGTGACGCGCAACTTTGTCAAGAGCGCCGTAGAGTATTATCAGGCGAACGGCGAACACGTCGTTCTCAACGGCGGCGCAGGCGGAAAGACAGGTTCCACCTGGTGGTACGAACTGCTGCCGGGCGTTCTGTTCTCCGTTCTCGGCACCGCCTATGAATCGGAAGCCTATTATATGTACGATATCATCACCGAGAGTGCCCGCCAGTGGCGTTCCGCGGTGGAGGGGCTGGGCGGCGCAAACGCCGATTTCTGGCATACTTCGTACAGTATTTCCAAGGGCGAACCGTTCGACGGCAACTGGTACGAGCCGGATGCGGCGGCGGGCATGGCGTATATCCTCTATTCCGCTTATTCCATGAACATGGGTCTGAAAGAGAGCGGGAAGGAGACCTTTGCGACGGACGAGGAGATCGAACAGTTCCGCGAAGCCGCGATCTGGTGCATGAACTATCTTGACGAGCTCATCGAATCTCCGTTCTATGAAGTGCTTACCTTCCTCGCTCCCTATCTCGCGGCGAGGATGAACGCGGAGCAGGGTACCAACTACGACGTAGCGAAGATGATCGGCTGGACGCTGGACGGCTCTTCCGCCGTGCGCGGCGGCTGGGGCATGGTCACCGAAAACTGGGGCGATCATTATACCAACGGACTCATGGGTTCGCTCACCGACGGCGGCGGCTATGCGTTTGCGATGAACACGTTTGACGCGATGCTCGGCTTTGCGCCCATGGTCAAATACGACACCCGCTTTGCGCGCGACATTTCGCGCTGGGTCCTGAGCGTTTCGCAGTCGGCGCAGTCCTATTATCCCGAAAATTATTCCACGGAAGGCAGCGTGGAAAATTATTACGGGCACGAGGTCTATCACGGGAAATACCAGTCGGGCAACCTGTTCCGGCAAGATGATCCCGAGGCAGGGTTTATCGCCTACGAAGGTTTGCGCAAATACCGCCGCTATGTGACCTACGATGCCAACGGCACCCGCGGTACGGCATGGGACAACAGCGTTTCCCCGTATGCGAGCGGCGACGCGTTCACCTTCGATTGGGGCGGAGAAACCGACTACGGTCTGTACGGTTCTGCGCATGTAGGGCTGTTCGGCAGCACCATCGAATATACGGATGTTCCCATGATCATCCGCACCGATCTGAACAAACTGGACGTCTACAACAACGGCAGCATCCCGTTCTGGATGTATTATAACCCCTACGGCGAGGCGAAGACGGTCACGGTGGAACTGACGGCCGCGGGCAATCGCCTGTACGACACCATCGAAAAGCAGTATGTGGAGACGACGGGCAGCGGCACGACGGTGAAGATGAGCATTCCCGCCGATACCACGCTCATTCTCGCGGAGATCCCCGCGGGCGCCACGGTGGAAAAGAACGGTTCCGATTATACGTGCAACGGCGAATTCATTGCGCAGGAGCGCGGAACGGTCACGCTCTCGCTCTATAAAGACGCGGAAGGGAAGGAGCCCGTCGCTTCGGGTTCATCGGTAGACGGTACGATCTACGCATCCCTTTCGGCGCTCGCTCCCGAGAGCGCGCAGGTGGAGAGCATCACGCTGACCTACGGTTCCTCCGTTCTGTACAGCGGCACGGCCGCACCCGCCGGGCTGATCGAGATCGATACCAAACAGCTCAGGAACGGCAAGGGCACGATGACGGCGATGCTCACTCTTTCGGGCGGGAGCATTGAAAAGTCTTCGGTGAACCTGCAAGTGTTGAACGTCGATAAAACTTCGGCGATCGAGTATGAGAGCGCGCAGGAGATGGCGGATGTCTGGAACGAGTCGACGCAGGAATGGCAGAGCCTGTATTCCACGAGCGACCACACCTCTTCCATCGCGGCGAATCCGGACGGCTCGATGACGGTCACGGCGCAGTCTCCCAAGGGCTACGGTTTCGTAACTTCGGAGCTGTTTAACCTGGATTTCTCGCGCGGGCCGATGCTGGAGATCAATATTACGAATGTTTCCTCTTCCTTCGCGATCAAGGTGTACGTCGAAGGAATGGAGAACATGACGGGCGAGTATGTCGTGCGCGACACGAGCAGTACCGGCCCGATGGTGATCGATATCCTCGCCGAGATCCAGAAGGAGGATTACACCTTCCAGGCGGAGGGCGTTCGCAAGGTAAGTATCAAAATTTCCCCTGTCGGAAGCCAGGGCGACACCGTTTCGTTCACCGATTTCACCGTGTATCATATGTACACGACCCCTGTGCTCGAGGAGCCGGACAGCTATGAATGGGGCCGCAATTTCACGTCGGTCTGGATGAGCATGTGGTCGGCGTCCGCAGCGGACGGCGGCGTCGGCGAGGCGACCTCGCAGTATACGAACGACGGTACCATGCTCGTGAGTTCCTCGGCTTCGGGATATTCCGGCATTGCGTCGCCGCTGATCGCGGTCGATCTGGGGCAGAATCCCGTTCTCGATATATCGCTGGCGAGCCTTACGGGCAAATATTTTGTCGGCGTGGAGTTTTCGGGCAGCAATAAACTGTATGTGATCGCCGACAACCAGACCTCGACGGATAATTTCGTCGAAGTGGCAAAAGCGCTGCGCGCAAATTATCCGGACGAAACGTTCACGGGCACCGCAAACATGCGCATCGTCGTGGGCGTCAGCGGGGCGGGAAGCGCGGAGTTTTTGGGTGTGAATACCTATTACCAGCTGACGGGCTGGGGCACCGAGGTAGAGGACGAGGCTTGGCTGGAATGGGAGCGCGCGGACGGCATGACCGCGACGGCGGATTTTGCGCTCGATTCGAGCAACCGCATGGTCATCACTAACGGCGGATCGTCTTCCAGCGATACGGCAGTCGCGGGTATCAGCGGCAAATTCACGCTGAACTTCGATTATAATCCCGAACTGGAGATCCGCGTGCGCGGTCTCACGGGCAAATGGCGGCTTTCCCTCTCCGTGTTCGACGGCGGCAAATACTCGCTCACCGACTGGTCGGATATGACGGGCACGTTCAAGGTCAACGTATCCGAAAAGGTCGGCGACGTGAACGGGCAGCAGAACGTCTATCTCACGATCGAGATCCTGGGCGGCGGCAAGTCGGTCACGGTGCAGTATATCGATACTTTTTACACGGTTCTCGATCCCGTATTCGAGGACGGCGAAACCTATTATTCGCAGATTGCGACCTGGAACAAGGACGCCGTCAATTCTTCCAACGTGACGGTCAGCGGAAATCAGGTCACCGTTTCCGAGAGCGCCAGAGAGAGCAGGGGCGTTTTCACGAACTCCGTTTCGGCGAACGCTTCTTCCAACCCGTATATCGTGGTCAACGTCGCGGCGCTTGGTTCGGGATCGACCTGGTATCTCGATGCTGTCGTAAACAAGGTAAGCTACAGGATCGGCGAGGGCGTTTCCACGGGCTCGTTTGCGATCGACGTGGTCGCGGCGCTTGCCGCGCAGGGCTGTACGGTAACGGGCGACTTTTCCGCCGTGTACGAGCTCGGTGCGTCGGGGGATGCATTCAGCGTCACCTTCGAAGGGGTGCGGTTTGCGTATAAACTCAGCGCTCCCGCGGGGCTTGCTTTTTCCGAATCCACGAACACCTTGTCCTGGCAGGCGGTCACGGGCGCGGCGGGCTACAACGTGCGCATCACGGATGCGGACGGCGATGTCGTCGCTTCGTACGATTCGTATACTTCCGTAACGCTGGATCTGAACAGCCTCAGCCTCGCCACGGGCGTATACCGCGTGTATGTTTCCGCCTACGGTCCCGCCGTTCTCTCCTGCGATGAAGGGAATATGCCTTTCAAGCAGGGCGACATCGAGACCAGTCAGCGCACTTCTCCCGAGAATCTCAAGGTCGAAGGCATGCTCATCGTATGGGACGAAGTGGCCAATGCGGAAGGGTATCTGTATGTGCTGAGCGATGCGGACAGCAAACAGACGATCGCCACGGACACGATCACCGATACGCAGATCGATCTTGCGCAGATCGGGCTGACGGCTTTCAACTATACAGTTACGGTGCAGGCGAAGGGCGACGGGGTCGTCTATCTTGACAGCGGTGTTTCGAGCTATTCCTTCTATACGAATATCATCGAGAATTATACGGCAAATAAATTTGCCTCCATGGCGGCCAACGACAACCAGGCGAGCGCTTCGTACGATGAGGCAACGGGCGTCGCAACGCTGACGGTCCCGTATACCAACTGGGGCAGCATCATCGCTCTGGAAACGCAGCTGAATTTTGACAAGTCTCCCGTTCTCTTCGTGGAATTTGCCGCGGGGTGCCAGGGCGGTTACTTCATGCAGCTGATGGTCGACGGCGTTGAATACTATCTGTGCGACAACACGTTCACCATTCACGGCAACACCGAATCGGTCAAATTGTATATCGATATCAATGCTACGCTCAATTCCAGGAAGGACGGCCCCTCGGTGCCGTTTACGGGTTCGCATGAGGTCCGCGTGATCTTCGGAGCCACATCGGACGGCTTTGCGGGAGTGGAGACGCCCGTCGTAAAGATCAAGCTCGCGCAGCTGGTCGAGATGACGGAAGGCTCGGGTGTGGCGAAGCTGGGAACGCTGGATACTCCCGTGGTCACCGTCACGAACGGCATCGCGTCGTGGAATTCGGTCCCGAACGCGCAGTCGTATATCGTCGTGGTAAGCAACGAATTCGGTGTTCTGATCTCGCAGACGGTCACGGGAACGACGTACGATTGTTCCGCCTTCAAGCGTGCGGGTGAATACACCGTGCAGGTCACGGCGACCGCCGAAACCTATTACAGTTCGGATACGGGCAGTGCGGTGTTCACGGTCACCGAACAGGGCGGATCGCCTTCCGACCCGGTGAAAACGGGTTGCGGCGGCGCGGTCAGCGCCCCGGCGCTTGCACTGGCGGGCGCGGCGCTTCTCATGGCGGTCGCGGCAGTCGCTTTCAGGCGCGGCAAAGAGCAAAAATAAAAATTCAGACCAAACCGCACGGCTTCGGTTTGCGGAGCCGTGCGGGGAAAATAAGGAGCGAATTATGTTTCAGGGAAAAGTACCTGCGCTTCCCGTGCGGGAAATGTACGGGCAATTCAGCGCTTCGCGCAAGGTAGAGGGCGCGCGCATCGAAAAATTTGAAGGCTGCGACGGGCTGGATGTGTATAACCCCAGCGTCCCGTTTTTCTGGGAAGGAAAGGAATATATTGCCGGCCGCGTGGAACGGCGAGACAGCGAGCGTTCGCAGGTGCGCTTTTTCACGCGCGAAGGGGATAGCTGGAAGCCCGCCGAAAATACCGTCGTCCTGCCTTTGCAGGATCCTTCGGTCGCGTTTGTGGACGGAAAGCTGGTGGTGAGCGGCGTGAACGTGACCTGGCCGGAACCGCCGGGCGGGCCGGGATTCTGGCAGACGGATTTTTACGTCGGCTCTCCCTTTCATCTGGAAAAGCTGACGTCCGGCCCCAAGCAGATGAAGGATATCCGCATCGTGCAGCTTCCGGACGGCAAGATCGCCGTCGCAAGCCGCCCGCAGGGTGCCAGCATGGAGAAGTACGGCTGCATCGCCAAGATCGGGTTTACCGTTGTGGACAGTCTGAACGATCTCACGGCGGAGGCGATCGAGAATGCGCCGTATCTGGAAAAGCTGTTCTGCGACGACGAATGGGGCGGCGCGAACCAGCTGATGGTGCTCAAAAACGGCAAGATCGGCGTGATCGGGCACAAGGCGTACCGCACCTATGAAGCGGACGGCCAGCGCCTGCACTATTACGGGATCGCCTTTGCGGTCGATCCTCAGACGCGCCGCGTCACGCAGAACACGATGATCATTTCGGGGGATTGCTTCCCGACCGTCGAAGGCAAGCGCAAAGACCTGACGGATATCACCTTTACGGCGGGGATCCGTCGCCTGGGCGGCGGCAAGGCCGAGGTGTATACGGGGCTGAACGACACGCACGTCGGGTATGCGGTCATTCCCGATCCGTTCGATCGTTACGAAGAATAAAAGGAATCAAAGCGGCGTTTCCCGCGGGGAATGCCGCTTTCGCAGAGGAGAGGGAATAAGATGGACGCAAAAATCAAGGAACTTTATGAACTTTGGCTGAACAAGGTCAGCGATCAGGCGCTGAAAGAGGAACTGGAGAGTATCCGTTCGGACGAAAAGGCGATCGAAAACAAGTTTTTCAAACAGCTGCAATTCGGAACGGGCGGCCTTCGCGGCGAGATCGGCGCGGGCACGAACTGTCTGAACATATATACCATCGGCAAGGCCACGCAGGGCGTCGCCGATTATGTGCGGAGCACGGGCGGGAAAGCTGTTGCGATCAGCTACGACAGCCGCATCAATTCCGACGTGTTTGCGCGCCGCGCGGCGTGCGTGCTCGCGGAAAACGGGCTCCACGTGTACATTGTCAGGGAGCTGATGCCCACGCCCTTCCTTTCCTTCGCAACGCGCCATTATGGCGCGGATGCGGGCATCATGATCACGGCGAGCCACAATCCCGCGAAGTACAACGGGTACAAGGTCTACGGCAGCGACGGCTGCCAGATCACGGACGAAGCGGCGGCCAGGATCACCGCATTCATTGCCCCGGTAGACTGTTTCGCAGTCAAAGCGGGCGATTTTCAGCGCTATGTTGCGGACGGGGCGATCGAATACATCGGCGAAGAGACGGAAGAGGCATATCTCCGTGCTGTGGAGGAGCAGAGCGTGTGCAGTGCCGAGGGGCTGAAAGTCACCTATACGCCTCTCAACGGCACGGGGTATCGCATCGTTCCGAAGATGCTCGCGCGCCTGGGCCTGCGGGATGTGAATATCGTAAAGGAGCAGGGCATGCCGGACGGACATTTCCCGACCTGCCCGTACCCCAACCCCGAAAAGCCTGCGGCTATGGCGCTCGGCCTGCAATATGCCGAAGCGGCGGGATCGGATATCCTGCTCGCGACCGATCCGGATGCGGACAGGGCAGGCATCGCTGTCAGAACGGCGGAAGGATACAAGCTGATGACGGGGAACGAAGTCGGCGCGCTTCTGACCGATTTTCTTCTGGCGCGGCGTCGGGAAAACGGAACGCTTCCGTCGGACGCGGTGGTGATCAAAACCATCGTCACGACGCGGTTGGGCGAGAAGATCGCGCACACCTACGGGGCCTCGGTGATCAATGTCCTTACGGGATTCAAATACATCGGCGAACAGATCGGAAAACTGGAGCGGGAGGGCAGGGCGAAGAGCTTTATCCTCGGCTTTGAAGAGAGCTACGGTTACCTCGCGGGGAGCTATGTGCGGGATAAAGATGCCGTCGTGGCGGCGATGCTGATCGTGGAAATGGCGTCGTACTACAAGAAGCAGGGAAAAACGCTTGCAGACCGCATGCAGGAACTGTATGCGCAGTACGGCACGTATTCGCATAAACTTCTCACGTTTGAATTTGCGGGGGCGTCCGGCGCGAAGAAGATGCAGCAGCTCCTTCAGGACCTGCGCGATCATCGCCCTGCGGAGATAGCCGGCAGGAAAGTGGAGCATTTTGTGGATTATCTCACGCAGACGCAGTGGGATCTGCCCCGCTCGAACGTATTGCAGTACGACCTGGAGGGCGGTTCACAGGTGAT
>ERZ1090878.787-NODE-792-length-16063-cov-4.775175_pt1 | contig 16063 bp, 8 predicted proteins | sample MGYA00478473_ERZ1090878 | MGnify/ENA primary metagenome ERZ1090878 (study PRJEB33644, sample SAMEA5815720) | chicken gut metagenome | biome: Chicken; feature: Gastrointestinal Tract; material: Caecum | place: Ireland | collected 2019-01-01 | study: A study of the... | reverse complement strand
TAGTAGACGAACTTTGCGGCGGCATTGAGAAAGTTTCCCTCAGCCGCGATAAAATCACTCTCTTCCGGTTTATAGCTCCCGAAACTTTCCTTAGCATCCTCGAACGTGCCGCCGCGCGGTATAACATTTTTGTACAATGTTTTACGTATACTGCCGTACGTGCCGTCTTTTATTAACTGTTCTATCTGTTTGCTTTGTTTATTCTCATAATCGGTTACTGCGGAAAGATTAAAAAAGTCGTCCGCGCTCATCCCGCCGAACATTCTTTTTACTCCCTTTTTCACGGTAGTACCGCCGTTTTCCAAGGGAACTTTAGCCGCCGCGTCCACAAGCGCGCGATATTTCTCAAAAGCATCTTCAAGATAGCGCGCGGCTTCTTCGCAATAATACCTGCTGCCCGCATATATACCCGTTATCTTTTTTTCACACTCTTTATCGGGCTTTCGTATATGTATTTTGACAGCGGTATCGAAAGGCATATTATCCATCCCGCCTGCATTGCCGAATATCGCCTCCGCAACGTCGTATATAACGTCGCGGCCTTGCCCGGCAATAAGCGCGGGCAGAAAGTCCCCTTCTATGAATTTGCGCACTTTTTTCAGGTTTGAAGCTATTTCCATGACTTTTTTCATTTGCGGAGAATTCTTGTCGTCCGCGTATTCTTCCGCGTCCAGTTTCAGATTCCAGGTTGCGCGTTCGGCTTCGTTTATCACCTTCAATTCCACGGGTATCCCCGCAATTTCGTAATCCTTTCCCGTAATTCCTTTCAGGCGCAAATCGTAAGTGGGGTAATCCACGTCGTTTTCCGAAAGCACGTAAACGTACACCGCATTCAGCGCCTTATTCTTGACTTTGCCATTTTGCAGGCGGAATTTAAGCCCCGCCAACTCGGAAAACGCGTCCGCGGCGTTTACGTCCTCGCTTTTGAAGTCGTAATGGCTGCTTGCCGCCGTCTGCCCCGATTTGAACGCGAAATAGTGCACGTTTTTGGCGCTGCTCCACTCGTAAATAAGGCTGTCCCTAGCTTTTTCGTCCCCGGGATACTTTTTTGCGAGCTTCATCTCCCGCCCGTGGTTGTAAGCTACGTAGATAAAATGGTTGGACTGCAACTCGCGGTGAAGATTGTTCTTTTTGTCAAAGCCTTCTATATCCTTTCCGTAAAAGAGTATGAGCGCGCGTTTTCCCCGTCCGTCCGCGCCCTTGTTCTGCGCATACTCGCGCGCCACGTCCTTGGCAAGCAGTACCGTTTCCTGCGTAATGCTGTTGAAGATGAAAACGTCGGTGTTTTTATTGCGCGGAGAATACTTTTTGCCAAGCGTGCGTACGGTGCACAGCATGGGATAATCTATCGCAAAGGAGATGACCGTGATAATGACGAGCGCGGTATACACAGGCATCCACACATATAAGTTCATGGCGATCGTATCCTGCCATAAAGTGTGTCCGCGGAATACGTCCTCGACGTTCGCTCCTCCGCCCAGCGTGACCGATTCCAGAACGGCGAAAAACACTTCTCCGAAAGTGGCGTCCGACACCTGGTAATCATAGGCGAAACGCACGCAGAAACGGACGATTATCGCCGCCGCCATCACGAACACTATGACGCCCGCCCTGCCTACGCGCGAGTAGCATGAAGTGTATGCAAGCACCGTACCCACATACAATACGGCGAATATGCCCGCCGCCGCAAGTCCGTATCCCGCCGCAAGCCACGCGTTCTCTCCCGCGCCGGAAATAAGGCGGACGGAATTGTATATACCGAAGGCGACGAGTACGGCGATTGCCGCAAACAAAACAAAATAATGCGCCGTATGCTTTGCAAGATATCTGCGCTTTACGTCTTTATCCATAGTATCCCCTTGTCATTGCGGTAAAAAAAGCCGCCGAGAGGGCGGCTTTTTCAAGCGTTATAATAATCCGAGTACTTCAAACATATCGGAAAGCTCTATGTCGTTGAGATTTCCCGACTTTGCCGCAGGCTTGAATATCGTCTTATCCAACTCTCCGGCAAGGCGGCTGTAAGCGGTGTTTTCAGGCGCGACTATGACGAGTTTCTTCCCTTTCTGCGTAAGGCGCGAAGGGGCTTTGCCCGACCAGACGTCTTTCAGTCCCTGTTCGTCCACCATATCTTCGGGATAGCCTTCGCACCCCCTGCGCTCGCCGAGTCCGACCGCGTCTGCGTCGGTGAAGAAGAATATGGTCTGCGTGCCCGCGCCTTCGGCAAACTCGGATTTCATGGCGTAATAGATGGCTTCCAGTCCGTTTTCGGGGGAATCGCCGCCTCCGCCCGCTTCTATGTAAAGCATTTCGTGGTTGAGTTTTGCCTCTTCCTCGGGAATTTTGTAAAAACCGCTCTGCTTTATCGCGGAGGCGCCCTCGCTGCCGTAATCGCGGAAGATGATAAATTTATATCTCACGTCCGCTCCGCCGTCTTTTTCCGCGATTTTTTCAATCTGCTTAGTAAATTCGGGCAAAAATTCCCTTCTGAATCTGTCTATAAACACGCCCATGGTGGCGGTTGCGTCCAACACGAATACTATATCCGCATTCATTGCAATAACTGTCCTCCTTATACCATATAGATATATCTAATTATATCACCGCGCGCGCATACTGTCAAGACCGGGTTACTCCGGCTTCAGCGCCACGGAAGATGAACGGATAAAGTCGCCCATATCCAGCCCGCAGATAGTGCAAAGAGCCAGAATTTGCTGCATATGGGGCGAAGTCCTGCCCGTTTCCCACGACGCCACCACGTGCTTGCTCTCGCCCAGCACCCTGCCGAGTTCTTCCTGCGAAACGGACGTTTCAAGCAGTTTTCCGCACCTTTCGCACTCCATATCCCTCAGACATATCTCCATGTCGGTATCGTATTCGGAGTCGTAAACCTGTTTGAAAAAACAGACGTACTTTCTCAGTCTGATATTGTTTTTGCGGAGCGCGGCTATTTCCGCGCCCATTTTGGAGTAATCCACGCTTAAAATTTTCACTATTTCCATAGCAAAATTATATCACCGCCCGGCACTTCCGTCAAGATACATTTAATGTTTTTTTATAGTAAATACCCCGGACGTCCGCTGTCCGGGGCTTTGCGTTCAGGCATTACTTTGCTTTATCGCTGTTTTTTACCCGCCGCACCTTTATCCGCGGCGTATTTGCCGTTCACGCGCATTGCGTTCAAGATGGCTATGACCGCCACTCCCACGTCGCCGAACACCGCCACCCACATATTGGTTATGCCCAGCGCGGAAAGTACGAGTATCGCAATTTTTACGGCTATGGAAAACACTATGTTTTCCCTTACCACAGCCATCGTCTTGCGCGCTATCTTTTTGGACAGAGGCAGGCAGTTAAGGTCGTCGTGCATCAGGACTATGTCCGCCGCCTCTATAGCCGCGTCGCTGCCCACGCCGCCCATGGCTATGCCTATATCGGAACGCATGAGCACTGGCGCGTCGTTTATGCCGTCGCCTACGAAACACAGCGCCCTGCCTTTTTCTTCGGCGGCAAGCAGTTTTTCCACCTCGTCGACCTTGTTCTGCGGCAGAAGCTCCGCTTTGTAGTCCGTCACGTTCAACTCCGCCGCCACCGCGCCCGCAACCGCCGCGTTGTCGCCCGTCAGCATAACCGTCCTGCAACCCATGCCGGCAAGCGACTTAAGGGCGGAAGGCGCTTCGTCCTTTATCTCGTCGCGTATGAGTATGCTGCCCGCGAATACGCCGTTTTCCGCGACGTAAACCACCGTGCCCACTCCCGGATGGGGCGTGAATCCGACGTTGAGCCTTGCCATAAGTCTTTCGTTGCCGCAACATATACTGCTGCCCTGCTTTTCGGCGAGCACGCCTTCGCCCGCTATATTGGTAAGCGTGTAACCGCAGTCCGTATCGCCCTTATAGCTTTCGCATATGGATTTGGCGATGGGGTGGGAAGAATCGCGCTCGGCTATTGCCGCAAGGCGCAGAATATTTTCCCTGTTTTCTGCGGGGAGCACCTCCGCCACCGCGAAATTGCCCTTTGTCAAAGTGCCCGTTTTGTCGAACACGAACGTATCCGCCTTATTGAACTTTTCCAGGTAATTGGAGCCTTTAACCAGTATCCCGTAGCGAGAAGCGGCGCCGATTCCCGCAAAGAAGGAAAGCGGAATGGATATGACCAGCGCGCAGGGACAGGACACGACCAGAAAGCTGAGCGCGCGGTATATCCACGTGGACCACCCGCCCGTAACCGCGCCGGGGATTACCGCGAGCAAAAGCGCGACTATGACCACTGTCGGCGTGTAGTATTTTGCAAACTTGGTTATGAAGTTTTCCGCCTTTGACTTTTGCTCGGAAGCGTTCTCCACAAGCTCCAGAATTTTGGAAACGGTGGAGTCGTAAAACTCCTTTTCCACGCGTATATCCAGCTGTGAAGAAGTGTTCACGCTGCCGGAGATGACCGCGTCGCCCTCTTTGACTTCCCTGGGCAGCGATTCGCCCGTGAGCGCCCTCGTATCGAGCGCGGACGCGCCCTTTACAACCACGCCGTCCAGCGGCACTTTTTCACCGGGGTTTACACGGATGATATCCCCCTTCTTTACCTCTGAAGGGTCTACCTTTTCGGCCGTATCACCGCTGAGCAGATTGGCGTAATCGGGACGTATATCCATAAGGGCGGATATGGATTTCCTCGATTTTCCCGCCGCATAGTCCTGGAAAAACTCGCCCACCTGGTAGAACAGCAGCACCGCGCACGCTTCGTCGAACCCCTCGATTTCCATACCGGAGACCCCGCGATATATCGCCAGGGCAAACGCGCCTACGGTGGCTATGCACATAAGAAAGTTTTCGTCGAACACCTGCCCGTGCGCAATGTTTCTCACCGCGCGCCAAAGCACGTCGTAACCTATCGCAAGATATACCGCCAGATAGAGCAGAAACGGCAGTACCCAGTTAGCTTTTCCCGGTATGACGCCGCCCAGTCCGACGGTCTTATCCACGACGAATATGACCGCAAACGCCGCAAGCGAAAGAATGATTCTTACCAGGTTACGCTTCTGCCTTCCCGAAAGAGTCGATTTTTTCATGACGCCACCCCTTTGCCTAGCGGATAATCCGGCAATCAGGCTCCACTTTTCTGCACTTTCTGACCACTTCGTCCATAACTTCTTCAAAGCGGTCGTCGTCCGCCTCGATAGCCATGCGCTGCGCCATGAAACTTATGCTCACGCTCCGCACGCCGTCGATTTTGGCAACGCTGCGCTCCATTTTGGCGGCGCAGTTCGCACAGTCCAGATCTTCCAGTTTGTAAACCTTTTTCATTTTTACTCCCCGCCGCTCCCTTTCCGGAATACGGCTTTCGGAATATATATTTGCCGCAACGCGGCACATTCCCTGTTTTGACGCCCTTATTATACGGCGGTTTTCAGTCTTCCTCCCCGTCCGCCTCGGAAACGTGTGCCAAACCGTACTCCATTATCTTTACCACGTGGTAGTCGTCCAGCGAATACGTTATCACGTTGCCCGATTTTATGCGTTTGACCAGTTTTGCCGAGCGCAGTACCCTGAGTTGGTGGGACACGGAAGAATCGGACATACCCAGCAGTTCGGCTATCTCGCTCACGCGTAGATTGGCGTGCGACAGACAGTTCATTATCTTAGTGCGCGTGGAATCGCCGAACATCTTGAACAGGTCGGCGACGTCGTAAAGCACGTCCTCGGGGGGAAGATTTTTCCTCACCTCGTCGAGTTTGTCGTATGTGTTCTTGCCGTCAGCCATGGGGCACCTCCGATAAAGTATCTTATAATTGAGTGATTGAACAATTGAACAATCATTCAATTACTTTACTATATTATATGCCCGCAAAAAGGATATGTCAATACTTTTCAGCGAAAAAATATAAAAAAAATATGCGGTTTTCCCGCATCTTGATTTTCAGGACGGATATTATACGCAATTCAGGCGATTGAGCGGTTGTTCAATACGCCTGACGTTTTCCGTATGATACCGTGTTCCGGAAATTAACGCAAAGCAAAGCGGATATATAAAAAGAACGGCGGCATTGCGCCGCCGTCAGTTTTTTTCGTGCTATGTCAGGAAAGTATTATACGCACCGTGTAACCGTTTACGGTATATGTTATGGTATAGCCCGAAAGTATATCGGTCGTCAGGTTCGCGCTTATCGACGCCGTTGCGCCGTCCGCTTTCACGCCCAGCCATTCGGACGTATTTTTCAGCGTGCCCGTAAGCACGGCGTCGCCCGTGACGGAATCGTAAGTAAGGGTGTACCCTTCTTCCAGATCGGCGCGCGTAAGCATAACTCCGCCGGTCGCCTCCCCTATCAGGGCGGCGGGATCTATATCCAGACCGTAGGGATTGGACACCGCGGACGTGGCGGAATTATAGGTATATATCGTCTCTCCGCCCGACGATACGCGCAGTTCGACGTTCGTCGCGCCCGCCGCCAGCTCCGCCACTTGTTCGAAAACGCTTTTTTCCTGCAACTGCAGCGTGGTGCACGCCGCGGCGGCAATCACGCTTGCCGCCATTATCAGGCATACGGCGGTTACCAGAATTTTACGCCTGTTCGCTGTCTTCTTCATAGTTCTCCTCCACTGTCGCATTCTTTTTATTCTTGGCTATGCGCGCCGCGGCAATGCCGATATAGACCGCAAGTCCCGCCGCAAGCACGGCAAACACTGCCGCAAGCGCAATTTCGTAAGTCGCCGCGCCCATCAGGAACAGCGCCGCGCCGAGAGCCTTTTTACCGTTACCGCCCTTTTTATCCTTTCTCAGCCTGACGGTGAGCAGGGCGACCACGACGAGTTCTATCGCTATCAGAACCGCAAGCGTGATCACCAGCCAGAGCAGGCTCCCTCCGTTTTGCGAAGGTTCGGAAGGCACTCCGCTGCCGGATATAAGCGCTCCCGCGGTGCCGAACGCGTCCTGTACGGCGCTTTGCGCCTGCGACTTCAACGCGTCCGCCTGCGAGCTGTACGCGCTCACCTTGCTGTCGAACGTATCGGACTTTTCGCCGGCAAGGGCAAGCCCTGCAAGACTGCTCATTCCGCTCCAGCTGTCCATATCGGAAAACGTAAGGTCGTCCGGGAGCGAATCTATGTTTTCTTCAAGCGCGTCGTAGGTAAGCGCGACTTCCTGCGTTACGGTGGCTTCGCCCGTAATATTGTCCGTCTGTGCGTAACGGAAAATTATGCTCGTCTTTTCTTCAAGCGCCAGCGTTATCACGCCGCTTTGGGGAAGCGTCGCCCACGTAGCTCCGCCGTCAAGCGAGTATTCCACGCCGGAATTGCCGCCCTCGACGGTCACCGTTGCGCCGCTGCCCGTTCTTTCCATACTCTGTATGACGGGCGAGGGATTTGCCTTTTCCACCGTAAACGTCACGCTGCCGCTGCCGCTGTAATTCGCGGAAGCAAAAGTTGCCGTAACCGTGTACGTTCCCGCATTCACGATGCTGTCCACGGTTGCGCCCTGCGCGTCGGTCACGGTGATGACAAGCCCTGCGCCGCTCACGTCGTCGAACAGGCTTTCAAGGTTTTGGACGGCCTGTCCGTCGTATACTTTCGAGGTGGCAGCCCCTTCCGCCGCGGGAATATCCGCCGCCTTTGCGACTATTTCGAAATTGAGGCTTACCGGCGCTATCACGTCGTAATTGTCCCCGTTTTCGACGGAAGCTATGAGCATATATTCGCCTACGCCGCTTCCCTGCGACGCGTTGGCGGAAAGGGATACGTTCAGATCGCCTATCTCCACGCCCGAGCCGAGACTGACTTCGGCGGTCACAACCACCCTTACCCCGTTCACGGTGAATACTCCGCCGCCGAGATTTTCTATATTGATTGCTCCGCCGTATTCGACGGTTATTTCACTGTCGGCGCTTATCGAAAGACTTACCTGAACCTTGCGCACGCTGTACTGCACGGACGCGGAAGAAGCGTTATAATTGGTGTTGCCCGCAAACGTGAGGTTGTAAGTGTAAGTGCCTTCCGCCGCGGGCGCGGAACCGTCCGCCCATGCCGCCTGTACCGCCGCCTGCAATTCGGAAGTGTCCTGTTCGTTCACGCCGGCTACGCTCCATACTACGGTAAAATCGTTGCCCATGTAGCCGAACTGGTTTTCGTCCACGCTCCAAGTAACGTCCGCCTTGGCTATTTCAAACGAAGCGCTCGTAGTGACGTTGGACGTATCGGACGAAAACTCGTAATTGCCGCCGCCTGCAAAGGACACGGTCACCGTGTAGCTGCCGGCGTTGACGGGCGCGTCGGCAGAGGAAGTATCGCCGCTGCCGTACGTATAGGTGAGCAGTTCGGAAATGTCCTCGTTATTCGCGGCGCTGCCGGAATACGCATAGAATCCCGCCGCGTGCGCCTGACCGTTGTAGACGGCGTCGGAAGGCACGGTCACATATCCCGTAACCTGTCTTTTTGCCACGGTAACGGTGGCGGAGGAAGTCACTCCGCTCATATCGTAGTTGGGCGAAATGCTCGCAACGGATATATCGAACACGCTTCCCGCGCCCGAATAAGTGTTGTATGTTTCACCGCTTCCGCCCTGCAAGGTTGCGGTTATATCAAGCCCCGAAACTCCCGCAAAGTCGGCGTATGTATTCTGCAGGTCGAGCACAAGTCCGCTCGTTACGGAAGAAAGGCTGTCGCCGTAAGTGACGGTGAGATCGCCCGACACCGTACCCGTAACAACCGCGGGATTGACCGTAACGGTTATGCTTTCCGCAAGACCGCTAATATCCGCAAAGCCCCCGCCCGTTTCGTCCGCGAGATATTTCGTGCCGTCCCGGGTTTCGTATACGTATTCGCTGTTCAGCGTGAACTCATACTCGCCCACGTTTACCGCGGTTCCGTCGTATGTATATCCGTAGCCGAGCGCGGAAGTGACCACGCTGCCGCCGTTATAGGTATCCAGATATATCTGCGCCTGAGAATAGTCGTAGGTATACTGCGCCGTAGTACCTTCATCGGAAGCAGTTACCCGGCTATCCGAATTGTACTGCGCCGTACCGTAGTAGGGATTCACCCACTCGAGCACGCTGTTGGTATTGCCGTCGCCGAAAGGCACCGAGCCCGTTTGCGCGCTGACGTAAAGTCCCGTCTGCTTTTCGGCCTCGGACGACACTATCAGGCTGTCGTAAAGCGGAGCGATCGAACTGCCGATACGCGCGCCGAATATAAGGTCATCATCCCCCATCACCGAGCTGTACGCGCCGCTGATTATCACATGGCCTTCTCTCGTCTTGTCAAACGCAAGTTCCGTGGTATCCTGATATATAACCACGCCGCCTGCCGATTGCACCCTGCCGTCCAGCCACGTAAGCGAGGTAGGATTGCTATAATACTCGTCGGACTTGTAGAATACGTTCGACATGGAATAGCTGCCCTCGGTAAGTCCCGTAATACGTCCCAGATTGGCGCTGCTCATGTTCGTATTTACAAGATTGTCGTCAAACTCGCCCGGATAATCGTATATAAGTCCGTCCACGTAAAGCGTAGTCGAAGAATCTATCCAGCCGCAAATACCGCCGCCGTATCCGTTCTTGGTCTTATATCCGGAACTCGCCTCGTTATAAAGTATGAACTTGGCGTCATCGGCACCCGTAAGCGTCACGTTCGTAAGAGTGGTCGCCATGTTCGTTTCACCGAATCCGACTCTGCCTATAAAACCGCCCACGACGTGATTGAGCTTGGTATTACCGCCGAGCCAGCTGCCGTTGGTCTGCCAGCCGGCAACGCCGAAGCCGTAACTGCCCGTACTCTGGTTGTCCACAGTCACGTTTGAAATAACGGCGTTTCCGCGCGTGTTGCCCGCCACGCCGCCGAGTATGAGGAATCCGGAACCCAGCGGGGAATACGCATACATATAAAAGTCGCAGCTTGTTTCCGCGCTGTCCGCCGTAGTTGTAGCCGGATCGTATTGAAGCGTAATATACGCGTTTTCAACCGTTCCGCCGTTGATTATGGCGGCGACCATACCGGCAAAATGATTGTCACCCGACGAACCTATACCTAACTCGAAATGCCGGACGTCGATTTTAACGTTTTTCACCGTTCCCGTAAGGGTATGGAACAGTCCGCCCGCGGAAAGATCACTTCCTGTACTGTTTATATCTCCTTCTTGGTTTATCGTAATGGTATATCCGTTGCCGTCAAGAATGCCGCTGAAAGCAGTGGTAGTGTCAAGACTTGATACCGTTATATCGCCCATAAGGATATAATTTCCCGAGGGATTGGAACGGACGGCGGAAAAATCGTTGCCGCTGTCCCCGCCTATCGCGGTATAGCCGTCGGGCGCCTGGGTGAGCTGTTTTTCCACGTCGCCGTCGGACAGAATGCTTCCGCTGTCCACGACGGCGGAAGCCGCGGAGGCGGAAGTTCCGTCCCCGTCTGCCGCCGCTGCGGCGGGAGCGTAGAGCACGGCAAAGGTAAGCGCCAGCACCAAAGCCAATGCAATCAAAGTTATTACAGCAGTATTTTTAACTTTCGCCTTCATATTACACCTCGAATCTGAACGTCAGGAGCATCCATTCAAGCCCCGTCACCGCTTCAAAAGCGCCGTTTGTCGCATACGCGTTTACGTCGTAACCGATAACGGCAACCGCCGCGCCGCCGGAAGCTCTGTTATCCGCCCATACGACCGGCATTTCCACGTATCCCGTACCAGTCTTTACGAATACGGTATCGGGAAGAACGCTGTCGCCCGTGATATTGAGCGCACCGCCGTTTTCGTCCGCGTAAATGCGCACGCTTGCCGAGCCTTCCACGTTGATATTCACCCTGTAAGTGGAATTGCCCAAGGTTATTTCATGATTTTCGGCAGCAAATCCCGCCTGGGAAGAACCTTTTGCCAACAGCTCTTCCAAATTCCAGTCCGCGTCCAGGTTTGCGCGCGTTCCGTCTTCGTATTCCACTTCGACCGTGCTTTCGAATACTCCGTCAAGTCCGTTAAGACCTCTGTAAATATCGAAAGCGGATACGTTGAATTCGTTTGCACCGTTCACGCTGACTACGGGTATTACCGCAATGTCGCACTCAACCTGCCTTTCTCCCGGGAAGGTCATGGAAGTTATGCTCATGCCGTCGCCGGAATAGGTGAACTGTATGCCGTCCGCGCCCAGCCTTTCCGTCTTGCCGCACGCGTACACCACGTCGATATAAGTGGGCAGGCTGCCCTGGTAGATGTCGGAAGACACGCTCTGTATGGCGTAATCGCCCTCTATGTCGCGCGAGATAACGGCTATCTGCCTGGTAAGCGCACTGCCGTCCGAGAAGGTCGCGGTCGCCGTCACGTAATACGTGCCGGGCGCGGCGAGCAGCTGCGCAAGCGTTTCCCGGGTAAAGGTCGAGCCTTCATAAGTATAGGTTACGCCCGTAGCCCTCTTATACGCCGTTCCGTTCTGCGCTATCACAGTCTGGTTCGTGTCAAATTCGGCAAATAGCTTCGCCGCCGCTTCTTCCGCGGAAGCGTACAGATAAGGATTGTAAACCACCCTGCCCGGCGTGTTGTCCCAATCGGTGAGCCAGCCGCCGCTCACGTCCGGATCGGTCACGGAAGCGGACTGGTTATATATGGATATGCGCGTGTAGCTGCCGGCGAGAGAGGACATCGTGCTTTCGTCGTAGGTGACGGAGGCTTCCTTTTCAACGCCTTCGTTTGCATAGGAGATGTCCGCAGAAAGCACGGCGCCTTCGCTGTTGGTAACCGCCTGTCCGTTGTTCACGCCGTAAAGCTCTATACTTGCAATCTTGCCGCCGACTATATTCGCGCTTGCCGTAACTTCATTCCATACGGGGAACGCAAGCAGACCGTATATCCAATCCGACATGGTCTGGCCCACGGAAATCGCGCTTGACGCCACGGCGTTATTCCAGGCAAAATCCTGCAGGGCGGAGCCTATCTGTTTGCCCACTTCGTTATAAACTATATCTCCGAGGAATCCGCGCAGGTTTCTGCTGTCGTGCGCAATCGCCCAGCGCAGGTCGCTTTGGAAATTGACCGAAGTGCGGTCGTAACGCACACCGGCAAGATAGCTGTCTTTGACCACTCCCGTACCGAAGCCCAGGTCTATTTCCGCCACGTTTATCTGCGTATCCGAACCGAGCAGCAGACGCACGAGCGAATCCACGAGGCTGTTTACCGTGTAGGCGTCAAAGCCGATGTCCACGCCTATCTTGTCGGGCATAAGGTTGACGTCGATGTTTTTGAAAAGCGTTGCCACGTCGATATTTATTCCGTCGAGTATGCCGCCCGAAGACGAGGAATCGCCTGCGGCGGAATCGTCAGCCAAAGCCGCGACCGCTTCTCCCGTGCCTGAGGAAGTATCGTCTCCCGCGGGCACGAGTATGCCCTCTATAAGCTGCGCCAGCGTGCCCACCAGATCGAGATCCACCGTAATGTCTATGTAGTTTGCAAGGTCGATGGACGTGAGGTTTATGCCTATCAGCGAAGCGTTTATGACCGCAATGCCTTTATTTAACATTATTCTCAGTCCGCTGCTCTGCCCGTCCGTATAGATGACCACATATATGAGGTCGGTATTGCTTCCCGTACCGCTTGTTGTAACGTCCGAACTGTCGGTAAGCTGAACCGTGACGAGCAGGTTGCCCGCGCCGATAGTCTTTCCCGCAACAGTCCTTTCCGCGGTAAGCGTTTCCAGCTTTATGCGGGTAAAGGTATCTCCGCCGCCGCTGTATGTATTGTGGTTGGTTATGTCTATGCTCAGATTCAAACCGAGCGCCTTGATAAGGTCGACTATCGCCTGACGGCTGTCCTCGCCGGAAATATCGGCGTAGCCGTCCGACACGCCGTCGCTTACGCCCGACCAGTCGGTCATCTCCGCAACGGACACGTTCGCCTCCACGCGCGCGTCGTTGCCCAGATTCACCACCGCGGAAACGCCGTTATCACCGCTTATGTCGATACTTCCCTCTGCCTCTATGTTAAAATCGAGCTGTATGCCGAGCGCGAGGAATATCGCCTGCGCCAGGTCGTAAGTTACGTTGGCGTTTATGCCACTCACAAGAGTGCGGCTGTCAAGCCGGGCCGTTCCCGACCCCGCCGCAACGTCCGAGCCCATAAGCCCGCCGAGCAGGTCCATAAGGCTGTTCAGCATAGTATCCGCAGGCAGGCAGAGTTTGGAAAAGCCGAGGCCCGTCAGGTCGACGTAAAGTTTGGAATCGACTATATACGCGCCCAGAATAAGGTTGTCCGCCCCGCTCTCGCCGTACTTCATTTCCAGCATCAGCTTATTCTGCGACATATCGGACATATCTATATTGTAGGCAAGGTCTACGTTGATCACCGTATCGAAACTGCCCATATTTACGTTGAGCGGAATATTCGCGCCCGTAAGCGCCGTTATTACCTCGCCCAGCGCAAGCTGTGCCGACTGCGGCGAACTCATATTCATCTGCAAACTTATCTTCTTGTTGTTCACAAGCGCGAGCACGCTTTCGGCAATGTTGTCGCTGACTCCTTCAAAGCCGGCGATATAATCATTCGCAGTCTGTATAAGCGCGCTGTAATCGCCGCTCTTCACCTCTGCGGAAATATCTCCGTCCAGACCGTCCAGCGTGAAGTTTATACCGAAGTTGTTAAGCAGTCCGATAATCGCCTGAATGGAAGCGCTTGCCGTGATTTTATCCGAGAATATGCCCACATTTATCGCTTCCCCGGCAGTCAGCGCCGAAGAACCGGACTCCGCGCTGTCCGCGCCCACGAGCGCGGCTGTCTGCGTACCCGTCAAAGAAGGTATATCTATTTCAAGATCCACGTTGGAAAGCAGACTGTCTAGCAGAGAAGCTATCTGCCCGTCAAGGTCGAAGTCCACCTTGAATTTACCCAGCGGAATACCCGCCACGGTAACGTTGCTCAGATCAAGGTATATTGCGCCGTTATAGGCAAGCGCGGATACCACGGGCGTGCCCTGCGTGAACATGACTTCCCCGTTTAATGTTATGTCGCTTGCCGCTAAGGCCTCGAGATATACGGCGGTTCCGCTTTCGCGCAAGGAAGCCTGCAGACTGATACTGAGCGGCATTACGAAGTCGCCGTCCAGATCCACGTCAATTCCCAGACCGTCGGGCAGCTGCACTCCCAGACCGGAAAGCATCTGCGCAATGTCGTAATTGCCCTTCGCCAGCGTGAGTTCCGCCCCCAAATCCACGTTCAGGTCGATACCTGCGGAAAGTATTACTTCCGTAAGATTGTCGCCGGCGGCTATAACGCCGTCAGAGGAAATCTTGCCGTCGATATATTCGGAGATACTCTGCCCGTCGAATTGCTTCTGCGGTCCCCAAAGGATATTGTCAAGCGTGAAGTTCGCGCCGATACCCAGGTCGGTATGGCTGTAATCCACCCCGACGGAGGATATTTTCGCGCCGTCGAAAGCTATGTCAAGCGCTATATTGCCGTATTGGGAAATATCTATGTTCGTGCCGAACGTGTCGTTCACGCTTTCCAGCGCCTTGTTCAGGTCGATAGAGAACGTATCGCCGTCGGCGCTTGCAAAGTCGGTATCCATACCCAGAATACCGCCCACAAATGACAGCACGGAATATATGTTCCCCGCCGCGGAAGCTCTGCCCTGTCCGTCCAGGCTGACGGCAACTACTCCGCCGTGCGTCCACTTCGTGCCGAGCGCGGAATCTATCGCGCCCGTAACAGTACCCACAAGGGAGGATATGAATTCGGGAAGACCGTTTACCGGCACTTTTACGAATTTGAAGTTTTCGTTGGAAGCAAGATCGCCCAACGCGCCTATGTACAGCGCGCCGTCCTTATAATAAAGCGACGCAAGCAGCTTGTCCCTGTTTTCGCCCAGATACAGTTCCACCGCGGCAAAGTTGTTGTCGCCCGCGGCTCCGTCGTAATTCAGGTCGAGGTCGAGAGCCACGTCTGCTATAATGTCCGCATTGGCTTCAAGCACGACAAGACCTTCGGGAATAAGTTCGCTGCCGGCAAACATATTCACCAGTTTGCCCACGTCCACGCTGCTTCCGCTTACGTTCAGCTTCGCGCTGAAAGCAAGGTTTGTAACGCTCATGTCCGCGGCATTCCGCACCGCTTCGGGAATACCGTAATCCACCGTGCTTTTGGTTATCTGCATATTCGCGGTGTTTAACGTAACAAGATCGCTGCCGTTATTGCGCACCGCAGCCGAAACGCCCGAAAGCACGTCGTCCGTTATACTGATTCCGACTTCCACTTGCCCGCCGCCGATAGCCTCGAACAGATTGTCAAGCAACGTGCCCAGCCCTATATTTCCTATCTGTATGCTGTCGAAATCTATTATTCCGCTCACCAGATCGAGCAGGGTCCGGATTCCCGACGTTCCGAAAGTCACCGTGTAATCCGTAGTGCTTCCCGACGTCTGCATTGTAACGCCCGTGGAAAGCGTGTCCAGAAGCAGATTGACAAGTCCGCTCAGGTCCATTCCGAGAATGTTCAGGTCGGTTATCGTCTGATCCAGCCTCTCAAGCCCTTTTTGGATTATCTGAACCAAATAATCGGTATCTATATCGGAAAGGTAGTAAACCGTTCCGTCGTAATCCAGATATATTCCGTTTCCGAGCAGATATATCTTTATATCCACATTATCGCCCGCGACGGCAAATACCGCCTGGGTATCTTCACTTGTGGTATTGCCTTTCAGCGATACGGTGTATTCGCTGCCGCCCACGTTCGCCGCCGCTTCCCACTCGAAGTTGATCGCTTCACCCGACGGAAGCGCGGCAGCCGCCCGCGAGAATACCGTGGACGCCGACGGCGTGGAAGTATCCCCTTGCGGCTCGCTCACGTCGCTGTTGTCCGCCGGAATGGTTTCGGTGGTCGTGCACGCCGCAAGAACACCGCCCATGACGAATATCAGCAACAGAACTATCGCTATCGCCGCCAATGATTTTTTCATAATCTCTCCTCCTGACAAATTTTGTCCGCGCAGTTGCAACCGGCACTTGCGCGCGCGTAGGTCCGATATAACCCTTTGCTCTTTTCCTCTTCAAGTCTATCATTGTAAACAGACACATACAATATATTTTTCCAAATTTTTACTCTGTAAAGT
>ERZ1090878.776-NODE-780-length-16237-cov-56.650661_pt1 | contig 16237 bp, 23 predicted proteins | sample MGYA00478473_ERZ1090878 | MGnify/ENA primary metagenome ERZ1090878 (study PRJEB33644, sample SAMEA5815720) | chicken gut metagenome | biome: Chicken; feature: Gastrointestinal Tract; material: Caecum | place: Ireland | collected 2019-01-01 | study: A study of the... | reverse complement strand
CAATGACGGCACGTTATAATTACGCAAAAAAATAAAGGACACCTAAGTAGGCATCCTTTATTGTCATATTACTATGCAAACCACCCGAACTCATTAGCAAGCACCTGTAAAGTAATACCATACACAGCCCCAGGTGCAGGGTTGCTGACAGAAATTTGTCCAGTTGTAGTGATAGTGATATCACAAGGATATCTATTACCACCCTGTCCATCTTTTGTTAGCGTCCCACCTGACACAATGGTTCTCTGGTTAGATGGCCTTCTCATATTACTAGGCAGTGTGCCTATAACAATAGTTGTTCCAACACTGCTGGGAGCATTAACTTTCATATCGGCATAAAGGTTAAAAAGGCCCATCATCTGGTTCTCATAAGCCTTGCAAATATTGTTTGTAAATGCAGGTAAAACTGAACAATCACCGCCAACCCAGTTATTAAAACCATTCTCTATTGCGTTAGCCTTTTCGCTAGCACTTTCCGCTGTAGACAGGGCTGCAGTTGCCATGGTGCTAGCCGAGTCTGCTTTGTCAGAGATAGTGGTAATATTCTTAGACATACTTGTAATGTTGTTCTGCATCTGTGTAATTGAAGTCTCAGCACTGGTTATTCTTGGTTCAAGCGCGTCCACGTCATTTTGAGCGGCTGTTGCCTTCGCCACGGCTTCTCCTGCACTCGCTTCTGCATTAGTAGCCGCATCGGCATTTGCCTTCATCTGCGTGTCAATCTTCAACATATCTCCGTTGTAGTCTCCGAGGTATGTTGGCTTATCCGTACCAACGTACTGTGATAACTTATAGTTAGGCGTTTTGTTTGTAGAACTCATAAATCACTACCTCCTTATTATTCATTGGCATATAAGCCAAGTTTTTCGTACTGGCCAGCAGTGATACCACTGTTGGATTCTGCATACTGCACCATATTGTTCAGGGCCGCCTGTAACTGACTAACCTTTGTTTCCAGAGTTGAAACTCTTGATGTAAGGGCAGTTATTTTACCATCAAGAGTATCGTCCTCCGTTTCCAGAGCTGATACTTTTGATGTAAGGGTAGTTATCTTACCATCAAGAGTATCTCCCTCCGTTTCCAGAGTTGAAACTCTTGTCGTAAGACCAGTTATTTTACCATCAAGAGCATTGTCCTGCTTGTCAACATACGCTTTTGTTACGTCTGCTGTATTCTGCGAAAGCGTATATAACGCTTCATCAATGTCTCCCATTGTAGTGTTCCAATCACCCAGCCATGTAGGTATGTCTGAAGAAACAAAGATAGGTAACTCATAGTGTTCTGTTTTATTTGTTGCTGCCATAATATTCCTCCTTTACGCCGCCAGTAGAGTTTTCGCGTTATCATCATAATTAAATGCTGTAAGCTCTTTACTGTCATATGTTTCTGCTGTGAGCTGTAAATCATCATACTCCTGTGCTGTGATAGGATTGTTACGATGTAAATTGTACAACTCATAAATAACATTCTGGTAAAAAACATAGTCACCAGTAAATGGGTCATGCATGTAGAACCTAGGTGACTTGTGTAAAATACAACCTGCATACAAGTCAAATTCTGTGCAATCAAAGTTAAGGCTTTCAAAACCATTACACGTAAGTTCAGCATCATCGAACTGTTGACATGTAATTCCGCAGTACCTTAACTTATCCCAGATATCAGAAAGTATTTTACAAATACTTTCATATACCCCATTCGTGGGATTTAAGCACTTCATGTTCTTACATGCATATGTCTCAATGTACTTGTACAACTTATTAAGCTCCGTCTCAATATAGTTGTACACTCTGTGATTAAGCTCATACACTAAATTTGTCAGAGTATCAATGTTGTTCTGCAACTCCTGTTTGACGCTATCTATCTTACTATCAAGAGTATTATAGTTATCGTCAATCTTTTTGTCAAGAGTAGCCACCTTACCATCAACGTATTCTTTCATATCGTTGTTAAGGCCGTCAACATACTCTTTCAGTTTTGCGATTTCTTGGTCTGTGTATTCTTTGTAAGCGTCAGTAAAACCATTGATAGCTTCAATGCACTCATTAATCTTATAGTTAATGTAGCACAGAACTTCATAGTATGATTGCTTATTACTATACACAGAAGGAACGTCACATAAGCCAATACACATACTAGGTTTTACAATAACTTCGTCAGCCATATAGCACCTCCTTTACCATACACCAAGAAACAGAGTAGAACACATGTCAATCAACTCTTTGTTAATATTGACAATCTGTCCTCTGTACTCGTCAATGAGTTGCGCCCTTGTTTTTCCTCTTATCCCGTATTCATGTCGTTGCTCACCCCTTTCTCTGTCTACGTTTTCATTGCCAATATGAGTAGCATCTCCTGTGCCGTGGCTATTTGTAATACCTTCGCCCCTGTCCATAGTAGACGCATAATCATTTGTGGCCATTGTTACCTGAGGATTATCTGAATAGATATCCTGTGTATTGGTATCAGTCTGTGTACTTGACACAGCTTTATCATTATATGAATCGCTTGTATCCCTTGTCTCTTTTTCGTTTGTGTCGTGGTGTACATCCACGTTATAAAATGGATCATCTCCAGAAGATAACGCAGAATATAGTTTTTTGTAGTACGGTATTACTGCTGACATTTTAGCAGAAAAATATGTTTTCCACATTCCAAGAGTTTCAAAACCAATGTAATCATTGTAATACCTCTCAAGGAAGGCAACCATAAAATCGTCCTTCCCTACATTGTTATCATTGTACCACGGGAATGTAAAATTGAAGAAGTTTGTTTTTGCCCTATTTATCACATCGTAAACAGGTAAATCGCTGTGTTTCTCTTCTTCCGTTAGAAAACTTTCACATATCTCTCTAACAGTGGTAGTATACTTACTCAACTATTTCACCACCTTCTTCTCCGATTTTGCCAGTCTGAGTAAACGTGTCTGGTATAAATCCATTTACCATTGATGGAAGTTTACTGTTAAATCTAACGTCAACATTAAGCCCCCATAACTCATTCATTGCTTTGGCGCACCTTTTCCTTAAATCAAGCCCAACATTTCTGTTAGCTTCTGTCTCCCCGTTGTTCCCCTGTGTTTCTCCGACCACAAGTCTCTCTCTCTTTTCGATAGGATTGCTTTCATACCCAAGAGATGTAAGAAGTGAGCTTTTTACAGCCCTTATTTCTTCTTCAAGCTTATCCACAATATAAGGGGCACCAATGTTAAGGGCTTTTATCCTGTCAAGGTCAACATTGTCAGAAACCTTTAAAATCGGAACATAATTGGAATACTGTTCACCAAGCGTCTGGAATGTCAACCTCTGCTCACTTGACGAGAGAAGAACTACTGGCGTTCTCTGTGCAAAAATATTAATGTCCTTTGTTTTCCAGACATTAGCTAACCTGCAAGCATACATCTCAGCTTCATAGCAGAACGGAAGGGTTGCGGGATTATCCCACAATATAACCGAATCTTCTTTTCCGTATTCTTCAATGTAGCCATTGGGAGCAAAGGCAGTTCTACCGTCTGGTATGTTATAAATATCTGGCATGCCTTGAAGTGCAACTTTCATAAAAGCATACATCTCAGCGACATCGTCATAGATAAACACGCCATACGCTCTCCAGAATAGTGTTGATTCAATATAGTATGGTTGTATTTCCGGAGGAAGGCCATCCCATATATACCTAGAGATGAATATGTTGTATATATTGTTAAAGAAGATTGTCTTTATTTTATGAAAGTCTATCATCTGACTTTCATAACCATCCCCATGACAGCTTTTTTGAAAGTCTTCGTAGACCCTCCATGGGTTTTTCTTCATGTTATCACCTCCTAGTTATTGTCAAGACCATAATTACCTACATCATCAGTATGCCATAAAGTTACACCGGTGTCAAATATTTTTCTCAACTCTTTAAGTTGTGCAAGGTCAACTCTACCAGTGAAACCGCAATCCATAGTTTTTACATAATTCCAACTGCTTCTACTACGCAAGTTAGGAGTAACAACACGGTTGATAGGATAACCGTATGTGGTGAAAAAGCTGTCTGCCACTTCTGCAAATTCTCTTTTACACGTCATGGTGTAAAAGGAATAGCTTGTAAGGTTGATAGCGGCATTAATGTTTTCAGATAACGCCTTACCCCTTGATGTGGCCGGCAATCGTTTTTTGTCCATGACTTCAGCAATCAAACTTTTCGCTGTGTCAATCCCCTGTGACATCTGACTTCCACCTTGACCTACCATAGCGGCTCCTGCAATCCCGCCAATAGCTCCCGTAGCAACGGCGGCTGTACCTGCTATCTGCTTAAAACCACCCCCTGCAACGTCACTGAGTGCACTAAAAGCAGTTAAAGCAATCGTACTCTTGTTCTGTGCAATCCAAGCTCTAAATGTGTCTGAACTATATCCACACTGAGGGAACCCATTGATTATAAGGGCTTCATCATAGTTTAGAGAATTATCTTTATACTCTCTTGGAAAACATATTACCTGCGGTAATGTTGCTAACGCCCCCTGTATAACAAATTCTAACTGATGATTATTAGCCCTAGACAGCTCAAACCTATATATGTTTGAGCCACCCTCATTATTATCAACCATTAGATAACACCATGGATAAGAAAATAGCTTGTTATTTTTAGGTATATACCCTTCGAAACTAGTAGGCATAGGTATTATTTTCTCATCTTCTGAATGTCCCGGGTCTGCGACTACATTAACACATAACTCAGGAGCCATAAACAACGCGATGATAGCGTCAATTTTTCCTGCGTCATTGTATGTAGATATAAGCGCATTTGCCTGTTGCTCTGCGTCCTCATCTGAAATTGGTACATGCCATAATGAAGCCGCTCTATACACGTTATTGCAAATTCTTCCTTCAAAATCTTTGCCCGTGGTTCCTTCTGTAGCGTATGCACATATATGCCAGTTTGTAAGCCCATAGAATGTGTATTTGCTGACAACAGGCTCGCCAGTTTCCATGTTTACAGGGAATAAGTTACCGCCTATGAAGTCCTCATTTTTTGGTATGTGGTGGTACTCTACGAAACATGGTTTCACAGTTACATTGTAGAAGTTATTCTGGAATACATCCAACTCAAGTGAAAGAATTGTTGTGTTTTCAGACCTCCACTTTACATCCGTCACAAAACAGAATACCCATTCAGTCGTAAGCCCAGCATTTAAAAAAGCCACATAGTTGATATTAAGCGCAGACATTTCCGTGAACGGTACACGTACCTCATAGTCACCTACTCGTATAGGTGCAAGGTTGTCAAGCTGTGCAGACGGGACTACTCTCCATTGCTCAAGGTGTGCTAACAAGTCATTCTGATTATTGTAAAGCCTGACATGCTGATAACTGTTATCCCATGGTACGCCGCTATACAGACGTAGTTGTGTTTGTGGTGACCTAGGAACAATGTCACCTTGTAATGGCATATTTATCATGTAGTGGGCGGCTTCTACACCGCCCATCACCTCCTTTATTCACCCTTCTTTGTGTATGCCCCGGTACCTGTGATACTTGGGTCTGGTCTGAACGTGCCAGTCACAGTCAAGCTACCAGTTTCATCTGCTCCAACCTGTAAAAGGTTAGTTCCGGGAATGATAAACGTGTCTCTTGACACAGCTCCAGCCGTCACTTCAAGGGTGACAAGCTTCGGATGATATGTCCCAGTTCCACCTGTCACAGTGTAAGGCACTTCTACAGTCGTACCCGGTGTATAAGTACCGCCAGTAACCGTAACAGTAACACCCGTGTCTGCAACTGTGTCTGTGGTAAACACACGAATGGGGAAGAACGGGGACGGAGAAATCATCTCAACCATTGTATAGAAGTAGTTCCAAGACAGTATATTAGCAAGTCTCTGGTCACTCATTTCTCTGAACTGGTCACGGCAGTTAAAGAAACGCACATCACAGAGCACACCCTGTATAGCATCATTACCGAAATTGTCCACAATAACCGTAGAAACTTCAACGTCAGCTTTGTCCATATTGAAAGCATATGCAAGAGCTTCAACGGAAATCTGCGCGTTTACTCTTGGAGTTGTAATCCAGATAAGATTTCCCGGCTTGCTGGATGATGTAGCCCCAAGAATATTGTTAGCAGGTTCCGGGAACTGGAACTCACCAACGGCCGCCTTGATTTCTGTGAGAAGAGCCTTTGCGGTGGCTTCATCTGTTACAGCGTCAACCGTCACAGCCGGGAGCATCTCAGCACCGTAGCCAGTAGCAATAAGTCCTTTCATAGCAAGGTACTCGTCCCAATTTGCACCTGAGGTTGCACTCTCCATTTTTGCTGACATCATATCTCTAATGCCGTACTCAGATGTAAATGCACTTCTCAGATTGTCAAAAGTGATTGTCACAGGGTACTGTAACTTTAAGTTCACCTTGTGGAACACAGACATGACGTAACTCTGGTACTGCTGGAAAGCAGCTTCGTAGGACTCTCTTGAATCATATACTTTTCCTTTGCACATATTCACATATGTTTCTTCTTCTGTTGCCCCATATCTCATAGGGTCTTTCTTGTAGCGGGCAAGCGGATTTCTCCAAGCCACGCTCTCGATGGTCTGCAATCCAATCCTCTGTACAAGAGCCGGAACGATTTCATTTCTTAACGGCTGAATGTTAAGGATATCATTATAGACCTGCTGTAAGTTGTCAGAAGTCACTTCCGGAAGATGGTTCTGCACTTCATAGGAAAGTGTGTTTCTGACAGCATTCAGAATGTTGGCATTTGTAGCCTTTACTTTTTCTGCCATGTTAATCTCCTTTCTTATTCTGTCCTAGCGTCAAAATCAAGGTCTGACACTGTAAGTTTTTTGCTTACTTTCTCTGTCCTTTCAACAGGAGCGGGTGTGGATGTGATTTCCTCTTTGAAGCGTTTCTTGTATTTCTCCTTGAGGTCTTCATACATCGTCTTATAGTCTTCACTGTCTGTGTTTGTCTCTTTTGCTCCTGCCGCTCTTACCACGTCAAAGGCGTCTTCCAACCCCTCCACGTCAGACACGGCATCCACGATCATGCCTAATGCTTCTTCAAAAGTCATTTCATTTTCCTCCATGATTGTACCTCCTTTTTTCTTAATTGTATCACGGGAAAAGATAAAAGTAAAGTGGTAATTTTCTTTTTCTTGAACCGGGCTGATATTGGCCGGAACAAGCGTCTGGATTTATGATAAATCCTTGGAACTCATATCCCCCAGACACCTCCCAACTACTCCTGTAGCCTGTGTCTTTTGGATTAGTCTCTGTCCAGAAATACTTACTGTCTGACCACCCTCCGGGATTTCGTGAATATCCACTATTACTTGTGACTATATCACCGTTGTCGAGTATCTGCTCTACAATAGCAACGTGCCCTGCTTCTCCCGGCTGACTAAAACATATGACAGCACCAAGAGATGGCTCACTGCTTCGTGGATATCCGTCTTCTGTGTAACCGTACCACTCACCACCATTTCCTGTTGAGAGTGTGGGCGTGACACCTGTCACCCCTGCCTGTTCACTTATTTCCCAAAACCTTCCCCAAGCGTAAGCAGTACAGTTTGGGAGCCCATATCCAGATTGATAAAATGGGTTAGAGCCATACCAATATTTGTTATTTAACATGGATGTCGGGACTGTCTTCGACAGCCTAGGTGTAAACGCTCACCCACTACCCTCAAGGTTATCATACCAATATCTGGCCTGTGTACTTCTTATTGGCTGATTAGGGTTTAATGGTCTTTCATAGTTTCTGATAAACACCTGTGCCAAGTATTCTGGCGTGAGGGTTGAAACCTTGAACTCTTGAAAACTCATTGGGTATTGTGATGTAGCTATCCACTGTTGATTGTTAGCAACCTCCCAATCTATCCTTTGTAGCTGTACATCACCAGACGTGTAATCAAGGCCTTGACCCTCAGCCCATGAAATCAACTTTGTGGCAGGTGTCCATTGGACTAAACCAAAACCCCTGTTTACGTTCGGAGAAAGGCTTTCCCATATGCCGGGATTGATAGTGGACTCAGATTGCATGTTTCCGAGCATACCGGCCACGGCATTTTTAGTCCACCCTCTGCTTGTTAACTGGTTCATAATCTCTTGAGCATTCGTTGTCATTTCATCCATGCTCAGATATCTGTTACCGCTTATCCACGGCATGTGGCCACCCCCTGTAAACTATGCTATCCTTAACACCTGTCCGGGATATATAAGATTAGCGTTACTTATTCCATTTATATTAGCTAAATTCTGCCATGTTGTACCATACCTTGCGGCTATAGTTGACAGGCAGTCGCCTCTCTGTACAGTGTATGTGGTAGCACTGCTTCCTGATATTGTAAGCACCTGACCGGGATAAATGATATACGGAGATCGGATACCATTCCTGCTTGCAATATCCTGCCACGACACGCCATAGCTTAATGCTATGTTGTATAGGCAGTCACCGGATTTCACAGTGTAAGTTGTGGCCGGAACCGTGGTAGCTGTGCCAGAATTTGACACAGTATTTCCTCCGCCTGCATAAGCGTTCCATGTAGGCTCATCTCCGTAGAATACATTCATATCAAGATTTCCAGAATAGCCTGTGAGCCTACCTTTTGATGTATACTGGTACATGGCTACGCAATCAGACCAAGCACCTGCATTGTAGTTCATAGCAATCTCAGTGTTATAGCCGTAGAATATGGCGTTACCTCTGGAATACCCTGCAATCCATAAACCATAGTCTCCTGCTCGTACTGAACTCCAATCATACCTTGACACAACACTGGCTGACATGTATATTAACGGCTTGATGCCTGTTCTTGTATACACAGTGTCAAGAAACGTCTTCGCCCATTTCGGGCCAAGGTTTACTGCCTTGCCTTCAAAGTCAAGCACGAGTATAGCTTCTCCGATATAGCCTTTAATGTTGTCTACAAAGTAGTTCGCTTCTGCCACTGCATCACCGCCACTTGCATAGTGATACACACCAAGCTCTTTGCCTAGTGCCTTAGCCTGCTGGTATACCCGGTCACAATCTGGATTAACATAGCTTGTACCCTCAGTGGCTTTTGTTATAACAAAATCACATTCTACCTGTGAAATGTCAATACCTGTCTGCCATGAGGAAACGTCAATCCCGTCCATTTTTGCGTATGCCGTACTTGTCAGAAACATACTCAAGAGCAGTACAGCGCAAAACGCCTTCTTTAATCGTTTCATACATTCACTCCTTTTCTAATTTGTCTGAAAGTTTCTGTAAGGCTAGAGTGTTATTATTGATAGCGGCTGTCAATACATCCATCTCAGCCTTATGCTGTGTGTTCATTTCATTAATCTGTTCACGGTTTTTATCTGTAGTGTATTTCACATACCACCCCATTGCGATACAACCCACAATAGGGAAACCAACCGTAGAGATTAATGAAACAATGTCGCCCATGTTCATAAAATCCCTCCTTTCTTAATACACTATATCACAATGAATAAATCTTGTCAATAAAAAAGACGGCATTTCTGCCGCCCTTTTAGTCCGTGACCGATAAGATGATTTTAAGGGGGGATAAACCCGTTCAGCTACAGGCACGCTACCTGCGTATGTATCCATCCTGCACTGGCAGAAAATCTGTCAAACCGGGGAACCACTATTATAGTATCACATGTAAGACAATAAGTCAAGAGCCATGTTCTTACATTTCAGATTTTCAAACCGCATCAGACCCTTGTTAAAGTATGTTCTTAATGACACCACAATGAATGAACTACTAGAAACCATGAGACTTCTATCATCCACCACATCGTCAACATTGAAACATATTCTTGAGGGGTATGTCTGGTCTGCACCTGTTGATACATAGATACAGCTTGAATATCTTCTGATATTATACCACTCACCATTATACAGAACAGAAAGAAGATATGTAGAATAACCGTCTGGCTTTCCTATGAGTGCCATATTGTCATTGAGATATACATTCTCTGCGGCGTACTTGTTATAGGAACTGTCTCCAAAAGCTCTATTGAAACTTGACGCTTTATAAGCCTGACTTGCGTTCTCGTTAAATGTTCTCTCAAATACCCACCCAGTCCCTCTTAGATATTTAGTTGATTTCTTCAACTGTTTATTAATCCCAAAGGCGTTATAATATGGGTTGAGTATAGAGACTGTATTAGAACACATATATAATGGCACTCTTCTTGTCTGTTCTCCATGCCCTCTAGCCACTGTTGTGTGTATAGATTGTAGCTTCTTCGGCTCTTCGTCAAGATAGTTTCCGTCTTCGTCTTGGTATTCATCAAAGAACATATGCGCTACATTCACAAACAACGCTGACATCTTTTTATACTTTGTGGCCATTGACAGAGCAAGACAAAATCCACATTGTATCCCGTTTAGCATCAATTTTACTACAGCTCCATCGGCCAGCTTTTTCTCTGTCATTTCATAACCTTTATATTTATCAGCTATATCGCCGAAAATATTATTGGCACAGTCGTTCATGTCCGTTTTATATCTGTAAAGGTATATAAATTCATTTACACCTTTCTTATTTATGAATGTATCTATAAGTCTTGATTTAAAATAGTAGGACTTTCCCGCTGTCCTGTTGCCATCACAAATGTATATTTCTGGCAATGATTTATCTTTATCTTTAAGAGTAAGAAGATAATCTCCACTATAGTATTTACTATTTGACTTCATAATATCACCCCAATAAAAAAGCCCCAGAACAACTCCGGGGCTTATAGAACTCGCCGATTAAACTTTAAATGATAACACAGGTAAGGAAGTCTTTGCCCTTATAGTTATCGCTCTGCTTTCTGATAACCTTGATTGACCATGGATCTTTCTCATCTTTCATGTCCTCTGCAATATCTGTATACTGCCTGTAGAGTGGCTCAGAGCCGGAAATATACATTGTTCCATCTTTGTCAACATAGATGTACTTCATATAGTCCGGGTTATCTGCTTTCTCATTGTGGACATGCACCGTTGCCACATAGTCTACATCAATGATCACTCCCGCCCCTTCTGCGTTCTGCGTTGCTTCGTCAAGCTGGATCATGTCTGCAAAGTTTTTAAGTGCAACTTTCTCCTTTCCTGTAAGTTCCTTTGTGCATCCCTTTACCTCTGCTTTGTAGTTTGCGTTCTGCTTTTCCATGTTTCATTCTCCTTTTCTTAATGATAATATTATTGATTTATATTAACCCCTACTCGCTGTCTTTGGGGTTAATAACGTGTGAATAGCGGAAGAAGTCATCGTCTGACATGCCTCTCTTCTCCTCTCTGATTTCACATGTAAGGATAGAGACGATTTTACCCTTATGCTCTTTCTCCAAAATCATCTCAGCCTTTTCTTTGCTGTCGCATTTCGGAATAGTCTCTTCGATTGCGTCCTTGACGATATTATCCCCATCCTTATAAATAAGTTCGGCAGTAATGTCTGCATACACTGTTGTTCTTGTTACCATGTTACATCCTCCTTTTTTTGTTTTATTCTTTACATTATATATTATAACATAGGTGTGACTTTTTTGTCAACAGTTTTTCGCACTTTAAATTCTTTATTTCTGAGTATAATCCCTCCGGGCACCCTTTCGGCTTTTAAATTGCAATCGTCAAGTTTAAGACCAACGGATAAATCACTTATAGCATGTCCACCTTCTATAAACGCTCTTTTTGCCTGCTCTGACATTCCGGCACACTTTATCTGCAAGTCTGGCTCACATGGCTTACCGTCTTTTTCTATGATATGTTCAGCATACATTTTCTGTCTCTCATAATATGCAAAGTCAAATAACCCTTCGCACTTCCAACAGCAAAACTCTGTTGGGTGCTCCACAACCATCTCTGGCTTTTCTGTCCCTTGTAGATGTATACTGTCAGTGTCAGCATAACAGAAACGGTCATAATTTGCCATTGCATGACGTACTGTAAAGTTGAGTGCATAGGATGTGATGGCAGAGCCTACTGGTATATATCCAACTTTCTTTTCATGTTCTTCATGAAGAATGAAGTGGACTGTATCAGTTTCCGGGTCAATATATGGTTCTTTATAGGATGAATTATCAGACATGGCAAACTTTCCATATAAGTTATTTAGGAATAACTTTGCCAACTCTCTACGAAAGCCTTTTGATTTCATCTTGAGAGCCTTATACTTGTCTATATATTCATCAAACATGCCAACTCTAGCCCAATACCATACATGGTCGAGTATCTGCAAGTCGTATATTTCATAAGTCTCTTGAAATAATTCCCAGTCTGTACAGGTAAATGTCAGCTCTTGTATAGTGTCCTCTATTGTTCCGTCTGGGTTTAGTATGTATCTGTAATACTGACCTTTATATCTTACATCAGATGTATACAAGTTTTCATTTGACTTATAATAGGGCTTATTCCTGATGTGTAACCAAGGGAAACACCTGTCTTTGAGTTTGAACCTGCATCTAACACGTATGAAATAGTACTTGTTATCAGAGTGTTTTATATCTTCTGGTACATCTCCTATTCCATATGTTCCACACCCAAAAGGATATTTATTGCCAGAAATGCTATGCATCATGCTTGGGTACAAAGAGTTAACATCAAATACAAGGCCAAGATTGATAATACGGTGGGCATATTTTGGATTTACATAGCACCATCCACCATGGTATGACCTATGAACATATTCCCATTCATTCCATGAGTTAGTGTAGTCATAATCTACAGGGTACTCTCTCAAGTCTGGAAAGAGCTTACTGTACTCCTCCTTGTCGTATGTGGATTTAAACTCTGATAGACAGCATGAGCCTATTGTGAGCTTTTTGTGGCCTTCATCAAACATCATTTCCAAGGCTTCTTTTAAGAGTAGAACGTCATTCTTTATGTACTCTTTTTCCTCTGATGTGATATTACAGTAAGCGTGCCTATCTCCTTCATATTCCATGTCTAGCTTCTGGTGCTTTGTTCCGAAAGATTTACCTATTCTGGCTAAGGAGGATGGCATAAGTTTTAGACTGTTGCGGATTTCAAGTAGCGTTTTATTGTGTTTAATCTTTATCCAATACCACTGTCCCATGTCTGAGATACAAGTTGTAAACGTGCCGGATATCATGTCTTTATCTTTACCATAAAAGAACTTGTAACCTTCTCTGAGTAAGAAGTCTATGATAAATGAACCATCGAATGACAGGTTATGAAAATATAAGACATTTGTTCCGGGCATATCGTAGAAATCCTCAAGAAAGTCTCTTATACTCTGACGTATTACAACCTTTTCTGATGTGTCATATAGTCTTGTATAAGCCGCTGACCATACCTCTGTTCTATCTTGCTTCTTACCACGCTCTTTCTCAAGATATTTACCCCAAACCGTTGTCTCAAAGTCACAAGCCCAATAAATCACCTCTTTCTTTTGCCGTGACAATCATCTCAGTCCTCTCGTTCTACTATGCCAGATACTCCGTCTATGAAACTTTGAAAACCTTCTGAATTTTTATCTACATTCATAATTCTAGCGATATTGGAAAATGAAGCGTCCACCATTCTTTCAGAATTATGATAGCCCGGAGATGGCAGGGCATCAGGGTTTTCTGCTATGGCGTAGGCAAAAGCGTCCCTATCAGTGTTTATCATAGCGTCAGAACGCTCCTTTATATACTGTGCTATCTTTGGTGTGAATGATTTTTCAACATAGTCATACCAGTTTTCTATGGTTATATCCACTGCTGAAATTGCGTCTTCCCATGGCTGGTATTTCGTGATTTTTCCTTGTTCTCGTGACAACTCTTGTTCTACAGGCGATAAAGAAGAAAACTCTCTATTTATGCGCTCTGCTGATTTTCTTTGACTTGTCACTTCTTCGCCTGTAACCATGCTGTAGAGAGTGGAGTGTTCTTTTATAGTTTTTGCGGTCTGCTGTTCTAGTCTTCTTATTGACGCCCTTGTCGGGTTTTTAACCCTTTGTATAACATCAACATTGTAGCCAACTCTTACCTGTCTATTAACACGAGCTAAATAGTTACGGTAAGCCTTGTTATACTGTTCTCGTATTGTGTTAGGGTTTTTCTTTCTTGATTTTCTTGGCATGTGTTACCTCTTTTCTTTAAACATTGGAAAAGTATTCCACTCAATCGGCGTCTCTTCGTCACATACTCCAGTATCAATTAAAGGGCAGTCCACGCAATGCTTATAATGAGAACATATTTTCTTAATGTCGTTTATCGCCCTCTTTGCGGTGAAGATATCCTCAAGCTTACTCATATTTACACCTTCTTCCTCATTAAAATGCCATCCTCAACTCTTGTGTACTGCACATAGTCTCCGGGACGAATGTTTAAATCTCGAAGCATACTGTCAGGTATTGTTACCCGGGGCGTGTATGCCCCGGATGATTGTTTGCAAAACATGACCTTATATACTCTCTCCTTATTTTCTTTTTTCACTATGCCTAACCTCCATAATAGCATGAATTGTCAATAAACTAGCCTGTGTAATCAGAATATCTGATATCTCCTCACTTTCAGAATAAACTGACCCCAATAAAGAATAATATATTTTGTCAGTTAATGGTTTATCGGAAATATCCACACTGTCAGGTTTATCCGCCCTTTTATCTGTAAGTAAATCATAAAGCAATTTACATGCCTTCTTTTTTAAGCGCACATCATAATCAAAACTTCCATCATGGATCATCATGTTCAAAGCAACTACAGACTTTTTGTAGCCCTCCATGTCATGATTAGACAATTCTTTATTGGTGTCCTCTCTAATCATTTCTAATTGTTTTAACTCATTAATGGTCATTTTTATTCTCCTTTTCTTTGTTTCATATAATTTAATTAATCTTTCAATTATATCACCCAAAAATAAATAATAATACTAGTAATACTATAAAAGCATAAATGCCAAGTACGTTTGTTACCACCACTGTAACAAGCAATGGTAACATATTTTTCCTTATCCATTTTACAAACTTATCAAACTCGCCCATAGCTATTTTCTCTTTCTGTGTTCACTCTTTGCAAGAAGAGTTGCTTCGTCAAGAGTGCCTTCTTCTTTGATTGTAGAAAGCCGCTCGAAATCTTCGTCTGACATCTGGCGGGTTTCATATCTGAATGTTACTTCATCCGCTGAAACAAGCTCACCCTTGAACATTTTTTCAAGTTCCTTGTCAGCCTTGTCTCTGGTGTCGCACTTCGGGATTGATACCTCAAAAGTGTCACTTTTAACCTTCCCGTCTTCCTTGTACATCCTTGTGCCTTTAACCTGTGCAAAAATAGTTGTTCTTGTAATCATACTTCTTTTCCTCCTTATGGTTGATTATTTTTTTGCTCCTATGAGCTAATGCCCGTGCCGGGCGTGACACCGGCTTACACTTGCGGGCTATAAAATTTCATTGTAGTAACCAATTGATTTCAGAGTGTCAAATATATTTGTGTAAATTTCGTCATAGGCGTCTATAAGACAAGTCGTGTTAGTTTCCTGTGCGTCAAGCCTTGCTAATAATACAAGTCCTTGAATTGATGACGCTGTGTCGGCTGAACATATAACTTTACCCATGAAACCTAAATCAAATTCATACATTGGCTTTCTTTCTTCCATGATTATACCTCCCTCCATCTATATATCACATCACAGCCCCAATAGTCAGCACCATAGTCTTTAGAAAATTTGCTTATATGCTTACTAGAAGTTGAGGTATAGCCATACACTTTACGCAAAAAGTCAAAACATACACGACGGTCTGATTTTGGTATTACTGCTACAAATGTATCATATGACCTAAGAACATAATAATTTTTAGTATCAAAAACATAAGCTTGGCATGCTCTTAATCTAGTACCGTGTAAACAACTTCTTTCGTTAATCATTAATAATTCATCCATAGCCGCTACCATATGCTTTTCCACAATGCTATTAATTTGTAATTGTTCATTTCTTTTCATTGATATATTTACCTCCTTTACATTGTCTGAATACGTTAGAACATATTCACATCAATATAAACGAGTTTAATAGACAGAGTGGACACGACCGCACTTTTCACCTGTATGCTGGCTTGTGTCTATGTGATAACGCTCTATAGTGCGTTCCTGCTAGTTCGTGTGTTCTTTCTTATCATCCCCTTTCCTTTTATCTGTAATAAGTATATCATGATAACGTGCTTTTTAACAGTGACAAATTTAACATGTTCTGCTGTTTTCTTGATGTATTTTATGCACTTCATGGGGGCTTTCTATTATACACATCTCCGAGCCCACGAGACACTGAGCGATCGCG
>ERZ1090878.763-NODE-767-length-16455-cov-60.459329_pt1 | contig 16455 bp, 21 predicted proteins | sample MGYA00478473_ERZ1090878 | MGnify/ENA primary metagenome ERZ1090878 (study PRJEB33644, sample SAMEA5815720) | chicken gut metagenome | biome: Chicken; feature: Gastrointestinal Tract; material: Caecum | place: Ireland | collected 2019-01-01 | study: A study of the... | reverse complement strand
CTGCATCAACGACGAGCAAAAGCGGTTTGGCCCCGACGGCAAAGCAATGGCCATCGTTGAGTATGAGGACGAGCGCCCCGTGCGGGTGGTGCGCATTGTGGTATCCTTCCAACACGCCCCCGAAGTGGACCCCACCGATCTCACGGAGCTTATCTGGCAGAACGTGATTTTATCGGCTCTCAAGGGGATGCCCTACGATGACAGCTTGGAACTGATCCTCAACCCGGGCGGCCATTTTGTGCTGGGCGGCCCGGATGCCGACACCGGCCTGACCGGCCGTAAGCTGGCGGTGGATGCCTACGGCCCCTTTGTGCCCACCGGCGGCGGGGCGTTCTCCGGCAAGGACCCGACGAAACTCGACCGCAGCGGGGCCTACATGGCGCGGTGCGTGGCGAAAAACATTGTGGCCAGCGGCATTGCACAGCGGTGCCAGGTCACGCTGACCTATGCCATCGGCATGGCCAAGCCGCTGGCGGTGGAGGTCAATACCTTCGGCACCGGTTTGCTCTGCGAGGATGACTGCCTGGCCGCTGCGGTGCAGAACGCCTTCGACTTGACCCCGGCCGGGATCATCACCGAACTGGATCTGCAGCGGCCGATTTATGCCCGCACGGCGGTGGGCGGCCACTTTGGCCGGGACGATTTCCCGTGGGAAAAGCTCGACCGCACCGGCCTGCTGATGGCTTCGCTGATCTGAGATGCCCGGCGTCACCAAAGAACAGGTCGCCGCCGCACGGCGGATGACGGCCATCGAGTTTTTGCGGCGCTACCGGGCGGATGACCTCGTCAAAAGCAGCGCCCGCGGGGAGTTCGAGCTGAAAAGCCACGACAGTTTCAAAATCAATGGCGAAAGCAGCCTCTGGCACTGGAAAAGCCGGGGCATTGGCGGTAAATCGGCGCTGGACTACCTCATGCATGTGGAAGGGTGTTCCTTTGTGGAAGCGGTGAAAATGCTCTGCGATGAGCAGCCGGTATTTACACCGCAAAGTCATGCGAACGTGGAACGCCAACGCCCGCCATTCAAGCTGCCCGAAAAATCCCCGACCACCACGCGGGTGGAAGCCTACCTGCGCTGCCGAGGAATCTCGCAACCCGTCATACAAAAATGTCTGGATGACGGTATTTTGTATGAAAGCCTGCCCTACCACAACTGTGTGTTCGTTGGCCGGGATGCGGACGGCGTACCGAAGTATGCCGCCCTGCGCGGCACCTACACCTACGGGAAACAATTCAAGGCAGAATCCACCGGCAGTGACAAACGGTTTGGGTTTTGTATCGAACCGGCGACAGAAAGCAGTGCGCTGGCTGTGTTTGAAGCCGCCATCGACGCCATGGCCGAAATGACGCTGGCCGGGGATGCGGCCGACAAATACCGCCTGTCTCTCGGCGGCATCTACGCACCAGAGGAAGGCCGCGACATCCACCCGCCCGCCGCGTTGGAAGAATTTTTGGCGCAGCACCCGCGGGTGGACCGCATCGAGTTCTGCCTCGACAACGACCCGCCCGGCAGCGCCGCGGCTGCGGCGTTGGCCCGGCTCTACGGTGAGCGGTATCAGGTGGCCGTGTGTCTGCCGCCGATTGAGGGCTTCGACTATGGTGATTTGGCACAGGCGACTTTGGAGTATCGCACAAGGAATAAAGCAAAAAACTGTGCAAGACAACAAACCAAATATAAGGAAGGCACGAGGTGATTTTACTTGAATGAATTAACTTTTAAACTATATTCTCCGCTGACCGCAGAACTTCTGTCAGATGAGAATGAGATCTGGCTGGGCAATGCCCCCATCGAACTGCAGGGGTATGAAATGACCGATTATGCAGGAGCGATTGCGGCGCAGATCGTGGAGGAAGGCGCCAATATTGAGCAGTACATGGACGGGGAAGACAACCCCTACCTGGCAGCCCATGTCAAGAGCATCCGGCTTTCGGTCGAGGAACGGGATGGTGAACTGTGCGGCTGTGCCACCGTGATCGTGGACGAGGACCTGACCGAACGCGGCTGGAATGACCTGCAGGACTACATTACCGGCCAGTATTCGGATGGCTGGGGAGAAGGCTTCGAGCAGAGAGACATCCAGGTGAAAGATGGTATCCTCAACGTCCATTTCTGGCAGGAGGATCACTTTGCTTTCTCGGTAGAAAAGGTGGAGACAGAACCGCAGGCAGGGGTGGTCGGACAGGATGCGCTGTCCGTGGCAAACAGCGACCGAGCGTCCCGCCAGCCGCAGCCGTCCCAGCCCGACAAGAAGTACGAGATCACCGACATTGCCCACCCCGTCTACTCGGAGCTGCACCGCATCCGTGCGTTGCGGCAGGTGCGGGAGGATGTGCCGGTTGGCGAACTCGGCGGCTATGTGCAGAGCGAAGCCAACCTGTCGCAGGACAACGACGAAGCCTGGCTCTATGACGATTCCATCAGCCGGGATGAGGCTTGTGTTCGCGATGATGCGCGGCTGTATGAGCAGGCGATGGCGCAGGACTTGGCATTGGCCCGTGGCAGTGTCATCATGTACGGCAACGCCATTGCCTGTGACAATGCGATCGTTACAGGTGGGCGTATCTGCAACGGTGCGCTCGTCTGCGGTAATGCCCGCGTCCGCGAAAATACCGTGACCCATATCGCGCCGGTAGTGGCCGGACACTGCGTGGTCATGGGCGACCTGGCGGGCAAGGTTGTGGTGTCTGGCAGTGGCAGCATTCTTCCGGGGCAAGTGGTGGACAATCCCACCCAGAACGTGGTCGCTATTGACGAACATGGTGCTGTCATCGTCCGCGAGCCCAATCTTGCCCCCGGCCGGGACAGAAAGAACCGCAATACCCCTGAACGCTGAGAAAGGAAGGATGCCTTTGACCAAAACTCCCGAAACCAACATCATTTTTGACCCGAACGCCAAATTTGAAATGCCCGAACACACCGGCGGCGACGGCTGGACAATTTTGCACGGCGACTGCCTGCGCCTGATGCGCCAGATGCAGGACGGCGTGTTCGACGCCGTCATCACCGACCCGCCCTATGCCTCCGGCGGCAGCACACCGGCAGAGAAAAACAAGACCACCAACCAGAAATACAGTTCCATGCCTGCCGACAAGGCCCTGCCCGACTTCGCCGGCGACCAGATGGACCAGCGCAGCTGGACGAACTTCATGACCGACTGGCTCAATGAAGCCTACCGCCTGTGCCGTCCCGGCGCACCCATCTGCCTGTTCATCGACTGGCGGCAGTATCCGAGTCTCTCCGACGCGATGCAGCGTGCCGGTTGGATCTGGCGGGGCGTGGCCGTATGGGACAAGGTGACCTGCCGTCCGCAGAAAGGTCGCTTCCGCCAGCAGGCCGAATTCATCCTGTGGGGGTCCAAAGAGGGGATGCCCCTGCAGCGCAACGTGGGCTGCCTGCCCGGCGTGTTCCGGTACACCAACCCGGCCAATGCCGGGCGCATCCATGTGACGGAGAAATCGCTGCCCCTCATGCGGGACATTGTCCAGATCTGCGAGCCGGGCGGGCGTATCCTCGACCCCTTTGCCGGGGCGGGCACGACCATTCTGGCGGCGGTACGCGAGGGGTATGAGGCCGTGGGCATTGAAAAGACGGCCGCTTACTACAAACTCGGTTCCGACCGGGTCAAATTTGCGTTGGCAGCGGGAGAGAAAGCCAAATAAACCGAGGTGGATTCCAATAGGAATCCACCCACAGAAGCAAGCCGCGCGGGTGGGATTCCTATTGGAATCCTGCCCGCCATTTTATGTGAAATTGGAAAGGAGACAACCGATATGAGACGACCTTGGGCCTTTATCTGTGCCGCAACCACCACCAAATCCGAAACCTTGCGCCGTTATTGCCGCGCCTTGTACACGTTGGGCTATGTGCCGGTTTGCCCGCCCGTCCAAGATGGGCAGTATCTGGTGTTGACTGACCCCGAAGAACGTGCAGATTACGATGAAATTGTGCGTGAGAAAATTCTGCGGTGCCCGCTTTTGGTGCTGTGTGGCCAGAAAACCGACGCCACCACCAACGCACAAATCGGTCTTGCCCGCAAATACGGACGCATCGTTTCCAGCCTGCACGGGCTGCAGACGGCGGCCGAGAGGGGAGAGGCGCTCCCCTGCTGAGGCCCTACCGGCTGGCGCATTACCTGCTGGCAGGTTTTGCTAGCATAGCGTTTGGACGTCCAAACGCAGATTCTTGGGGCGTGCCCCAAACCCCCGTTTCAAAACGATTTATGAAAGGACATGGTGATACCCATGAGAGGATTTGAACTTCGCGCCAAATTTTACCCGCTGGTGCCCACGCTGGCCCAGCTTGCCGAGGAAGCAAAGGAGGGCGTGGACTATCCGTTTACAGTGCGGCAGGTATTGCAGTTGCAGAATAAAGAGTATCAACAGCTTTGCAAGGCACTCGATAAAGGCTACGGCTTTGAACGGATGCTGCCGGAGGAAGGGTATGACCCGGTGTATGGCTCTTTTATCTGCGTGCTGGTCACAACGGCAGCCAGAAAGCAGGGTATCCTGGTGGCGCGGTCGTACAATTCTCTCTTCGGCGCTTTCTTGCCAGACTGCACACTGCTGGATCTGGAAAATGTGCCGTGCCAGTGCATCCCGCTGGATATGCCGCCAGTACGCGAGGCCGTCCGCTGACAGCTAAACGCAAGCGTTCGCACCAGATCGCCCTGCGGCTCAACGACCAGGAGCTGCGCCACCTTAACCGGCAATCGAGTCTGAGCGGGCTGCCCCGTGAGGCGTATATCCGCAGCCTGATCATGGGCGCCGAGCTCCATCCACGCCCCTGCACCCACCACGCTGACCTGCTCCGCAAGGTGGCGGGACTTTGCAACAACGCCAACCAGCTCGCCCACAGGGCAAACAGCACTGGCGTGGCCGGGCAGGAGAGCGTGGACAGGATGACGGCGCTGGCCGCGGAGGTCTACCGCATCGTCAAGGGAAACTGGTGATGTCGCATGGCTTACACCTCTCTCATCCCCGTGCGCCGCCTGGACAGGGCCATCTCCTATGTTCGGGATAAGAACAAGATCACAAAGCCGGGTTCATTGGAAGAAGCGGTGGACTATGCCCTCAACCGGGATAAGACCGAGTCTGTCTGTTTTGAGACGGGGCTGAGCTGCCTGTGCGAGACGGCGTTTGCCGACATGAAGGAAAATGTGCAGCGTTGGCACAAAACCAGCGGCGTGCAGGGATACCATCTTGTCCAAAGTTTTGCCGAGGGCGAAGTCACGCCGGAACTGGCCCATCAGATCGGCGTGGAACTGGCCGACCAGCTGTTGGGCGGGCGGTATCAGGCGGTGGTGACCACACATCTCAACACCCGCCACATCCATAACCACATCGTTTGGTGCGCGGTAGCACTTGACAACGGCCGCAAGTACCACAGCAACGCCAAAAGCTACTACACCGAGGTGCGGGCCAGGTCAGACGCCCTGTGCCGGCAGTATAGACTGTCGGTCATTGAAACGCCGGAATCGGAGCGCGGCAAGCGCCAGTATGCCAAGTGGCAGGCGGAAGCCAACGGCCAGCCGACCTGGCGTACCGCCATCCGTATGGATGTGGATGAGGCCATCGCGCTGGCGCTGACCTGGCGGCAGTTTCTGGCGGTTTTGGAACGAAAGGGCTACGAAATCCGTATAGGCCGCAAATACCCGACACTGCGTCCACCCGGCAAAGAACGCTTTGTGCGGTTCAAGACGCTGGGCAAATCATATACGCCGGAAGCTATCCGGCAGCGGATTTTGTATCCGAAACGGCCTTTTACACCCGCTGCTGTCTGGCGCGGACGCCTGCACGGCACCCACCGCAATGCCCGCAAGCTCACCGGCCTGCGGGCTTTGTATTATCGATACCTGTACGAGCTGGGCGCACTGCCCCGCAAGCCGCAGCGCCCCCGCTATGCCGTGCGGCAGGACATCCGCAGCCTGGACAAGCGAATCCGCCAGATGGAATTTTTATCTCGCCACGAAATCGACACGCTTGGCCAGCTGAATGCCTACCGCCAGGCGCAGGAAAAGGCCGTAGCCGAATTGCTGGTCGAGCGCCGCCAACTGCACCGCGCAGACCCAAGCGATGCGGTCAAGACCAGATTGGCGCAGATCACGCAAGCCCTCAAACCACTGCGCCGGGACATTCGCCTCTGTCAGCAGATTGCGGAGCAATCGGTGCAGATGCGTGAGCGAATGAAGGAAAGTGCCGAAGGCGTGCCCGAGCAGAATCCAAAACAGGATAAGACTACAGAGCAGGTTCGGCAAAGAGAACCCAACCAAACCAGATAGCAGATAAAACATGGAGGAATGCCTATGAAAGATGATTTGAACAACCCCAGCCGCTGGGCCTACCGCCGCGAATATGCCCGGCGCAGCTATCCGCCCGGCACCCGCATCCGATTGCTCGAGATGCCGAACGACCCGAATCTGGTACCTGTGGGCACCTGCGGCACCGTCCTGGCCGTGGATGATGCTGGCCAACTGCTCATGCAGTGGGACAATGGCCGCAGCCTGTCGGTGATTCCCGGCGTGGACAACTTTGAGGTGCTGGAACGGCCCTGGCACCGGGACACCCCGGCGCGACGCGCACATAACAAAGGAGAAGCTAGATGAACCTTGGTTCTGACCCGGCGGACCAGGTCGTTCGCTACACGCTGGAAAGCACCGAGTTCGCGCTGCGAATCTCGGGAACGGCGGCCAAAAACTTCGCCATCTTTGCCGCCGCGGTATTGCGTGACCAGAAGAAAACCCGCGGCAAGACCAACCTGACCCGGCTGCTGCGGGAGGGCAAACCGCTGAAGTTTTTCTCGGTCTCTGCCGACCGGATGCGGGAGTTTGCCCAGGAAGCCAAGCGCCACGGCCTGCTGTTTGTCCCGATGCGTGACCGCAACGACCCGGACCATATCGAGATCGCCATCTGGGCCGATGATGTCGCCAAAGTGGAGCGGATCATCGAGCGGATGCAGCTGGATGTGGTGGAGACCGGCGAGGCCGAGATCATGTCGGAGGTCACACCCGAACAGAATATGCCGAGGCAGAAGGAAGCGGAACCTGACCATCCGGCAACCCAAACTGCCGATAGCCCTATCCCGTTCGAGCTGGGTGACGCCGACTATGACCTGGGTTTTACCCAACCGGCCCCGTCGTCTGCGGAGCCGGAGATCCCACTGCCTACCCGCTCGCCCCGAACGAACGCCCCTCAGTCCGAGAAGCCCTTAACGCCATCCGCTGTCAGCAGAAGCAGATCGCCCACTACTTCTCCCACCCTACACGCCGGCGAGGTGCGGGCCAGGGGTGAGCGCCCGAGCGTCCGGGACGAACTGCGGTCGATCAAAGCCATGCTGCGCCAACGGGAATCTGTCACTCCACGTCCCAAAACGCCGATCCGCATTCATCGCGGCGGACAGGCGCGGTGAGCCGGAAGTTTTCCGTTTGTTTTCAATTGGAAGATAGCTTTTAAGGGGGCGTTATGGTAATGTTGAAAATGGAAAGAGCAAAATACAACGGCCGGGCCCCTCCCGGCAGACTGGAGGAAATCATGCGCCAGCATACCACCCGAATCATGAAAATGGACCGCAACAATCGAACCGTTTTAATGCGGGCACTGTACGCGGATTTCTGCGCTAACCGGGAAGCGGGATTGCCCTACGGCAACCTGGCTGCGCTTATCACGAAGCTGCACGAGACCCGCCCCGGCAAACTGCCGCTGGATGATGGAGAGTTCCGCCTGGCCCGCAATGCTCTTAACCATTATCGGAATGAGCGCATCGCCGGCGGCGGTTACACCGATGCGGCGGATGCAGCCTTGATCAAGCTCTTCAAAGCTAAACCGCCTCTGTGGCCGTTTGGCTGAGTAGCGGCAACCTCCGCCACTTGCAACCGCTGCATAATATGTGTATAATAAAGGCAAGATAAATCACAGAAAGGCGGCGAGACGTATGCTGATCAAATCCTCTTCTGCACTGCGCAACGATTATGACGCAATGGCAAAACTGGCCAAAGAACAGCCCATCTACATCACCCGCAACGGCGAGGGCGAGATGGTCTTTCTCTCGCAGGAGTTGTATGAGCGCCGCGAGGCCGAGTTGACACTGCTGGAAAAGCTGCTGGAAGCAGAGCGGAACCGTCTGGCGGGTGCGCCGGTGTATTCTCTGGACGAGGTGGAGAAGGAACTGGAGGAAATCTATGCCGAAAGCTAAGGTCGTCCTCCTGACAGAAGCGCGGTTGCAGTTGCGGGACATTGCCATGATTCACAAGGCCAAAGTGGGGCCGCAGTCTGCCAAAAAGATCACGGATAAAATTTTGAAAGCCCTGCGGCACCTGGAAGATTTCCCGCTGCTGGGGGTCGAGCCCCGGAGCGAGCGGCTGGCAAAAGCTGGATATCGTATGCTGATTGCCGGGGAATATCTCTGCTTTTATCAGATACAGGGGGACGTGGTCTATGTCTCCCTGATCGTACACGGCAGCGTGGACTATGTACGTTGGCTGCTGGAATAAATCTCTGCCTCACCAAATAAATCAAATTGGTTTACTGCGTCTCCAAACATGGGGACGCTATTTTATTTTCAGGAAGAAGGTGTTTGCCCTATTTACGGATACAAACTGATTTCCCTTGGGAGGTTGCTTGTCTAAACTGCCAACCCCCTGGTGGGTCTGGCTGCTGCCGCTGCCGTTTGTCTGGTGGGCATCGGCCGGGCTGGCGATACGGTGGGATGCCGCCGCGGGGCTGGCCGGAATGCTGGCGGCCGTCAACGATCTGTTTGCACAGCCGCTGCCGGTCTATTTCACATCCCAGACCCCGCGCTTTCTGCTGCTCGGCACTGCTCTCTATGCAGGCATCGCCATTGTCGTTACATCCGACCAGAAGAACACCCGCCCCTGCGAGGAACACGGTTCCGCACGCTGGGGTAATGTCTTTTCCTTGAATAGAAAGTATCAGGACAAGACTGGCCCCAACCTGCTGCTGACCCGACATTTTCGCATCGGGGTGGACGGCTACAAGCACAAACACAACACCAACATTCTGGTCGTGGGCGGTTCCGGTGCCGGCAAGACCCGCACCTATGCCGTGCCCAATGTGTTGGAAGCCGCCAGAGCCGGGCCGGACGGGAAAGGCTGTTCGCTAGTCATTACAGATCCAAAGGGAGAAATTCTGCGCAAGACCGGAAGATATTTGCTGAAGCAGGGCTACGAGGTGCGGGTGTTCGACCTCATTGACCCCATCGCCTCTTATTGCTACAACCCGTTCGTCTATGTGCAGGATGACAAGGATGTGCTGCAGCTCATCACCAACCTGATCCAAAACACGACGCCGTCCCATGCGCAAACCAATGATCCATTTTGGGAACGCTCCGAGACCGCTCTGCTGCAAGCCCTCATGCTCTACTTGCTGCACGAGGCCCCGCCAAGCGAGCAGAACTTCGGCATGGTCATGGAGATGCTGGAAAGTGCTGAAGTCCGGGAGGAGGATGAAACCTACCAGTCCCCGTTGGACGTGCTCTTTGAACGGCTCGAGGAACGGGAACCCGACAGCATCGCCGTCAAGCAATACCGCGTCTTTAAGCAAGCCGCGGGCAAAACCGCCAAGTCGATTTTGGTGAGCGTCGGCGTGCGGCTGGCGGCCTTCAACCTGCCGCAGATCAATCGGCTGACGATGGCGGATGAACTTCACCTGGACGAGCTGGGAGAGAAAAAGGTGGCCTTGTTTTGCTGCATCCCGGATTCGGACAAGTCGCTCAACTATCTGGTCGGTATGGTATATACGCAGCTCATCCAGACGCTTTACCACCAAGCCGACCGCGTCCATAAAGGCCGCCTGCCCGTACCCGTGCATTGCCTGATGGACGAGTTCCCGAATATTTCGCTGTCCAAGGACAGTTTTCTGGCTGCCTTGGCAACCATGCGTTCCCGCGGTATTTTCTGCTCGATCATCGTGCAGAACATCAGCCAGCTGAAAGCCATGTACAAGGACAGCTGGGAATCGCTGATCGGTCTATGCGACGAGTTCCTCTATATCGGGGGCAACGAGCAGAGCACGCACAAGTACGTCTCCGAGCTGATTGGCAAGGAGACGGTGGCCACCACCAACCACAGCCGCAGCCGCGGGCGCAGTGGAAGCTACAGCACAAGTGAACAGCAGGCCGCCCGCGACCTGTTGACGCCGGATGAAGTGCGCCTGCTGCCAGACGGCAAAGCCGTGCTGTTCGTGCGCGGCGAGCGGCCGGTCATCGACGACAAGTACAACCTGCTGCGCCACCCCTGCATCCGCTTCACTGAGGATGGCGGCGCACCACAGTATGATTATACCTCTGTCGAGCAGGCGGCGGATGACCTGCCTGGCGAGGCTGCTGATTGGGAACTGCTGGACATGGACGATTTCCTGCCGAAGCCCGTATCGACGAACCCTACATTCCGTACTATCCCAAATAAAACTCGAAGGAGGTCTGCCTATGAATTCCCTCAATCCTCTGAATCGCAACCCCAAAAAACGACTGAATAACCAGCCCATCACCCGCCGCCTGCGCCGCGGGTTTACGTTGTACGCCGTTGCCGCTCTGGCCTGTTGTCTGGCAACGCCCGTGCTGGCGGCTGGTGACCCGCTGGCCGTTATCGACAACCTGAACACCTTTATTTTCAGCATCATCCGGGCCGTCGGTCTGATCCTGCTTGGATGGGGCATTGTGCAGGTGGGGCTGTCGCTGCAAAGCCACGACCCCAGCCAGCGCAGCCAGGGCTTTTTGACACTGGCGGGCGGCATTATTATCACTTTTGCGAAGGAGATTCTCGACCTGATCATCGGGACCGGCGCGTGAGGCTTGCGGCAATCTGTCCGCAGAAGGAGGTGATGCGATACGGACAATAGCTGGATCGTCGATAACTTGACGAATGCCTTGAACACCTGGAACGATAAGCTGGCCGAGATCTGGCAGCTGCTGACCGTCAGCCCGGTCAGCTACAATGGCGGCTTGGTATGGGCCATTATGACCGGCATCTATGGCGCTTTACAAGCCATTGGATACGGGCTGCTGGTGCTGTTTTTCGCCGCTGGCGTCGTCAAGACCTGCGGCAGCTTTGCCGAGGTTCGCCGCCCGGAGCAGGCGCTCAAGCTGTTTGTGAGGTTTGCCCTTGCCAAAGCAGCCGTGGACTATGGCCTCGACCTCATGCTGGCGGTGTTCGACATTGTGCAGGGGATGGTCGCCCAGGTCATCGACACATCGGGGGCAAGCGGCATCGGCACGACCACATTGCCGCAGGAACTCATTGACACGATCAACGCCTGCGGCTTTTGGGAGAGCATCCCGCTGTGGGCTGTAACTCTTATAGGCAGTCTGCTCATCACGGTGCTGTCCTTTGTCATGGTGCTGACCGTCTATGGGCGTATGTTTTCCCTCTGGATGTACGCCGCCATCGCACCGATCCCGCTGTCGGCTTTTGCCGGCGAACCCACCAGCAGCGTGGGCAAAAACTTTTTGCGCAGCTATGCGGGTGTGTGCTTACAGGGCGTGGTCATCGCGCTGGCCTGCATCATCTTTTCTGCCCTTGCCACCAGCGCACCCATCGTTGACCCCAACGCCAGCGCCATCACGGCGGTGTGGTCCTATGTGGGAACTCTCGCGTTCAATCTGCTGATGCTGGTGGGGGCCGTGAAGGGATGCGACAGGATTGTGAAGGAGATTATGGGGCTGTAAAAGTTGCAATGCGAGATACTATTGTGGTATAATTGTGTCACAAGGAGGTGGCCTGTATGCCCGCAATCATTCCCATCCGCGATCTAAAAGACACGAACGCGATCTCCCAACGCTGCCATGAAAGTAAGGAACCGATTTTTGTCACCAAAAACGGCTACGGTGATATGGTCATTATGAGCATGGAAACCTACGAACGCCAACAGGTCATGAACGAAGTGTACGCCAAACTGGCCGTTGCTGAGGCGCAGCACGAGGCAGGATTGGGACGCCCACTGGTGGATATCCTCAAGGAGTCGGAGGAAACTTATGGCGTATAATGTAATCATGCTGCCAGCCGCCGAGGAGGATTACCGGGAAATTCTGCGCTATTTTGACCGGCGTTTTGATTCCCCGCAGGCAATCCGCACCTTCAACAAAAAGTTGCAGGAGGCGCTGACCAACCTGACCGATACCCCGCGGATGTATGCCTTTTCAACAGATGAAGTACTGCGTCAGCGCGGTTATCGTAAATTTCTGATCGGAAACTATGTGGCCCTGTTTCAAATTGATGAACCCAAACAGATCGTTGAAATATACCGCATCTTCCACGGCTCGCAAAATTACGCCAAATATCTGTGATGGTACAGCCCTTGCGCAAATTGTGTAGGGGCTGCTATTTTGGAGGTGATTCATTATCGAGATCAAAATCCCCAAAGAAATCCGCAACTACCATGAGAACATCTTTTTCGGGCTCAACACCCGGCAATTCGTCTGCTCACTGCTGGCGCTTGGCGCGGCGGTGGGCCTTTATTTTTGCCTGCGGCCGATCGTTGGGGCCGAGCAGGTGGGCTGGATGTGCATCCTGGGCGCTGTGCCTTTTGCCGCCTGCGGCTTTATCCGTTACCATGGCATGACGGCCGAGCAGCTGCTGTGGGCATGGATCAAGTCCGAAATTCTTATGCCCAAACGGCTGGTATTCAAGTTAGACTGTCTGTACTACCAGGCTATGCAACCCTCCATTGCCGAGGGCTGCAAGCGCAAGCGTGCTACCAACCTGAAGAAAACGAAATCGAAACGGAGGAAACGTATGAAGAAAAATGAAATGACCAAGACCCCGGAGGCCCGCCATTGACCAAGACGCTGGCAGCCGCCAGGCGTCAGGAGCGCGTGAAGTTCAAGGTCCCGCGCTCGGTGCAGGACGCCATCCCCATCCGCCGCATCTGGCCGGACGGCATCTTCCAGGTGGGCAACCAGTATTCCAAAAGCTGGTCCTTCACCGACATCAACTACGCCATCGCGGACAAGGACGACAAAATAGCGATGTTCCTTGACTACTGCGCTCTGCTCAACGCGCTGGACTCCGGCGCATCGGCCAAAATCACGATCCACAACCGCCGCATCGACAAGGCGGATTTCGAACGGTCGGTGCTGCTGCCGCTGCACGGCGACGCCCTCGACCACTACCGCGAGGAATTCAACGAGATGCTGCGCGCCCAGGTCACCGGCACCAGCAACAGCATGGTGCGGGAGCGGTATTTGACCGTCAGCATCGTCAAGCGGAACATCGACGAGGCCCGCACCTACTTCGCCCGCGTCGGCACCGACCTGGTCACGCATCTCGCCAAGCTCAGCTCGATGGCGGCGGAGTTGTCCACGCCAGACCGTCTCCGCCTGCTGCGGAATTTCTTCAAGGCCGGTCAGCCGCCCGCCTTTGACTTCAATCTGCGCCAGCACGCCAAGCGCGGCCACAGCTTCAAGGACTGGCTCTGCCCCGACAGCATGGAGTTCACCGCCGACCACTTCCAGATCGACGGCCGCTTCGGGCGGGTGCTGTATTTGCAGGATTATGCCAGCTACATCAAAGATAGCTTCATCTCGGAACTCTGTGACCTCGACCGCAGCATGATGCTCTCCATCGACATCCTGCCCGTGCCCACCGATGAGGCCGCCCGCCAGATGCAGAACACCCTGCTGGGGGTGGAGACCAACATCGCCAACTGGCAGCGCAAACAAAACGCCGCCAACAACTGGTCGGCGACCATCCCCTACGATATGGAATTGCAGCGCAAGGAGACCAAAGAAATGCTGGATGACCTGACCACCCGCGACCAGCGCATGATGTTCGGTCTGGTCACGCTGGTTCACATGGCCGACAGCCAACAGCAGCTCGACAGTGATACCGAAACTTTGCAATCGGTGGGGCGCAAGCACCTGTGCCAGCTTTCCACACTGCGCTGGCAGCAGAAGGACGGCCTCGACACCGTGCTGCCCTATGGCCTGCGCCGCATCCAGGCCCTGCGCACCCTGACCACCGAGAGCACCGCCGTCCTGATTCCGTTCCGTGCCCAGGAGATCTTGCAGCCCGGCGGTATCTACTACGGCCAGAACGCCGTCAGCAAGAACATGATCGTGGCCGACCGTACCAAGCTGCTCAATGGCAATTCTTTCCGGCTGGGCGTGTCCGGCTCCGGCAAGTCGATGTCGGCCAAAGAGGAACTCGTGCAAATTGCCCTCGCCACTGAGGATGACATCCTGATCCTTGACCCGGAGTCGGAGTTCGGCCACCTGACCCGTGCGCTGGGCGGCGAGGTCATCCAGATCTCGGCCACCTCCGACACCCACATCAACGCGTTGGACATGGACCGCAGCTACGGCGACGAACGCAACCCGATTGTGGCAAAAAGTGAGTTTGTGCTCTCGCTGTATGAGCAGCTGGTCGGCGGCGGGCAGGTGACGGCCAAGGAAAAATCCATCCTCGGTCGCTGCACCGAACTGGTTTACCAGCCCTACATCCGCAACGGCTACCAGGGCACGCCGCCGACGCTGCGGGATTTTTACAAGCTGCTCAAACTCCAGCCGGAGCCGGAGGCCCAGGGCTTGGCACTGGCCAGTGAACTGTTCATTACGGGTACGCTCAACACCTTTGCCAAGTACACCAACGTCGATACCCAGGCCCGCATCATCGACTACGACATCCGGGAACTGGGCGAGCAGCTCATGCCGCTGGGGATGCTGGTGACGCTGGATGCCATCTACAACCGGGTCATCCAGAACCAGAAGCGCGGCAAGCGCACCTGGATCGTGGCGGATGAGTTTTACATCCTTTTTCGGTATGAGTACAGCGCCAACTTTTTCTACAAGCTGTGGAAGCGCATCCGCAAGTACAATGGTTTGATCACCGGGTTGACCCAAAATGTGGATGAACTGCTGCGCTCCGACACCGCCCGCCTGATGCTGGCAAACTCGGAATTTCTGATTTTGCTCAACCAGAGCGCCACTGACCGGGAGGAACTGGCCAAGCTGCTGCATATCTCGGACACCCAGCTCGGTTACATCACCGATGTCCCCGCGGGCTGCGGCCTGATCCGTTGCGGCGGGCAGCTGGTGCCGTTCACCAATGCGTTCCCGGCCAATACCGACCTCTATCGCTTGATGAGCACCCGTCCGGGTGAGATGCTGAACTGACGATGCGGCGGACAAACAAAAGCAGAGGGCCGCCCGGCCCTCTGCAAAAGTGCTCTCAAAAGTTCCAGATGTTGTTTTCAAGCCCCCGCAGCCTTGCCCGGAAGTCGGCGGCCATCTTGGGAGCATCTGCCACATCGGGGAAAGTCACGAGGTAATCGTCCCCAGCCTGGTGAAAGCCCACCACGCCGGCGAGCCCCGCCATCTCGGCCACCTTGACGAGCGAGTGGAAATCATATTCCAGGGAACTGATCATCAGGTTCATCGAAAACACACCTTTTGTTTCGTATCGCATTTGTTCCAGCATAGCACGGAAGGAAGCCAGATGCAACACCGCCAGCGCTCTATTTCGCCTGTGCCGGTGGCGACAACAGCCGCTCAATCAGGTAGTGATACTCCGGCAACTGTGCATCATACTGCTGAACGCGGCGCAAAAACTCGTCCCGCTCCAGCTTATGCATCTGCCAGAGTTCATATTCGCGGTCATTTTCAAGAAGGACATCGTTGCCGATTTCAGTATAACACTTGTCGCAAATCTCTTCGGCGGATTGAATTGCATCGGCCCCGTCAAAGCAGTCGCGTGTGGTATCAATAAAGAGCGACACATAGCACTGCCGTTTATTCGACCAGACGATCTCAAGATAATCGGCCTGGTCAATATAAGGTTTGAACACAGTCAGAACTCGCTCAATCTCGCGCTTCTGTTGATCGGTATACATGGTGCCCTCCTTTACGCCAAATCGCCAAAACTCAACTGTCCATCCTCGCAGCCTCGCTCCAACTCCGGCGGCACGATGGTCAGCAGCGTCAACGCGGCCTGCGGGTCGGTCAGCCAGGGGCGAACTTGGTCATGGGACAGAATCAGCGGCATACGATCGTGGACATCTTGCACGGAATTGTTTGGTACAGTGGTCAAGATAACGTAACAGTTAGTGCCGTCCACATTGTCGTAGATGCCCGCCAGGTAGATCGGTTTGCCCGGCAGCTGGAAGAAATACTTGTGCTTGCCGGCATCCCACTCGTAATACCCGCTGGCCGGGATCACACACCGCTGGGCTGCCATGCTGCGGCGGAACATCGGTTTCTCGCAGACGGTCTCGGCGCGGGCGTTGATCATCAGCCCGCCGCGCCAGCCGGGGATGCCCCAACGCTGGAACTCGGCCACGACCTTGCCGCCGCTGGCGATCAGTACCGGGGCAACCTGAGTGGGGGTTACGTCGCCGGCCATCGGAAAGTTCAGTTCGCCCGGGAACTGCCCGCGGCTGCGGCGCTCGGCGTCCCGGATGATCTTTTGCATCTCGCGGCTTTCTTTGGAAGAAAACTGGTAACGGCCACACACA
>ERZ1090878.762-NODE-766-length-16474-cov-30.079420_pt1 | contig 16474 bp, 14 predicted proteins | sample MGYA00478473_ERZ1090878 | MGnify/ENA primary metagenome ERZ1090878 (study PRJEB33644, sample SAMEA5815720) | chicken gut metagenome | biome: Chicken; feature: Gastrointestinal Tract; material: Caecum | place: Ireland | collected 2019-01-01 | study: A study of the... | reverse complement strand
GGTCTCCTCGCCTTCCGCCAGGGCGGGGACGGACAGCGGCCCGGCAAACAGGCTCAGGGCCAGCAGCAGGCCGGCGGTGAGCCGGGTGAATGTCTGTTTCAAAGGGAATTCCTCCTTGGTTGGCCCCGCCGGGGCGGGGGTGGTGGTAAGCGGGCTCAGGAGGCCCGGGCGGCGGCGCCGCCGATCTCCAGGTTGCCTTCGATGGAGGCGAACAGCGCCTTGCGGTTCGCCTCCTTCTCGGCTTCGGGCTGCAGGACGTTGGACTGCACACGGCCGTCCAGGATGGTGATGATCCGGTCGGCGCAGGCGGCCAGCGAGGGTTCGTGGGTGACCATCACGAAGGTGATGCTCTCCTGCTTGGAGAGTTCCAGCATCCGGTACAGCACCTGTTTGGAGGTGACCGAGTCCAGGTTGCCGGTGGGTTCGTCGGCAAAAATGACCTTGGGCCGGCCCACAAAGGCCCGGGCGATGCCCACCCGCTGCTGCTGGCCGCCGGACATCTCGGTGGGCAGGTGGTTGGCGCGGCCGCCCAGGCCCATGTTTTTCAGTTCCTTGCGGGCCAGGGCCAGCCGCTGTCTGGCCGGCACGCCCTTGAACATCAGCGGCAGGGCGACGTTTTCGGCGGCGGTCATGCTGGGCAGCAGGTTGTAGCTCTGGAAGATGAACCCCAGGTGGGCCTGGCGGAAGTGGGCCAGCTGGGTCTCGTCCATGCCGCTGATCTCATGCTGGCCGATGAAGACCTTGCCGCGGGTGGGCTTTTCCAGCCCGGCCAGCTGGTTGAGCAGGGTGGACTTGCCGCTGCCCGACTGGCCCACGATGCAGCAGAACTCGCCTTTTTCGATGGCGATGTCCACATCGTTCAGGGCCACCACCCGCTCTTTGCCGACGGCATAGACCTTGCGGAGTTTTTCGGTTCGGATGATCGGGGCCATGGGCACCTCCTTCGGGTTGTTGCGCTCCCCGTCTGCGGGGAATACATGGCTTTATCATACCATGAAACCCAGGCGCTGAAAACCCCGAAACTTGTAAATTTTTGCCGGGTCTTTGCCGGGGCCCGCCGGGCGGGGGATTTTGCCGGCGGGTAACAAAAACTTTACTTTGTACCACCTTGTTTTTGCCCGGGGGTGCTGTATAATAAAGGTAAGGGAAGGGGCCGTGCCCGACCCCGGTTTTCCGGCCGATGCAACCACGGCTTTCAGCAACAAAGGAGGAACCGCCGATGCAGCAGTTTGACCTGGAAACGCAGATCCTGGCCGCGGCCGCCCAGCTGGAGCGGCAGGGCCGTTACGCCGACACCCGCCGCTTTGTGCAGCATGGCGGCGTGACGGTATACCGCCACTGTGTGCGGGTGGCCGTGCTGAGCTGCCGGCTGGCCGACGCCTTCGGCTGGCAGGTGGACCGGGCCGCGCTGATCCGCGGGGCGCTGCTGCACGACTATTTCCTGTATGACTGGCATGAGAAGGACGACAGCCACCGGCTGCACGGGTTCACCCACCCGCGGACGGCGCTGCGCAACGCCTGCGCCGACTGGACCCTGACCGACCGGGAGCAGAACATCATCCTGCGGCACATGTTCCCCCTGACCCCGGTGCCCCCCGCCTGCCGGGAAGGATGGCTGGTCTGCCTGGCTGACAAGCTCTGCGCCGTGCAGGAGATGGTCACCACCCGCACCGCCCGGCTGCGCCCGCGCCGCGCCGCCGCCTGAGATCCGTTTTCCGCCCCCTGCCAAGCCCGGCGGGGGGCATTTTTCTGCCCGGCTCCGGCGCGCCGCCGGCAGGGCCGGGCGGTCGGCCGGGCCGCGGCCTGTCGGCGTTTTTTTACCGGCGGGCCTTGACAGGTTTGTTATAATAAGGTTAGCAGTTAGACAAACTAACTGCCAGACATTGGAACATATTTTCATAGGATAGATCCACAGGGAAAGGTGAACCGCCATGGCAGAGAACAAGACCAGAATCGACATTTTTTCGGGGTTTTTGGGGGCCGGCAAGACGACCCTCATCAAAAAGCTGATCCACGAAGCCTTCGGGGGCGAAAAGCTCGTGCTGATCGAAAACGAGTTCGGCGAGATCGGCATTGACGGCGGCTTTATGCGGGAGGCCGGCATCCAGGTGAACGAGCTGAACTCCGGCTGCATCTGCTGCAGCCTAGTGGGGGATTTCCGCGAAGCGCTCAAGCAGGTGGTGCAGACCTACCACCCCGACCGCATCCTCATCGAGCCGTCGGGGGTGGGCAAGCTGTCCGACGTGACCCGCGCCGTGGAGGGGGTCGCCGAGACCCTGCCCGTCGCCCTCAACAGCTTTGTGACGGTGGCCGACGTGAACAAGGTCAAGCTGTATATGAAAAACTTCGGCGAGTTCTATGACGACCAGGTCAGCCATGCTTCCTGCCTGATCCTGAGCCGCACCGGCAACGCCCCCCAGGCCAAGATCGACGCCGCGGTGGCGCTGCTGCAGCAGAAAAACCCCACCGCCACCATCGTGACCACCGACTGGGCCGCCCTGACCGGGCCCCAGATCGTGGCGGTGATGGACGGCAAGCGGGACCTGGTGGCCGAGCTGATCGAGCAGGCCCAGGCCGCCAACGCCGCCCATGCCGGCGAGGAGGAGCACCACCACCATCACCATGATCATGAGCATGAGCATGAATGCTGCCACCATGACCATGAGCATGAACACGACCATGAGTGCTGCCACCACGACCACGACCACGAGCACGACCACGAGTGCTGCCACCACGACCATGACCACGAACACGAGCACGAGTGCTGCCATCATGACCACGACCATGACCACGAGGGCCATGTCCACCACTATGACGAGCACGGGGTGTGCAGCTGCGGGCACCACCACGACCACGACGCCGACGAGGTGTTTACCAGCTGGGGCCGGGAGACCGCCCACAAGTACACCCCCGAAGGGCTGGAGGAAGCGCTGACCCGGCTGGATTCCGGCGAGTACGGCCAGATTTTGCGGGCCAAGGGCATTGTGGACGGCGGCGCCGGCTGGCTGGAGTTTGACATGGTGCCCGGCGAGCATGAGGTGCGCCGGGCCGGCCCCGACGTGACCGGCAAGCTCTGCGTGATCGGTTCGGGGCTGGACGAAGCGCGGCTGGCCGAACTGTTCGGACTGTGAGGTGCGGCCATGGCAACCAGAGAGATCCCGGTCTACCTGTTTGTGGGCATGCTGGAAAGCGGCAAGACCAAGTTCATCCAGGAGACGATGGAGGACCCGCAGTTTGATTCCGGCGACAAGACGCTGCTGCTGGTCTGTGAGGAAGGCGAGGAGGAATACGACCCCGAAAAGTTCGGCTTTGGCGGGGTGACGGTGGAGGTGCTGGCCGACAAGGCCGAGCTGAACACCCCCAACCTGCAGCGGCTGGAAAAGAAGAGCGGCTGCGGCCGGGTGGTGATCGAGTACAACGGCATGTGGCTGCTGCAGGACCTGGCCGACGCGCTGCCCCCCAACTGGGTGCTGTACCAGTGCCTGGCCACGGCGGACGGCACCACCATCAAGACCTATGCGGGGGACAACGCCCTGCGCAGCCTGCTGCTGGACAAGCTGCGGGCCAGCGAGCTGCTGGTGGTGAACCGGGCCGAGCAGGTCAACGACGAGGAAAGCCGGCAGCTGATCCACAAGCTGGTGCGCCAGGCCAGCCGCCGCTGCGACATCGCCTACGAGTTCCTGGACGGGTCGGTGGCCTACGACGACATCCCCGACCCGCTGCCCTTTGATGTGAACGCCCCGGTCATTGAGATCCCCGACGAGTTTTTCGGGGTGTGGTATATGGACTGCATGGACGACATGAAAAAGTACGACGGCAAGACGGTGAAGTTTCTGGCCCAGGTCTGCCAGACCCCCCAGGCCGGCAAGGACAGCTTTGTACCCGGCCGTTTCGCCATGACCTGCTGCGTGCAGGACATCCAGTTTGTGGGCTTCCCCTGCCGGTACGACGACTGCAAGGCGCTGAAGCAGCGGGACTGGATCACCCTGACCGCCAAGGTCAACTGCAAGTTCCACCCCATCTACAAGGGCCAGACCCCCGACAGCGTGGGCCCGGTGCTCACCGCCCTGACCGTCACCCCCGGCAAAAAGCCGGTGGACGATGTGGTCATGTTCTCTTGAGCTTCGCTTCGCTTGCGCTTCGCTGCACAAGGGGCAACAGCCGCGCACTGCCGCCGCAGCGGCGTGTCGGAGGCCAACCGGGCCGCAGGCCCGGCTCTTAGGCCGGAGACCGGCGATTGCCTAACGCGTCTGTTTCCCCTTGTGTATGTCCGGGTTGCGGTGCCCGCATCATGCGGCGCGCCTTGGACGGCGCTTGCATTCTGCGACCGCTGCCCCTGCTCCGCCTCGCTGCATCCGCCGCAGGCGGCGCTCGGCTTCGCAGCCCTTCGACAAAATTTTACGGCAAATCGCGCACTCGTCACTTCGTTCCTCGCACACAATTTGCCGTAAAATTTCCCTGGCGGTGTCGCCGTCGTCGGCGCACTGCGCCCGCAGGCGCGTTTCGGAGGCCAACCGGGCCGTAGGCCCGGCTCTTAGGCCGGAGATTGTCCGCCGACAGCGACGGATTGAAAATTTTCTGCAAGGCAACGGGTTCCTTACACAAAAGACACAAACGCAAACAGCGCCATGCTTTAGCCGAGGTGCGATAACGAAGGAAATATGTAAGGTGGCGGTGCAGCCGGAGGGCTGTGCCGCCGCTTTGTGTTGTCAGGCTGTTTTCTTCTTTCGGTTTGCATACCGAGCCTGCCGTCGAGAGCAACGCAGTCCTCATCGGCAATGTTGATAATTCCCGCAGCCTTGTAGTAAATCTCAATCTTCTGCTTTCTGTGACCGCTGCTCTTGTCCGGAGCGTCTACCACGATTTTGTCAACCAGATCATTCAGGATTTCCGCCGTGAGTTCTTGGGGATCGGTGTATTTGCGAACTTGCGGAATTACTCGAAAGATGCTTGCATTAAATCTCTTGCTGAATTGCCTAAGTTAATAGAGTTTTCCAATTCATCAATTGATTGAATTACAGAATTTCCGATTTTTTCAACAAGTGCACGATCCTTTGGAACAGGAATCGGAATATCAGCAATAACATCTGGTTCTAAATGTTCTTGGTTGGTGCCATATGCATTTTTGAGCATAAGACTTTGTCCTAAATTGCTCTTTAAGAACTCATACAAATAGCCACGCAAAGGTATATCATCAACAACAATTCTTATTAAGTTGTTTGTTGCTACGTGCCCATCGTGCTGTGAAAGTGCATATGTAACTCTTCCGAGTGTTCCTGAGTCAGATACCAAAATATATCCTTTGTATATGGTTAGTGCATCAAGTTGTTTTTTTACTTGAGGACTTGCTTTTGAACTATCTAAATACTTAACATTATCCGAATTTAATTGTGTAAGCGCAGTTCCCGTAAAATATTTTCTTATCGTTTCTCCCGAAGTAACACCTACATCTGCGTAAGGTCTCTTAAATCTCGGACCGTTATATACATTAGCCAAATCACCCAAGCGGTGAATTTCAAAGTCTTCACGTTCACCTAATGTGATAACTTTTCTAAACGCCGCATTGTGTTGAGGTAAGTAGTGTACGGGGTTAAATGAAAGCGAGTCTGAATCCAAGTCCGAAAAAGCAATCGAAAAACGGAACTCACTTTCTTGTAGATCTCCATGCTTAAAGCTCATATAACTATCCGCAATTTCGGACAAATCTTCATCCAAGATATGCTGTCCATTTTTAATTATAGGATTGCCTTCAGAATCCTTTTTGAAAATGGTTTCTCCACGACTTGTTTGTCCAACTTTATTAGAAATAGCCATAAAGATACGATAATCAGTCATAGGAGTTGCAGTTTTCTTAAGGAAAATAACAGAAGCTTTGGAGCCACAGAAAGGCTCGAATGTATCCTCGTGCAAATTGACAACAGCTAAAATCTGTGCTTTTTCACAAACAAGTTTTCTAACTGCTAAAGCCTCTCTATTATCCAATTGACCTTTTGCCATTACAATTCCGATAATGCCGCCATCTTTTGCCCAATTTAGGCATTTTTCCAAGAAAAGAAGCTCTGGCGCTACTCCTTGACGATCATTCAACTTATCGCTATATTCGATTGAACCGTTTTCTCCAACTTCCCATTGAGAACCATTTTTGTATTGGGATAATATGTTTCCTTCTTTAATTCTCAAATCGTGTCCCGAACCAAAAGGAGGGTTTGTTAAAATAATCGACGGTTTCCCAATACCGCAAAGATCGTTGAATTTAGCAGAAAGTTTTGATACACTATCTAAACTATTAGCGTGTTCAATACCACCGTGACCATCTTTGCCGAGAAGCATATTAGCCTTAGCAATTTTAACAAGTTTTGGGGAAATATCCACACCAAACAACTGATGTACGACATTTCGTTTAAGAACTTCCTTAGCATTTGCGGTGCGAGAAGATGCATCAATCTTATCAAATAGATAGTTCATAGAGGTTAAAATAAATCCGCCACTACCACAAGCAGGATCTAAAATTATATCCCTTTCGTTCGGAGCTGCCATTTTAACCATCATATTAACTACAAGACGGTTAGTAAAATACTGTCCTCTTTCACCTTTTAGATGTGCCGCTACATACGTTTCATATGCTGTTCCAATAACATCGTGCGGAGAATCCATAAAGGAGTATTGCTGTAACTGTGAAATAACAACCGCTAATTGGTTATTAGATGCAGTAATTTCCTCGGTAGGAGTAAAAACATCCTTGTAACGATCACGAACGGCATAAAACAATTTTCTGACACGTAAGCAGGCAGCGTCTTTAGCTTTTGGATCGTTAAATTCTTCGGGTGTAATGTGGAAATCGCATTCTTCTTTACTACTTGATTCGTCCTCAATTTTAGAAAGAATGATTCGCACCATATCAAGAGCAATATCTTCAGAGTCAATACCAGAGCGATAAATTGCATTGTGACACCTACGAAATGCCAATTTCAAGTCTACAGGAACAATTAAATCACTTTTTCTATATTTACCGATACTGTCCCAAGCTTGCTCAAATTTTGGGATACCTAACCATGGAATGATATTTCCAGCAGACAAGTCTTTTCTGTAAAATTCTATCTTGTTTCCATTTGACCAAAAGCCACCTTGTGCAGAGGTAGCACTAAGATACGCCATTAGTTGTCCATCGGATTCGAGTATGGTTGGTGCTTTTATTTCAGCAATTAAATATATATTGCCTTGGTCATTAGATGCACACGCCGCTGCCGTGTGATAAACAACAATATCTGCCCGCTTTATTTCTCGCCCGATGTTAATTGTACGCTCTAATGCAACATGACTTTTGGGATAACCCAATTCGCAAACAATGATTTGAGTCATTTTTTGCCTGATGCGTTCTTCAGGAGTATTTGGTCTTTTGACCTCGTTGTCTAAAAAGTCAATAATTTTTCCTTGAGCGTCAAGAGTGATTTGAAACTCTTGAGCCTCAATCCAACTTTCAAATTCAGCCATATCATCCACCATTATCTAAACTTTAGAGAAGTTCGTTTCATTATATCATGTTCTCTAAAATATCGCAACAGTTTTTACAGAGTTACTGCTTTCTAAAATATCGCTCTTTATCATTTTTATAAATATAGTCATTAAAAGGTGGCAGAGAGAAGTTAATCCCCCTGCCACCTTTCCCGGTTAGTTGAAAATTATATCGTTACTTACGATTTCTGTAGATATATTGCGTATACTATTCATCCGAGCAACCCATTCCATTTGATTATCTGACTTGAGTTTTTCTGTCACCCCTTCACGCTCTGCCATCTGATTTACGAGCCGAAAAAACATATCCTCTGCCTGCCGGTCAATATCCGCAAGATAGCCGTTCAGCCTGCCGCTTGTGAGCAGGTTGGTGTAGAGTATTGTGCGGTGCTGTTTAAGATAGCGCAAATGCCGTTGTCCCCATATGCCTATGGTCTTATTTTCTTCGGCAGGTAAAGTGAGATTCGGCAAATAGTAGTCGCCTTGCAGTGTATAAGTACCGCTCATCTGTTCAAACAATGATTTCATTGCAGTTTCCTCCAAATTCAGTTTTAGATTTTTCTGCAATATACCGTACCGATTGTCTTTGCCACTTGTTTTCAAAACCTTCGTTACGGAACCTCATCATTCCGGCATGGCGCTGTTTTTATCTGGTTATTCGGTTATTCGGCGGGTTCGGCGGGGGTCTCGGCGGTTATGGCCTTGACCGTTTCGGCGGCGGCTTTTTGGGCCGCGGCTTTCTGCTCGGCTTCCCGGTCCCTGGCCGCCTTCTTCTTTTCGGCTTCCTCCCGCTCTTTTTCCAGCAGGACCTCCTCCAGCGTCCGGAACTGGTACAACGGCATGTTGAGCTGCACCAGCGGGGCGCACTTTTTGGCCAGCCATTCCTTTTCCTGCTTGTTCAGCCGGGGGGCCAGGAGGTGGTAGACCTTGGCGTGGTAGTCGTTGATCCAGTTCCGTTGGGCGACGGTCATCTCGTCCCAGATGACCGGGTCCAGGTTGATGGGCACGAAGGTCAGCGGCTCGAAGGCCAGCCAGCGGCCGTACTGGTTGGTGCCGGCGTCCACACATTCCAGCTCGTTTTCGATCCGGATGCCCACCTTGTCGGTCTCATAGACGCCGGGCTCGTCGGTGATGGTCATGCCCGGCTGGAAGACCACCTCGTTGTGGGGCCGCAGGCTCTGGGGGCCTTCGTGTACGCTGGAGATATACCCCACGCTGTGGCCGGTGCCGCAGCGGTAGTTGATCTTGTGGGCCCACAGCGGCCCCCGGGCGAAGGTGTCCAGCGCAAAGCCGGTGGCGTAGTCCAGGAATTTGGCCCGGGCCATCTCGATGTGGGCCTGCAGCACCCGGGTGTAGAATTGCCGGTCTTCGTCCGACATGTAGACCGCCGGCTCCAGCGAGTAGGTGCGGGTGATGTCGGTGGTGCCGCAGTCATACTGGCCGCCGGTGTCCACCAGCAGCATCCCTTCGCGGCGGATCTCGGCGTCGGGGCCGCCCTTCACGGCGTGATAGTGCATCATGGCGGCGTTGGGGCCCCAGGCCGCGATGGTCTCGAAGCTGTCCTCCAGGTAGCCGGGCTGTTCCCGCCGGCGGGCCTTGAGCATCTCCTCGATGTCGGTCTCGTGGAGGGTGCGGCCCTCGGCCAGCGCTTTTTCCAGGTCCATCTCGAACCGGACCATGGCCACGCCGTCCCGGATGTGGCATTCCCGCAGGTTTTCAAGCTCCACCGGGTTCTTGACCCCCTTGAGGGCGGTGATCGGGTCCCGGCCCTCCACCACCTTCAGGCGGGGGTTGGCGGTCAGGGCGGCGTAAAGGGCGTAGTTGGTGGCGCCCTTGTCCACCAGCACCGTCTCGTCGACCAGGGCCTGCACATAGGGCAGGAACTCCTCATACCCCCGCAGGGCGACCCCCTGCCGGGCCAGGGTCTCGGCGTCGGCGTCGGACAGGCGGCCCGGCGCGATAAAGAGGGTGCAGTCCCGCTCGGTCACAAAGCCGAAGGCCACGGCCAGCGGGGTGCAGGGCAGGTCCCGGGCCCGCAGGTTCAGCAGCCAGCCCAGGCAGTCCAGCGCCGGCACGGCCAGGGCGGTGGCGCCGGCCTTGTGCAGTTCGGCGCGCAGGGCGGCGAGTTTTTCGGCGGCGGTGGCGCCGGTCTGCTCCACACTGAGCAGGAAGCAGGGGGTGTCGGGCAGGGCGGGGCGGTCCTGCCACAGCGGGCTCACCAGGTCCCGCTCGGCCAGGGCGGCGCCGGCCTTTTCCAGCGCGGCCCGGTACTTTTCCACCGTGGCGGCGGGGGCGCAGCTGCCGTCCAGCAGCAGGGTCTGGCCGGCGGTGAAGTTTGCGGCCAGGTACTCCTCCACCGTGGGCACGCCGGCGGCCCCGGCGTGCATGCAGGTGATCTCGGTGCCGGCCAGCTGCTTGTCCCCCTGGACGTAGAACCGGCCGTCCACCCACAGGGCGCTGCCGGTCAGGGTGACCACCAGGGTGGCGTTTTCGCCGGTGAAGCCGGTGAACCAGGGCAGGGCGTTGTAGTGGTCGGGCAGGTATTCGTTGTTGTGGGGGTCGCTGGTCATGACCAGCACCCCGTGGCCGCCGGCGTCCCGGGCGGCCTGCCGCAGCGCGGCGATCTTTTCGTTGACAGTCATGGGTGCAGACTCCTTTTGTTTTGTGGGCAGGGCCGGCCGGGCACCTGCCATTGTAGCACGCTTTTATTGTAGCACGTTTGAGAAAAAGGTCAATCGGCGCTTCGCTTGTGCTTCGCTTCACAAGAGGCAACAGCCGCGCACGGCTGCGCCTAACGCGGCTGTTTCCCCTTGTGTATCCCCTTCGACAAAATTTCAAACAAAACCGCGCACTCGTCGCTAACGCTCCTCGCACACAATTTTGCTTGAAATTTCCCTGGCGGTGTCGCCGTCGTCGGCGCATGTCCGCCGACGGCGACAGTTTTAATTTTTCAACAACCGGAAACCGGGCCCGCGACACGCTTAAACCAGAACGGGGCCCCGCCATGGCGGGACCCCGTTCTGGTTGGTATAGGAAAAAAGGGAATCGCAGAATCAGACGATCTTGCAGGACTTGTGCACGCCGGTCTTGAGGAACTCCACCCATTCGGCCACGTTGACGGCGTGGTCGCCCAGGCGTTCCAGGTACTTGGTGACCATGAACAGGTCCAGCGCGGTCTCGGCCTCGGTGGGGTGGGCGGCGATGTACTTGGCGATCTCGCCGCTGATCCGCACGAAGGACTTGTCCGCCTGGTCGTCCCGGGCGATGACCTCGGCCGCGGTGGCCAGGTCCACCTGCACATAGGCGCCGATGGCCTGCTTGACCATGCCCAGCACCAGGTCGCCCATCTTGTAAATATCCTCCATGAAATCGAAGGTCTCGACGGTCTCCCGGTTCAGGTGCAGCACGATCTCGGCAATGTCCGAAGCCTGGTCGGCGATGCGCTCGATGTCGGTGACCATCTTCAGCGCGGTGGAGACTTTGCGCAGGTCGGAAGCCACCGGCTGCTGGCGCAGGATCAGGGTCAGGCAGCGGTGTTCCACATCATGTTCCACCGCGTTGATCTCGCTGTCCCGGGCCACCACGCTGCGGGCCAGTTCCAGGTCGCCTTCCCGCAGGGCGGTCATGGCGTTGGCGATGGCGTTGCCGGCCGCGTGGCCCATGCGGGCCAGCATCGAGTCCAGCTGCAGCAGTTCCTCATCATACACTTTGCGGCTGCTTGTTGGCATAGTGAATGCTCCTTTGCTCGTTGTATCTCAGCCCCATCAACCGAAGCGGCCGGAAATGTAGTCCTCGGTGCGCTTGTCCACCGGGTTGGCAAAGACCTGCTCGGTGGGGCCCATCTCCACCAGTTCGCCCAGCAGGAAGAAGGCCGTCTTGTCCGAGATACGGGCCGCCTGCTGCATGTTGTGGGTGACGATGATGATGGTGTAGTCCTTTTTCAGGTCCATGGCCAGCTCCTCCACCTTGGAGGTGGAGATCGGGTCCAGGGCGGAGGTGGGCTCGTCCATCAGCAGCACTTCGGGCTCCACCGCCAGGGCGCGGGCGATGCAGAGCCGCTGCTGCTGGCCGCCGGACATGCCCAGGGCGCTTTTGTTCAGCCGGTCCTTCACTTCGTCCCAGATGGCGGCACCCCGCAGCGAGCGTTCGACGATCTCGTCCAGTCTGGCCTTGCTGTGGATGCCATGGGTGCGCGGGCCGTAGGCGATGTTGTCATAGATGGACATGGGGAAGGGGTTGGGTTTCTGGAAGACCATGCCCACCCGCTTGCGCAGCACGTTCACATCCATCTTGTCCTTGTAGATGTCCACCCCGTCCAGCTTGATGTCGCCGGTGATGCGGCAGCCTTCCACCAGGTCGTTCATCCGGTTCAGGCTTTTCAGGAAGGTGGACTTGCCGCAGCCGGAAGGTCCGATAAAGGCGGTGATCTCCTTTTCGGGGATGGAGATATTGACATTCTTCAGCGCATGGAAATTCCCGTAATACAGGTCCATGTTGGAAACTTCAAATTTGTTCATCGTCCTTACTTTCCTTTCGCAAGTTTGCCCGCAATGAAGCTGGACAGGCAGTTGATGAGCAGCACCAGCACCAGCAGCACCACCGCGGTGCCGTAGGTGGCGTCCACATGCAGGCCCTCGTTGGAAAGCAGGTACATATGGACCGCCAGGGTGCGGGTGGAGCTGAAAACGCTTTCCGGGACGGCGGCAACGGTGCTGGCGGTGTAGATCAGCGCGGCGGTCTCGCCGACGATGCGGCCGATGGCGAGGATGACGCCGGACAGAATGCCCGGCATGGCCGAGGGCAGCACGATGGTAAAGACGGTGCGCAGCTTGCCGGCGCCCAGGCCGAAGGAGCCTTCCCGGTAGGAATCGGGCACGGCCAGCAGGGCTTCCTCGGTGGTGCGCATGATGACCGGCAGCACCATGATGGCCAGGGTGAACGCGCCGGCGATGAGGCTGTACCCCCAGTGCAGCTGGGTGACGAAGAACAGCATGCCGAACAGGCCGAAGACGATGGAGGGGATGCCCTGCAGCGTTTCGGTGGTGATGCGCACCAGCTTGACCAGCTTGTTGCCCCGCTTGGCGTACTCAACCAGCCAGACGGCCGCGAAGATGCCCAGCGGCGTGGCGATGACCAGGGCGAAGAGGGTCATTAGCACGGTGTTGATGAGGGCGGGAACCAGCGAGACGTTTTCGGAGTTGTAGGTCCATTCGAACAGGCTGGGCTTCAGGTTGGGGATGCCCATCACCAGGATGTAGCCGATCAGAAAGATCAGCACGGCGGCGGTGAGCAGGGCGGCGATGCGCACAAGCCAGCGCATGACAAGCGCAAACACACGGGCGCCGGTGCGGTTCTGGGCCGGAATGGGCGGGATCATGCGGGCCCCGGCATCGGCCAGGCCGCGCTCCGCGCCGTTGACAGTGATTCCATCAGGCATTCTTCTCGGCTCCTTTCACCAGGTTGAAGCAAAGGTTGATCAAAAGGATGAAAACGAAGAGGACGACGCCGGTGGCGATCAGCGCTTCCCGGTGCAGGCCGGCGGCGTAGCCCATCTCGATGACGATGTTGCTCGTCATCGTGCGCAGGCCCTGGAACAGGCCCTGCGGCATCCAGGTCTGGTTGCCGGCCACCATCACGACGGCCATCGTCTCGCCGATGGCGCGGCCGATGCCCAGGATCACGGCGGACATAACGCCGGACTTGGCGGCGGGCAGCACGGTAAAGAACACGCTGCGCTCATGGGTGGCGCCCAGCGCCAGGCTGCCTTCGTAATAGCTCTGGGGCACGGCGTCCAGGCTGGTCTTGCTGACCGTGATGATGGTGGGAAGGATCATGATGCCCAGCAGCAGCGAAGCGGTGAACAGGCTCATGCCCTTGCCGTTGTTGATGTGCAGCACCTTGCGCACAAAGTCGGTTTTTAAGATGGCCTGGATGCCCGGCACCAGCACCACCATGCCGAAGAAGCCGTACACAACCGAGGGGATGCCGGCCAGCAGCTGCACGGCGGGCAGCAGCACCCGGTTGGTGCGGGGGGAGGCGAACCGGCTCATATAGATGGCGGTCAAAAGACCCGTGGGCACGCCGATGATGATGGCCCCGGCGGTGACGTAGATGCTGCCGAGGATCATGGGCAGGATGCCGTACAGGTCGTTGCCGGGCTTCCAGTTGGTGCCCAGCAGGAACTTCAGCGGGCCGATTTTGCCGATGGTGGGCAGGCCGTTCGCAAACAGGAACAGGCAGATCAGCGCCACGGCCAGGATGGAGACGCAGGCGCAGATGGTGAACACCCACTGCATGACCGTCTCTTTGTTGACGACGGATTTCGTTTTCATATTCCTATACCTCGCTTTGCTTGCCATGCGCAAAAGGGAACGACGGGGAACACCGTACTTTCACAGAAAGAGCGGGGATGAAACCCGCGGCGCGGTACGCTCGCATCGGTTCCATCCCTGCTCCCTCACTTTGTTATGGTATGTCTGGCGGCTTACAGAGCGTCCCAGGTGGTGGTCTCGCCGACGTAGATGCTGCGGATCTGGTCGATGCTCAGGTCCTCGACAGCGGTGTTGGCGGGGTTGACGACAACCGCGATGCCGTCCATGGCCAGAACGGTGGCGGCAGCGCCCTGCGCGGTCTCCTCGTCCTTCAGCTCACGGCTGGCCATGCCGATGGTGTAGGTGCCGTCCAGAGCGCCGGTCACGCCGGTGGTGGAGTCGGTGGTCATCAACTCGATGGTGGCGTTGGGGTTGACAGCGCCGTAGGCTTCGATCAGCTTCTCCATCAGGGGGCTGACGGAGGAGGAACCGCCGACGGTGATGTTGCCGGCCGGCTGGGTGGAGGTGAACTCAGCGCCTTCGCCGCCGATGTAGCCTTCCTCGGTGGCCAGGGCCTGGCCATCGGCGCTCATGCAGTAGGCGATGAAGTCAACGGCCACGGGGTCGGTGGCTTCGCCGTTGGTCACGATGTTGAAGGGACGGGCCAGGGTGTAGCTGCCGTCGCTGACGGTCTCGGCGGAGGGGGCGACGCCGGCCACGGTGACGGCCTTGACGGAATCGTCCAGGCTGCCCAGGCTGATGTAGCCGATGGCGGTCTCGTCGTTGGCAACGGTGGTCATAACGCCGTTGGTGGAGTTCTGGATGGCGGCGGCCTGGGTGGTGTTGTCGCCGTTGTCATCCTCCACGCCGGTCAACTCGATGAAGGCGCCGCGGGTGCCGGAGCCGTCCTCACGAGAGATGACGGTGATGGCCTGGGTGGCGTCGAAGTCGCCGGCGGCGGCCTCTTCGGCCGGGGCTTCTTCGGCGGTGCTCTCGGAAGCAGCGGTGCTCTCGGAGGCGGTGCTGTCAGAGGCAGCGGTGCTCTCGGAGCCGGAAGCGGTGGAGCCGCAGGCGGCCAGGCTCAGGGCCATGGCGGCGGCGCAAACCAAAGCGATCTTGCGTTTCATTGTCTGTCTTCTCCCTTACCATGTTTTTGATCCAAACATCGCGGCGGTCCTTACCAAACCTCGCCGCCGCGGAGGCCCGTTCGCCGGGCGCAAGTGTATTGTAGCGCAACCGGTCCCCTGCTATCGACCATGGCCGCGTACAATCGCCGTAAAACTATGGCAAAATCGGGCGGGCCTGTGTAAAAAACCGGTAAGGTTTGTAAATGGCGTGTAAAATACCGCTGCGGCAGCCGTGCGCGGCTGTTGCCCCTTGTGACGCGCAGCGCGCTGGGCCCCTTGTGCGGCGGCGGCTTTTTCTTTATAATAAGGGACAGAGCATAAGGGACAGAGCGCGGGGGCCGGCGCCAAACGGCCCGGAAAGGCTGTGTGTACCATGAAGCAATCGACCGTTTATTATACCGACTTCCGGGTGCGGGGCGGGCAGACCCTGCAGCAGAAACTGGACCGGCTGGTGGAGGCCGCCGGCCTGGGCACCCTTGACCTGGAAGGGCGGTTCGTCGCCATCAAGATCCATTTCGGCGAGCCGGGCAACCTGGCCTACCTGCGCCCCAACTACGCAAAAACGGTGGCCGACGCCGTCAAGCGCCACGGCGGGCTGCCTTTTCTGACCGACTGCAACACCCTGTACCCCGGCCGGCGGAAAAACGCCCTGGAACACCTGGCCGCCGCCCAGGAGAACGGCTTCGGCCCGGTGACCACCGGCTGCGAGCTGATCATTGCCGACGGGCTGCGGGGCACCGACGATGTGGAGGTGCCGGTACCCAACGCCGAGTACTGCCCCACCGCCAAGATCGGCCGGGCCATCATGGACGCCGACGTGGTGATCTCGCTGAACCACTTCAAGGGGCACGAGTCCACCGGCTTCGGCGGGGCGCTGAAAAACCTGGGGATGGGCTGCGGGTCCCGGGCCGGCAAGATGGAGCAGCACAAGGCCGGCAAGCCGGTGGTGCAGGAAGGGCTGTGCCGGGGCTGCCGCCAGTGCGCCAAGGAATGCGGGTCGGACGCCATCACCTACGAGGGGGGCAAGGCCCGCATCGACCAGGACCTGTGCAAAGGCTGCGGCCGGTGCATCGGCCGGTGCAACTTTGACGCGATCTACGCCCCGCAGGACAACGCCAACGCCCTGCTGTGCTGCAAAATGGCCGAGTATGCGGCGGCGGTCTGCCACGGGCGGCCCAACTTCCACATCAGCCTGGTGATGGACGTGTCCCCGCTGTGCGACTGCCACGCCGACAACGACGCCCCCATCGTGCCCGACATCGGGATGTTCGCCAGCTTTGACCCGGTGGCGCTGGACCGGGCCTGCGCCGACGCGGTGCTGGCCGCCGAGCCGATGCCCGGCAGCCTGCTGGGCGAACACCGGGCCAACCCGGGCTTTGGCTGCTGCGGCGACAATTTCCTGGACGTGACCCCCGGCACCACCTGGCGGGAATGCCTGGACCACGCCGAAAAGATCGGCCTGGGGGTGCAGGCGTACACCCTGAAAAAAGTGTGACCCCCGGCCGGGCCCCTGCCCTGGCCCAC
>ERZ1090878.757-NODE-761-length-16532-cov-7.718759_pt1 | contig 16532 bp, 13 predicted proteins | sample MGYA00478473_ERZ1090878 | MGnify/ENA primary metagenome ERZ1090878 (study PRJEB33644, sample SAMEA5815720) | chicken gut metagenome | biome: Chicken; feature: Gastrointestinal Tract; material: Caecum | place: Ireland | collected 2019-01-01 | study: A study of the... | reverse complement strand
GTGCGGTTGAACACCGCGGAAAGATGTGGGTGATCGAATGCTATTTTGAACAAACAGGAAATGTGTAAATAAGGCAGAAAACAGCCGACAGCTGCGCACCGTCTGACCGAACGGCTGCCGGAGAATAATTTTGAGGGGATCATTATGGAAAACGTTATAACACCTGCGGCACAGGCACAGGAAAAAAAGTATGTAAACATAAAAGAATTCATTGTTTACCTGTTTGCCGTATTCTTTTACACCAACATGACCGGCATGGTCGGTTCGTACCGCAGCGCTTACCTTGTGAACGTACTGCAGTTGAGCAGCGGCGAGGTCTCGCTGTTCAACATACTGGTCAATATCATCCCATTTGTTTTGGGCTTTTTCATTACGATGTACATAGACGGCCGCCGGCCGGGCAAAGCAGGCAAATTCCGCCCGCTTGCCATGATGATAGCCATTCCCTGCGGCGTTTTGCTGGTGCTCAACTTCTGGGCGCCACCGGGGCTTTCCGGCACGCTGCTTATGGTGTATGTCACTACGGTCGCCGTGCTGTGGGCCGTAGCCACCAACTTTGGTGACACGATCAACAAGGTCGCCAATGTTATGACACCAAATTTGGGCGAAAGAGATACCGTTTTATCTTTCAGAAGCATCTGCTCCGCCGTCGGCAACCCCGCGCCGCTCGTTATCGTTCTGGTGATCGGCCTCATTTGGGAAAAAGAAGGCACGCAATACATCATCAGCGCCGCCCTTTGCGCCGTTGTGGGCACGATCCTTATGCTGGTCGGTGCAAAGTCGATCAAAGAGCGCGTATCTTACAGTACCGAACGGAAAAACCCGGTGATCGGCATAAAAGACGTGTTGGTCAACAAACATGCCTGGTCTATTTTAATTTCGGAATTTCTGAAAAATTTTCGCCAGATCGCAACTTATATGGGTACGTTCATGGCAGCCGCCCTGCTCGGCAGCACAAGCAAATACCTGCTGTTTGGCCTGCCCACCGGCATCGGCACGGCCGTCGGCATGCTGGTCATCAACTTTCTGCTTAAAAAGTTCAATTCCAAAGTGCTTTACATCGCCAGCGGCATCTACTCTGTTTTGATCAACGGCGCCGCGTTTGCCGTAGGCTACATTTACTTTAAAAACCCCAGCCCCGTCTGGCAGATCCTGTTCATTGTTTTTCTTTTCCTGATCGGTCTGCAGTTCGGCGCCTCCAACCTGCTGCCCAGCATGTTCCAGGCCGACGTCATTGAAGACATTGAAGTAAAAACCGGCAAACGCCTGGACGCTACGCTGCCGTTCGTGATCGGTATCTTCACCATGATCAGCGGCACCATTGCACAGGCGCTTGCACCGGAGATCCTTTACGGCGACTCCATCATCGGCGTGATCGGCTACATCCAGCCGACCAAGGCGGTGCCGAACCCGGTACAAAGCTTTGACACAAAGGTGACCATGCTGTTTTTCTACACCGTGTTCCACGGTATTATGATGTTTTTAGCCGGCGTGCCGTTCTTCTTCTACAAACTGACCGGCAAAACCAAAGAAGAAATGCACCAAAAAGCGCTGGCCATGCGAAAAAAATATGAAACTGAAAACGAAAACGAAACGGCTGATAACGAATAAAAAGCAATAGCCAGCTTTTCAAATCCTCCCGGACGGATGCCCAGGAGGATTTTTATTGCAGTATGCACATTGCCGTGCTATAATTACAGTCGGAAGGTTTTACCCTTTTTCCGCCCTTTCAGAATATATAACCGCACGACAAAGGATGTGATCGATTGGAAAGCAAGCTTCGTTTTAAAAACTACGCCGGCTACACGCTGGTGGACTTTGCAAACAACCTGGCATTTTGCGTAATGAGCTCTTACCTGACCGTTTACTGCAACGACATTTTGGGCATTTCCGGCGCAGTCGTCAGCGCGATTTTGATCGCCGCCAGAATATGGGACGCCATCAACGACCCGATCATGGGCTTTCTTGTGCAAAGACGCCGGCCGCGCAAAAACGGCAAATATAAGCCGTTCATCCTTTACGGCGGTCTGCCGCTGGCCGTTGCATCTGTTCTGGTATTTACCAAAATCAGCGACAGCCTGGCGTTCAACACCTTTTGGGTCGCATTCTTCTACATTGCCTACGGCATGCTTTACACCGTTTTGCTGGTGCCTTACGGTTCGCTTGCCTCTGTAATGACCAACAAAGAAAACGAACGTTCGCTGCTTTCCGTGTGCCGCTCCATCGGCGCCGGCATCGGCAACCTGCCCACGTTCATCTTTCCCGTTTTCGTCATGACGGCCGGCCTGCAGGGCAACCAGATGGATGAAAACCGGCTGTTCTGGGCCATGGTGATCATTGCAGCGGCCATGTGTGTGATCTACGCCGTCTCCTACAAATGCATCGATGAAAAAATCGTGATCGAGCAAAACAGCACAAAAACAAAAGTGACGACCGTGATCAAAAACATTTTAAAAGACCGCGCCTTTGTGGTAATGAGCCTGCTCGGCTGCCTGCTTATGGCGGTGCAGATGTACACCAACACCGTGAACCTGTACCTTTTTAAAGACTATTTTCAAAACAGCTCCATCAACACGGTATACATGGTCGTGTCTTACGCGCCAATGGTCATTATGATGCCGTTCGTCAACAAAATGATACAAAAATTCGGCAAAAAAGAGATCTGCGTGACCGGCCTGGCCATTTCCACAGTGGCAAGCTTTTTGACCTACGCCCTGCAGATCGGCAAAGACAATGTGTGGACCTTTATCATTTTGGCCGTGTTCGTCAACATCGGCATCGGTTTTTTGACGCTGGAGGTGTGGGCCATGGCGGCCGACATCATCGACCACCAGGAGTGGAAAACAGGCCACCGCGAGGAAGCCTCCAACTATGCGATTTTCACATTTATGCGCAAGGTCGGCCAGGCGATCGCCGCGCTGGCGCCCTGGTTTGTGGGACTGGCCGGGTACGACAGCACAAAGGCCGGCACCGGCATTTCACAGGGAGAAGAAGTGCTGCGCGGCATGTACAACGCAGCCACCATCGTGCCCGCCATTTTGTTTGCCGTTATGCTGGTGCTTGCGGTGCTGTACCCGCTGAACAAAAAGACCACGCAAAAAATGCACGAAGACCTGGCCAAAAAACACGAGAGCATGTACATTGAAACGGTATAACAGAGGGAAACAGAATGAATAAGCCAAATCTTGTTTATGTGTTTGCCGACCAGCTGCGCTGGGCCAGCGTGGGCTTTAACGGCGATTCATATGCCCGCACGCCGCACCTGGACCGACTGGCCGAAACATGTGAAAATATGGAAAACGCCTTTTCCGGCCACCCGGTCTGCGCACCCTACCGCGCTACGCTGATGACCGGCAAGCACACGACCGGCGGCACCGGCATGGTGATCAACGAGCTGCGGATCAACCCAAACCACCGCACATTTGCGAATGTACTGAGCGAAAGCGGCTACGCCACCTCCTACATCGGCAAATGGCACATGTACGCCGCACAGCTCGGCAACCATTACGATGTAAAAAACTCCTACATCCCGCCCGGCGAAAACCGGCTGGGCTTTAACGAATACTTTGCCGCCTACAATTTTCACCACGAGTATTACGCGCCCAAAGCCTATTACCACTTAAATTCGCCCGAAAAGATCTACTGCACCGGTTATGAGCCGGACTGCCAAACAGACCTTGCCATAGAACGTCTGCGTTACCACAAAAAAGACGGGCGGCCTTTTGCGCTGTTTTTGTCGATCGGCACACCGCACGACCCGTGGACACCCAAAAATGTGCCGCCTGAATATTTAAAACTGTTTCAAAATACCGACTTCCCCGTGCCGCCGAATTTTAAAAAGCATAACGATCCGCACGCCGACGCCTGGGCACGGTTCCTGCCCGGCAAGCGCAAAAAAATCAACGACTGGAAACGCGTCTATTACGCGATGGTCGCCAATTTGGATGACAACGTCGGCCGGCTTTATACGTTTTTGGAACAAGAAGGGTTGGCCGAAAACACGATTTTTGTGTTTACCTCTGACCACGGCGAAATGTTCGGCGCGCAGGGGCGCCATGCCAAAAATATTTTTTACGACGAATCCATCCGCGTGCCGTTTTTGATCAAATGGGGCAATAAGCTGCCGTGCGTGCGCAACCAGACCCCGTTTGGCACAGTGGACATTATGCCCACCCTGCTGGCCATGCTGGGGCTTGCCGCGCCCGAAAGCGCACAGGGGCGCGATTTGAGCCAAAGCATTTTGACCGGGCAGTTCACCAAAAACGACTGCCTGCTGATGGGCACGGGGCCAACGGCCATTTACGGTAATGGCACAGAATGGCGCGGCCTGCGCACCGAGCGCTACACATACGCTGTTTATAAGGCCGGCAAGCAGGCGTTTTTGTTTGACAACGCCGAAGACCCTTACCAAACCAAAAACCGCATCCACGACCCGGCCTGCGCCGCACTGGCTGACCGGTTGCGTAACGAAATGCACCGCCAGATGGACGCCATCGGCGACCGGTTTTGCTGGAACAGCTACTACCGCCGCCACTGGGTCAAAAAACGATGCATCCAGATCACCAGCGGAGAAAGGAATACAAAATGATTTGTAAAAAAAGAATTGCCGCCGTTTTGGCCGCACTGCTTTGCCTGAGCCTGTTTACCGCCTGCTCCGGCAAAGAAGAAAGCAAACAAACGGAAAGCCAAACAGCTGCGCCGACCGAAGCGCAGACAGAGCCGTTCACACAGCAAACAGATGAAGTGCCGTTAAAAGGCGTAGAGTTCCAAAGCTTTACATGCACCGGCGAAAATTTTTGCTCAACTACATCAAACGGAGAGCTTACAGCACCGGACGGCACAAAGTTCGAAGTGCACCGCACATCGGTAAGTGAGACCGCAGCCACCTTTACCATCACAGTTGCTGATGCAAACGGTGAAACACAGATATTCAACTCCGTTTACTACGATTTTAGCGGCTGCTACGCGCCGCGTTTACAGGCTTATTCAGACGGCCAGCTTTATTTTGACCTGAACGACCACCTTTACCGTATTGCCATAGAAACAGACGAAACCGGCGCGATCGTCAGCAGCGATGTGTATTTGGTGAGTGAAAAATGTGTTGCGCCTGTAAAGGCAGAAAAAAACCGTCTGATTTTAAAAGGCAGCAATGCGTATGACAGGGATGGAAGCGGCTATGAGGCGCTGGATACAATGACCGGGGAAATAGAAGCCGTCGTTTATAACCTGAAAATAGACAGCGAGCTTGTTCAGACAGCCGTTTCCGGCAAAAAAGCTGTACAAATTGCGCAAGAAGCCATGTATGACCCGGAAAACCATACGGACAAAAGCGAGACTTTCCTTGAATCGCTTGGCGAGCCGGAAACTTATTCGCTGGTAAACGGCTTTCCGCAGCTGATACAGGATCCCGACCTCACGTCTTTGCATTTGATCCGCGAATATTTCCCCGCCTATGCCTGGCATGTGCGGCTTGAGGGCATTTATATGGTGGATATGTTTATCAATGCCGAAACAGGAGAAGTCTGCGGCGCCAATATCGATCTGCGCAACTAAATACATGCGTGCATCGCTGTAAAACACAAAAGAGGAATGCTTATGACAAGAATTTTATTCGTCTGCCTGGGCAACATCTGCCGCTCGCCGATGGCGGAGGTCGTTTTGCGCGACATGGTGCGCGCCCAGGGAAAAGAAAGCGAATTTTTTATCGCATCGGCTGCCACGAGCCGGGAAGAGATCGGCAAACCGATCTACCCGCCGGCGCGGCGCGAGCTGGAAAGGCGCGGCCACAAAAATTTTGATCACCGCGCTGTGCAGCTACAGAAAGCCGATTACGACCGGTTCGACCTGGTGCTCGGCATGGAGGAAAGCAACATTCGAAACATACTGCGCATTTTCGGCGGCGACCCGGCGCACAAAGTGCACCGGCTGCTGGCCTTTACGCCGGACGGCGGCGAGATTGACGACCCCTGGTACACCGGCGACTTTGCCGGCACATACGACAAGATCGAAGCGGGCTGCCAAGCGCTGCTGCAGCACCTTGCGAGCGAAAAGGAAAGCAGCCATCGTTGATTTTTGCTTTTGCCCTGTGCTATGATATTAAAAAAAGGGGGGCGGCAAAATGCAGGAAAAGATTTTGGTCACCGAAGACGACCTGTTTCTGCGCGACGGACTTTGCGAAATGCTGCAGAAAGAGGGCTACGCCGTAGAACGTGCAGCCACACTGAAAGAGGCCAAAGCAAAACTGGACAATACACACTTTCAGCTTTTGATTTTAGACGTGATGCTGCCGGACGGCAGCGGATTTGACCTTTGCCGCAAACTGCGAAGCGACGGCACCGGCACACCCATTTTGTTTTTGACCGCCTGCGACGACGAAATACAAATCGTGCGCGGTCTGGACTGCGGCGGCGACGACTATGTGACAAAGCCCTTTAAACTTCTGGAACTGCTGTCGCGTGTGCGCGCCCTGCTGCGGCGCGGCGGCGCGCCGGTTTACAAACACGGCGGCCTGGTGATCGACCCCGTGCACATGAGCGTAAAAAAAGACGGAAAAGCAATTTATGTGACGCCGACGGAATTCCAAATTCTTGCCGCGCTGCTGCGATGCAACGGCCAAACGGTAACACGCGGCACACTGCTGCAAGGCATTTGGGACGACAACGACATTTTTATTGACGACAACACGCTTTCCGTACACGTCAGTCGGCTGCGCGAAAAAATCGGTGCAGGGCACATTGTGACCGTGCGCGGCGTCGGCTACCGGTGGGAGGACTGAATATGCAAACAGCCCTGATCATTGCCTGCTGCGTTCTGTTTTGTGCATGTGCCGCTTTGCTGTGTGTTTGCCTGCACCAAAAAGCAGAGGCGAAAAAGCTGTCGGACAGTATCGTGCGGTACCTGGAAAACGGACAGCTGACCGATTTCAGCACCAAAGAATACGGCCTAGCCACGCTGCAAAACAACATTGCCGACCTGCAGACGCTTGCCGAACGGCGGCGCAGCAATGCCGAAAACGAATCAAAACGCAACACAGAATTTATTTCTGACATTTCGCACCAGCTGAAAACACCGCTCGCCGGGCTGCGCCTTTACTGTGAAATGGACGAGAGCGAAAATCCCACGCCGCACACAAAAAAAGAACTGCAGCTGATCGAAAAGATGGAGAGTCTGATCTACCGCCTGCTGCGGCTGGAAAAACTTCGTGCAGACGCGTATGTGCTGGACTTTCAGGTGCATGAACTCGGCGGCATCGTAAACGAAGTGCTGGCTGCCCTGCGCCCCATCTTCCCAGAAAAGCAGTTTTGTGTGACCGGCAGCGCAAAGCTGCGCTGTGACAAGGCCTGGCTTAGTGAAGCCATCAGCAACGTTTTAAAAAATGCTGCCGAGCATACGCCGCCGGCAGGACGCGTGTGCATTATGATCGAGGGCGGTGAAAAATCGACCGTTTTGTCGGTTACCGATAACGGCGGCGGTGTGCCGACTGAAGAACTCGGAAAGCTGTTTGCCCGCTTTCACAAAACGGCGAATGCCCTGCCCGGCAGCGCCGGCATCGGCCTTGCCATTACAAAAGCCATTGTAGAAAAACACCACGGCACCGTCACGGCTGAAAACCGTGGCGGCGGTCTTTGCATAACGATGTGCTTTATCCACATTGACGGACGCATCAGTCTGTAACTTCCCTGCCCTAAGCGGCGGGGTTTTCTTTTGCAAAATGCAGAAGCCTTAAGAAATCGTAAGCTAAACGTCACCCAAATGCAAGGTTGGGCATGTATAATAACAGTAGGGACAAATCCCCGAAAGGAGAACGATATGAACATTCTGGAATGCACAGATTTAACAAAAGAATATTTGAGCGGCGAAAACGTCATCAAAGCCGTAGACAACGTGACGGCCGCCTTTGAAGAGGGAGAATTCTGCGCTGTGACCGGGCCGAGCGGCTCAGGCAAATCCACACTTCTGCATCTGCTCAGTTCCCTGGAAAACCCGACCAGCGGCACCGTGACCTACAGCGGCAAGCCCTTAAGCAGTTATAACGACAACCAGCTTTCCATCCTGCGACGCCGCCGCTTTGGCTTTGTGTTCCAGGCTTACAATCTGGTACAGGAACTGACCGGCTACGAAAACATTGTTCTGCCCGTTATGCTCGACCGGCGCAAGCCCGATGAGGCTTACCTGCAAAAAATCATCCGTTTGCTCGATATTGAAGACCGGCTCGACCACCTGCCGGGCGCTATGTCCGGCGGCCAGCAGCAGCGCATTGCCATTGCGCGCGCCCTGGCCAACAAGCCCTCCATCCTGTTTGCCGACGAACCGACCGGCAACCTGGACGGCAAGAGTGGGCGCGAGGTGCTGCAGCTTTTAAAATATGCCGGCAAGGAGCTGGGTGTCTCTCTGATTCTGGTCACCCACGACCAGCATGTGGCTGAACAGGCCGACCGCGTACTGACGATCGAAGACGGGCGCATCACTTCGGACAGCAAGGCGGTACGATAACATGGCACAAAAAATGCTGCGCCCGGGCACGCTGGCCCTGCGCAATTTAAAACGGCACAAAAAGCAGTACGCCGCCATGGTGACCGGCATTATTCTGGCGCTTGTTTTTGCAAGCGGCCTGACTTACTTCAGCTTTTGCTACAAAGCGTCGCTGAACGCTATAAAACTAGACAGATTCGGTGCAGAAGAAGAAATCATCATGCACACAACAGAAGATGTGATCCACGACGCACAGGCACAGGGTCTTGTAGAAAAAGCAGGCTACGCCCACCTGCTGGGTTACGTTTACAGCGACAACGAGAACAGAGCCAACGGCACTACGGTTGCCTGGCTGGACGACATGGCCAAGGAACTTTCAAACGCCACCCTGCTGACCGGCACATGGCCCGAAAACAGCGGTGAAATCGCCATGGAACAAAGCGTGCTGGCACAGATGGATCTTAGTGCAGACATTGGCGACACGATCAACGTACAAATGCAACTGCAAAACGGCCGTGAGCTGCTGAACAAAACCGTGAAAAAAACATATGTGCTGACCGGCATTTTAAAGAACAAGCGTTCCAACATAGCGTCTTACTACGAATCCGAAATAAAAAAAGACCTGCCGGGTGCATTCGTCTGTGCCGGCACACAGACCGAACCGGGCGGATTGGAGGCACTTGCCTGTTACTGCACACTGCCCGACGACGGGTATGTAGAACTCAGGAAGCTCGTTCTCGGTGCAGACAGTGAAGAGATCGGCAACGGCTACCTGATCAGTATACCGGAAAACGTGGATATAAATACCTCCACCACCGGCATAATCATAAACGGCCGGTTTTGGCAAACTGCCATTTTGATCGGTGTGCTGCTGTTTGCCGCATGCGCTGCCGTTGTCAACGCATTTAACACCAACCTGAATGCACGCAAAAAGCAGATCGGCATGCTGCGCGCCGTAGGTGCCACCAAGGGGCAAGTTATAAAAATGTACGGCATAGAAGTTTTGATGATCGCTCTGCTGTGCATACCCGTAAGTCTGCTGATTTCTTTCTTTGCGGTGCGCGGCGTGATTGCCGTAATGGACGGCGATTACATTTTTGTGCCCAACTTGTGGGTGCTGCTGCTTTGCGGCGTATTTGGCCTTTTGTGCGTACTGATTGCGGCACTGATCCCGCTGATCGGCGCCACGCGCATCAGCCCGATGCAGGCCATCCGCAATATCAGCACAACAAGGAAAATGAAAACAAAGCGCATCCGCACACAAAAAGCATTTCGTCTGCCAAAACTGCTTGCCGCACGGCGTACCACGTTCAGCAAGGGGCGGCAGGTGGTGGTCAGCATTTTTCTGACCATCGCCATTATTGGTTCAGGCTACGCCTTTTCCCTTAGTGCCTACACCATCAGCCATATTTCCCACCGTGATTCTGATTATGAAATATACAGCTATTCAAGCGGCAGCACCGATGTGATCAACATTCGTGCAGAGCAAAACGGGTTTACCGAAAGCGACCGTCAGACTGTTTTGCATCTGCCGTATATAGAAAGCTCCACAGGCAAAAAGATCCTCAATGTAAACATACCGATAAACACATTTACCGACTACCTGAACATGGTAACCAATAGCACGGTCTACGACAACGGAGATATAGCATACGGCCGTGCAAACGAACTGACAAGCGACAACTACAAAGCGCTGCTTTGGCAAAAGCAGCTGGAATCGTACACAAAGTACAAACCTTACCTGCAAGGCGATTACCTGCCGCTGGAACTGGCCGCCGTGGATAGCGAAACGCTGGAAATGCTTTCGTCGTACCTCGACAACGGTCAGATCCACACCGAAAGCATCGACCGCGGCGAAGAAGTGATTTTGCTTGCGCCAAAACAGATTGGGCTTTACATAGAATCACAGTCAAACAGCAGCTATTATTTGCAATATGACAAAAACGGCGATGTAACAAACCGGGCACATGATTATTTTGCGACCATCGAACGTGACGGCGACCTGACGGCCGGCAAAGAACTGGATTTGACATTTCTGTTCAGTGATTATCTGCCGGATGATACTGACGCACAGGGCGAAGAAATAGACAGAAGAGATGCGCAGACCACGATCGGCGCTGTGCTTTCAGAAATTCCCGAGGAACTGATGGGATCATTTCCCGGCTACGGCGACATGGTTTTGCTGACCAGCATAGACGGCATGGAAAAACTGGCAGGCAATACACCCTATCAAGCCCCGGATTTTCAGCTGAACCAGCCGTGTACGGACGAGATCGACAGTGAAGTACGTTCGGTCTTAAACGAAGTTACCGCACATGCAGATGATACGGACATCGTCTCAGATTACGAATTTGTCAAACTGCAACAAAACGATGCGCGCTCTGTACTGACCATCATGCTCAGCGTTGTTATCGTACTATTTGTATTCTGCGGCGCGATCGTGAACAACACGATCACATCGGACATTCGTGAAAACCGGCGCGAGCTGGGCACGCTGCGCGCGGTGGGTGCTTCCGCAAAAGAACTGAGCCAGGCCTACATTTTACAGCTGTTTAAAATGCTCGGCTGGGGCAGCGCCATAGGACTTTTCGGCTTTGCCGGATCGTACCTGATTGTGTGGATCGTCTGCCGCATCAAATACGGGCCGAACAGTATGGAGTTTATTTTTACACCGTGGTTTTCCATTTTGTTCTGCCTCGTCCTGTTTGCCGTGTGCAGCCTGAACCTGTATATAAAAATCAAACACGAAACCAAAAACAGCATTGTAGACAACATTAGGGAGTTAGGATGAAAAAGAAAAAGCTGCGCCCGGGCACGCTGGCCCTGCGCAACCTGAAACGGCACAAAAGGCAGTACGCCGCGATGGTGACCGGCATTATTCTGGCGCTTGTTTTTGCCAGCGGATTTCTGTACTTTTTCTACTGCTACCGCGCATCGGCCGAAGTTTTGCGCAATGAAGAATACGGTCTGGAAGACTGCATTATTATGCACACAAACGAAGAAGCGATAAAGCAACTGCAGAGCCAGGATATGATAGAGGAAAACGGTTTGGCTCATATTCTGGGCTACCTCTACGCCGGAGAAGATTTTAAAACGACCGGCGCTACGGTTGCCTGGCTGGATGACGAGGCCAAGGAACTGGCCAACCCCACCCTGCTTGCCGGCGCCTGGCCCAAAAAAGACGGAGAAATTGCGATCGAGCAGACGGCGATGGCTCAGATGGGGCTGAAAGCCGAAGTGGGTGATACGATCACCTTAACGATGCAGCCGCAAAACGGTGAAGCGCTTTTGGATACGACTGTGCAAAAAGAATACGTTTTGACCGGCATTTTAAAAGACAAACGCGCCAATATCGTCTACTCCTATGTGGGCAACGAACGGCAGAATATGCCGGCCGCCTTTGTGTGCCCCGGCACACCAGCCGAGCCAGGCGGACTGGAAACGCTTGCCTGCTATATGATCCGGTCGGAAAAAGCAAACGAAGAAACCAGCGTTTATGACGCTGCCATCGGAATGGCCGTCCTTACCGATCCACTCACCGAGGCACTTTACGGCGGAGACCATACAAAAAACAACGGTTATTTGATCGACATCATGACCGACGGTACACAGGATGCCGCCTCGCGCATCGGCGGCCAGTTTGTGCAGGTGACAATACTTGCCTGTGTGCTGCTGATCGCGGCCTGCGCCGCCATCATCAACGCCTTTAACAGCAACCTGCAGGCGCGCAAAAAGCAGATCGGCATGCTGCGCGCCGTGGGCGCAACCAAGGGGCAGATCATAAAAATGTACGGAGTGGAAGCGCTGCTCATTGCCCTGTTGTGCGTGCCGGTGAGCCTGCTCATTGCCTTTTTCGGTGTACGGATTCTGATAACGGCACTTGGCAGTGGGTTCACTTTTGTGCCCAACTTGTGGGTGCTTTTGCTTTGCGGCGTTTGCGGCATGGTATTCGTGCTGATTGCAGCCACTGTTCCGCTTATTGCCGCCACGCGCATCAGCCCGATGCAGGCCATCCGCAACATCAGCGCCACGCGCAAAATGAAAACAAAGCGCATCCGCACACAAAAAGCATTTCTCCTGCCAAAACTGCTGGCCGCACGGCGCACCATGTTCGGCAAGGGGCGGCAGGTGGTGGTCAGTATCTTTTTGGCCATCGCCATTACCACATCGGGCTATGTGTCTTCTTATGCCGTTTATATGGCTTCGCATGAAGAAAAAACAGTCTACGACTACACGCTTGAACTGCAGCGCGTAAGCGCAGACGATACTATTAATGTGCGCGAAGACCTGAACGGGTTTACTGAAAGTGACCGTCAAGCCGTTTTGCGCAGCCCATATATGGAAAGTTCAGCCGGCTACAAAAGCTGCAACGTCAATATCCATGTTGACGGCTTTACCGACTACCTGAACATGACCGCATACCACATTTATAACGACCCGGTTATAGAAGGAAAAACTGTCACCAGCGAAAATTACAAAAGCGTGCTGTGGCAAGATGCAGACACAACATATACGTCCTATAAGCCATTTATGCAGGGCAGCGACTACCTTCCAACGCGCATCATTGCTGCAGATACTGAAACACTGGAAAAACTGACGCCGCACCTGGACAATGGCGCGATAAATACCGAACGTATCCATGCCGGTGAAGAAGTTATTATGCTCGCTCCGAAAGAGATCGGTGTATACAGCGATGCCGGCAATTATCTGAGTTACGAAAGCACCAGCGACCGCACTGACAAGACCCCCGCCTACATTGCAACAGCCAAGCGTGACAGTGACCTGAAAGCCGGTAAAGAGCTGGATCTCACTTTTTTGTTCACCGATTACTATGAATCGGCTGAAACAGACACAACGGACGAAACATATGACATCACTAACCGGCACACAACCGTTGGCGCCGTAGTATCTGATCTTCCAAACTCTATAAACCTTTATGGGCGGATTTACTCTTATTGCAATACAAACAGTATTGTGCTGCTGACCAGCATAGACGGTTTAGCCAGCCTGGCCGGCGACATCCCGTACAGTGAAATCTATTTTAAATTGAACCAGCCGTGCACCGAGGAAATCGAAAGCTCTGTGCAAAGCATTTTGACCGAAATCACCACGCGCGTACCATACGCCATCGCCACCTCTGCATACGCCACAGCGCAGGACAACCAAAACGAGGTACTGTTTTTGCTGAGCATTCTACTGGGCGCAGTCATTTTGGTGCTGTTTTTCTGCGGCGCGATCGTGAACAACACCATCACGGCTGACATCCGCGAAAACCGGCGCGAGCTGGGCACGCTGCGCGCCGTAGGCGCTTCGGCCAAAGAGCTGAGCCAGGCCTACATCTGGCAGCTTTTGCGGATGCTTGGCTGGGGCAGCGCCATCGGGCTGATCGGGTTTACCGGCTCGTTTTTCGCCATCCGGCTGATCGGCCAGGCCATGGACTACGGCACGATGGAATTCACCTTTTCGCCGTGGGTGCCCATCCTGTTCTGCCTGCTCCTGTTTGGCGCGTGCAGCCTGAACCTGTATATAAAAATCAAACACGAGACCAAAAACAGCATTGTAGACAACATAAGGGAGTTATAATGAAAAAAGCAACTGTATACGCCGCCGTGTTTTTGAGCGCCTGGCTCTGTTTGGTGCCCGTCTGTGCACAGGCGGCAGAAACCACTGCCGCACCGCTGCCCGAAACCACGCTGGCCGGCAAAAGCGATGCACAAAACGACTTGGAAACGACTGAGATGGACGCCTCTGCCCCGCGGCTGATGGTGACCGATTACAAAACAGACAGCAACAGCATTACCCCGGGCCAGAAGACAACGCTGACGGTGACCCTGCAAAATTACAGCCACAAAAAAGCGGTGGAAAACATTCGCCTGGCCTTTACCGAAGAGACAGGCGACCTGCGGCCAAACGGCGTGGGTACAAAATATGTGGAAAAGATCAACCCCGGCAAGACCTACACCTGGAAACTGACTGTGACCGCTGCGCAGACAGCCACGGTCGGCGAGCACGCCGCCGTAATTACAATGGATTACGAAGACGAAGCCGCGACCCCCTACACCGCCAGCGACACGCTGCGCCTAACGGTGCGCCAAAGCGTTTCGCTGGACTACGAGGGGGCACGCCTGCCAAACAGCGTGGTGCAGGATGACACGGTGACCATGAGCATTCAGCTTATGAACACCGGCAAAAGCCTGCTGCGCAACTGCCGCGTGCAGTTTGACATTGCCGGGCTGGACGCCGGCGGCAGCGTGTTTGTGGGCGAAATTGCCGCCGGCGAAAGCGGCGAAGCCGCAGCCAACCTTAGAGTAGACAGCGATGCGCTGGGCGAGACCAGCGGAGAAATGACCATTCTTTACGAGGATGAGTACGGCCAAAGCTACACCCAAACGGCCGACCTGGCCACCACCATTGAAAAGAAAGTAGTCAAAGAAGCCGAAAGCGAAACGCAGGAGGACAAAGAAAAATATCCGCTCTGGTGGGTGTTTTTACTGGTGGGCCTGGTGTGCGGCGGCGCAGTGGGCAGCGGCGTTGTGCTTGGTGTAAAAGCCCACAAACAGCGCCTGGAAGACGAAAAACGACTGTAAAATGTTACAAATGCACAAACCCTGCCGCAGCGCTTTACGGCCGCTGCGGCGGGATCATTTGAAACACGCCCTGAAAGCACGCTGCCTGCATGCCGTTCATATATAGGCGAACTTTTATCAAAACAAGGAGGTAGAGTTGGTCTACAGCAGAAAAGCTGGTAAAATTAAAAACAGACAGACATGAGGCTGTCTGTTTCAGACTAGTGCTTTAGCAAGAGAAAAACACCTGCCGAATTTGGCTTTGTTAAGCCACTTTCAGCAGGTGCTTTTTGGTCGGAGTGACAAGACTTGAACTTGCGGCCCCTAGACCCCCAGTCTAGTGCGCTACCAACTGCGCTACACCCCGAATTGCCCGTTTATCATAACACATAATTGAAAAGATTTCAATATGTTTTTTACATTTTCTTTAAAACGTTGCAGGCCGCCGGACATGCGGCAGCCTGCTTTTTCAGAAAATTATTGATAGTCGAAAATTTCTACCCAGTTTCTAAGCTTTTCAATGTCGGAAGCGTTGCCCTTGCTCATTTGCGAAGCGGCCACGATCGGCAGCCACTGCTGCACAAGCTGCTTGGCAATGTCAGACTGTTTGCAAAACAGGTTCAGGTACTGTTCTGCAAGCTCGTCTTCATCGTCCAGCTTAAAGAGCAGATAGGTGCGCGCCGCGTCGGCCGAAGCGTTGCCCTGCGTGACATGCGCCCAGTCGATGATGTACACCTCACCATCGTCGCGAATGATGAGGTTACTGGGGTTAAAGTCGCCGTGGCAGACCTTGTAATGGTCTTTCATGCCGGCCAGACGGGTATGCAGATCATAGCGCACGGTCGCCTCGATCAGATTGCGGGTAGACGAGATTTTTGCGTGCATTTTGTCTTTGATCTTGTTCAGATTGGCAGGCGCTTTGGTGGCGAGGATCTTCAGCTGCGTGTCTACAAAAAGCTGCAGGTACTTATCCTGATCGGCCGGGTTTTCCTCCATCAGCTCAGCAAGAGTCTTGCCCTCGATATATTCGCTGACAATGGCCCACTTGCCGTCGATCATCGTGACCTCATAAAGCTTAGGCACGTTCAGATCTGTTTCTTCAATACGGGCCATGTTGAGCGCTTCGTTCAAAATGTCGGCCTTGGAGAAATCTTCATTAAAAACTTTTACGACTTTGTCGCCGTTTTTATAAATCGTTTTATTATTACGTTTGGCTAAAACCTTTTCAAATTCCATAAAGTGACCTCCCAGAAAAAATAAGAACCGAAATTCTTTAGTTATATAATACAACAGTGTGCCGGAATTTGCAACACTTTTTATACAATATTCCCAATATTTACGCATTTCAGTACAATAAAAGAAAAATCGCGCTGCAAATGCAAATTTTTCTTGACCGAACACTCTTTTTATTGTATAATTCTTAGTGCTGGTGAACAAAAGCCGCCGGTAAAACCGAATACGCTACTGTGGCTCAGTTGGTAGAGCAGCTGATTC
>ERZ1090878.755-NODE-759-length-16550-cov-5.605214_pt1 | contig 16550 bp, 19 predicted proteins | sample MGYA00478473_ERZ1090878 | MGnify/ENA primary metagenome ERZ1090878 (study PRJEB33644, sample SAMEA5815720) | chicken gut metagenome | biome: Chicken; feature: Gastrointestinal Tract; material: Caecum | place: Ireland | collected 2019-01-01 | study: A study of the... | reverse complement strand
GGTTTTGAATTCGTACAATGAAATCCTGTTCCAAGTCCATTCCCCCTTTTCAAAATAAAAGCGGAAAGCAAGATATGCTTTCCGCTCGTTTTCCATCTGAACCGTGCCATGCCGCATGAAAAGCGGCCCGCTTACAGCTTGCAGCGTCAGCGCTGCATGGCAGAAAAACGAGCAAAACCGCACATCATGCACATGTTCATACGAATAGACAGCATTGCGGCTTCCTCCTTTTCCTACGGTTTTAATAGAGTTTATTCTCTGTGGTATTAGTGTAGTCTATCGAGGGGGATTTGTCAAGCAATTTCTGCGCCGAATCTACAAAACCGAATCTACAAAACCTGTATCGGGCAGTTATTGGGCGGATTTTTGGCCTTTTCCGCCGCCGTTTCCGTTACCAGCGCCATGACCTTGGCCTGCGCCTTGACCATAGCCTTGTCCGGTGCCATTCCCTTGACCGGTACCCAAGCCGTTCGCCTGACCGCCGCCCTGTCCGTTGTCTTGGCCCATACCGTTGCCTTGGCCTGCACCGTTTCCGTTGCCTGCGCTATAGCCATGTCCGCCGGGCACAGACTGCAAATCGCCGTCCAGTGCAGCGATGCGGTCGCGGATCTCACGCATGGTCAGTCCCTGCACGTCTTCCGGGGTGACGCTGGGGTCGAGCGCCTGCAAAGCGAGAAACGCTTCATATTTGCCGAAAGACAGCCCGGCTTCATGCGCCTGCTCGATTTCTTCCGTGCTGGCCGCGCGGCAGTAGACATTGTTTGTGCCCGCGGTGCAGGTTTCGGTCTGCGCCAGAATGGCGTCCGCCTGCCCCTGATTGTCGCCCGCGACCGCAATGGACAGCACTTCATCCTGCGCGAGGTAATCCTCGACTTCAGGGTTTTGCAGCAGACAGTCCAGCGCGTCGGCATAATTGAGAAAGCGCACGTCGAGCGACTCGGCCAGCGCGTCGCCGTCCTTGCCGATGCCGTCAACCGAGATCACCTTGTCAAACCGGTTGACCGCCAGTTCGACCGACGGGTTGATATCGATGCTGATGGCGCAGGTGGGGGAGAAGTAGGCCCAGTAGCCCGTGCCGCCGGCCACCACCAGCGCAAGGCAGGCAAAAGCCGCTGCCATGCGCCGCGCCGCGCGCGGACGGGCTTTCGCTGCACCGTAATCGTGTGTCTGCCGCGCAAGAAACGCGCGGGTGGACTGCCGGAGCGCGTCGTCTGCCGTGACTTTGTCCAGCGCGGTTTTCAGTTCGTCACGCATCGTCGTCCCCTCCCAGCGTTTCTCTCAGCGCCTGTTTGGCGCGGGTGAGCAGTGTATAAATGGTGTTGACGTTTTTCTTGAGGATTTGGCTGATCTGCGGAGCGGTGTAGCCCTCATAATAATGCAGGTAGACCACATCGCGGTACTTGGGCGGCAGTGCAAGCACGGCTTCCAGCACGGTGTGGTCCTGCTGTGTCAGTTCGGCGGGCTGGTCGAGCAGGGTATCGAGCGAAACCGTGCGGTTGCGGAAAAAGCTCTTGAGCAGATCACGGCAGGCGTTGATCGTCACGCGGATAAACCACGCCTTTTCGTGCTCTTCGCTTTCAAAAACCGTGGTGCTGAGAACATATTTCAGGAAAACGTTCTGAAAGATGTCCTCCGTGTCGGCATGGTTTTTCAAATGGATCATACAGATCCGCCGCACGGTGTCCGCATACCGCTCGATCGCTCGATTTGCCTCCTGTTCGCTCCGCATGGTACCAACCTCTTATTGTCCGTCTGTTTGCTTATCGGTTGCAGCCCCGTCCCTGGCCGCGGCCGCAGCCCGTGCCATAGTTGTCGCACACGCCGTCGCCATTGGCATCGACGAAATACTGACCGCGGCCCGTGCCGCAGTTGTCGCAAATGCCGTCGCCGTCAGCGTCTACAAAGTACTGACCGCGGCCCGTGCCGTAGTTGTCGCAGACCCCGTCGCCGTTGGCGTCCACGAAGTTGCGTCCGCGACCATTGCCGTTTCCTGCGGCGAATGCGCCCGTAACTGCCATCGAAAGAACCAGTGCAGCGCTGATCGTACCCATTACCATCTTTTTCATATCAATTCCTCCTATAAATTGTCGTCGGTGAATTTGGCTTGTCGTTTGTGCCTTTCACTACCAATACGACCGGCAAAGGAGAATCCGTTCAAAATCCCCAAAATTTTTTTGAAAATTTTTTGGGGGCAAAAGGGAGGCGCCGTCGCGCCTCCCTTTATCATCTGTTCTGATTTATTCGGCGGCTGCCTGCACGCCCGCCATGTCCTGCACGGACTTGCAGGTCAGTTCTTTGCTGATCTTACCCGCAAAGCCGGTCAGCGTCTTGCCCGGACCGACCTCGCATGCGGTGGTCAGGCCCGCTGCCATGCCGTTCCGGACCAGCTGCGTCCAGCGCACGGGGGAGATCATGTGCTGCTCGAGATGCGCGGGCAGGTCGGAGCAGTCCAGCACCTGACCGTCCAGATTGGAATAAATGTCCATCTTGGGGGCGGCAAAGGTGAAATCCGACACATAGGCGCGCAGCTCTGCCGCGGCCTTTGCCATCAGCGGGGTATGGAATGCACCCGACACCGCCAGCGGCACCGCACGGCGCGCGCCTGCTGCTTTGCAGTTCTCGACCGCTTCCGCGAGCGCGGCTTTTTCGCCCGCGATGACCAGCTGGCCGGGGCAATTATAGTTGACCGGGCGCACGATACCGCTCGTCACCGCAGCGCATGCGGCTTCAATCTTTTCGTCGTCCAGACCAAGGATGGCCGCCATGCCGCCGTCGATCGAGTCCGCGGCCTGCTGCATCAGCTTACCGCGCATCGAGACGATCTTAACGCCGTCCGAGAGCGTCACCACGCCCGCCGCCGCCAGCGCCGTGTACTCGCCCAGCGAGAAGCCCGCCGCCGCTTTAAAGGTCACGCCCGCCTCGGTGAGTGCGGCGAGCGCCGCCATCGAGTGCGTGAAAATTGCGATCTGGCTGTTTTCCGTGCGCGAAAGAGTCTCCTTGTCGCTGTCAAAACAGAGCTTTGCTACGTCCAGCCCTGCGCCGTCGCTTGCTTCCTCAAAAACCAGCTTGGCCGCCTGCGAATTTTCATACAAATCCTTGCCCATACCCGGGGCCTGTGCGCCCTGACCGGGGAAAAATGCAAAACCGTATTCCATGTTCCGTTCCTCCAAAAATCGCTGTCAAACCTCGGAAAAGGTTGACATTTTCGTGTCCTTTTATTATAATAGTCAAGGATTACTTTGTCAATCAAACTATTGTCGCTTTTCCACGCTTTGGGAGAGCGATTTGAACTTTTGGGGAGCGTGGAAATCATCAACAGCCAACTGATCGGCACGGGTTCGTGCATTCCGGATTTTGTACTCACCAATGCGATGCTCGAAACCATGGTGGACACCAGCGACGAATGGATCGTCAAGCGCACGGGCGTGCGCGAACGCCGCATCGCAAAAAATACCCACACTTGGGAGCTCGCACTCGGCGCGGCGCAGAACGCGCTGAAAGACGCGGGCATTTCGGCAGAAGAGCTGGACCTCATTCTGGTCAGCACCTGCACGCCGGACACCAACACCCCGAACACTGCAAGCGTTTTGCAGGACAAGCTGGGCGCGCGGCAGGTGGGCGCAATCGATATCAACAACGCTTGCGCGGGCTTTGTTTCCGCAACCGATATCGCGGACAGCTTCATCAAGGCGGGCAAAGCCAAGACCGTGCTGGTTGTCTCGGCGGAGACGCTGCACCGCATCACGGACTATACCGACCGCTCGACCTGCATCCTGTTCGGTGACGGCGCGGCGGCGGCGGTTTATCGCGCAACCGAAAATGAGAACGTCGGCATCCAGTCCACCTTTATCGCGGCGGACGGCTCGGGTGCGGAGTATTTATACATGGAGGCGCTGCCGGTCGAGGACCCGTTCGCAGCCGAGCGTCCGGTTGACCCCAAGGCGCGTTTCCTCAAGATGCAGGGCGCGGCAGTCGTGCGCTTTACCGCGCATGCCGTACCGTTGGCAATTGACACGGCCTTGCAGCGCGCGGGCGTGTCGGCCGACGAGATCGACTGGGTTGTGCCGCATCAGGCCAACCTGCGCATTCTCGACGTGATCGCCAAGCGCTATCACCTGCCCAAAGAGAAAGTCTATGTCAATATGGACCGTTATGGTAACACTTCGTCCGCTTCTGTGCCGATCTGTCTGGATGAAATGCGGAAAAACGGTCTGTTGCAGGCAGGGCAGACTATTGTATGCACCGGGTTCGGCGGCGGCCTTACTTATGGTGCATTTGTACTGAAACTGTAAAGGAGAGAGTTCAATGAAAACCAAGATCACAGAATTGCTCGGTATCGAGTATCCGGTCGTGCAGGGCGCGATGGCGTGGATTGCAGAGCATCATCTGGCGGCGGCCGTATCCAAGGCCGGCGGCCTGGGCATCATCGCGGGCGGTGCAGCTCCGGTCGATTACATCCGCGACGAGATCCGCAAGGCGCGTGCGATCACGGATAAGCCGCTTGGTCTGAACATCATGCTGCTCTCCCCGAATGCGGACGACCTCGCGCAGCTGGCCATCGATGAAAAGATCGAGGTGCTGACCACGGGCGCGGGCAATCCGGGCAAATATATGGCAAACTGGAAGCAAGCGGGCATCAAGGTCATGCCGGTTGTCGCGTCGGTGGCGCTCGCCAAGCGCATGGAGCGCGCAGGCGCGGATGCTGTCATCGCGGAAGGCATGGAGGGCGGCGGCCACATCGGTGAGCTGACGACCATGCCGCTGGTTCCGCAGGTGGTCGATGCGCTGAGCATTCCGGTCGTTGCGGCCGGCGGCATCGCGGACGGCCGCGGCATGGCGGCGGCGCTCATGCTGGGCGCAGAAGGCGTGCAGTGCGGCACGGTGTTCCTTGCGTCCGACGAATGCTATATTTCGGAAAAGTATAAGGAACTTGTCCTCAAGGCGACCGATATCTCGACCGTCGTCACCGGCCGCCCGTCCGGCCATCCGGTGCGCTCGCTCAAGACTCCGATGGCGCGCAAGTGCCTGGAGCTTGAGAAGATCAACACCGAGCAGTCGCTTGAAGAACTGGAAGCCGCGACCGCAGGCTCGCTGCGCAAGGCGGTGCAGGATGGCAACTATGAGGAAGGCACCTTTATGTCCGGCCAGATCGCGGGCATGCTCAAGGAGCTTCGTCCGTGCGCGGACATCATCCGCGGCATGACGAATCAGGCCGAGGAACTGATGAAGAACGCTTACAAGCGTTTTGAATAAGGAGAAAAACGATGGGAATTGCAATCGTTACCGGCGGCTCGCGCGGCATTGGCGCGGCCATTTCAGAAAAGCTGGCCGCAGAGGGCCATGATGTTGTCATCAATTGCGCTTCCTCGGTCGAAAAGGCGGAGGCAGTCGCGGAAAAGTGCCGTGCGCACGGCGTGAAGGCCGTTGTCAAGCAGTGGGACGTTTCGGATTACGAAGCCTGCGGCAAGGCACTCAAGGAAATCAAGGAAGAAATGGGCGTGCCCTATATCCTGGTCAACAATGCGGGCATCACGCGCGACGGCCTGATGGTTCGCATGAAGGAAGATCAGTTTGACGCAGTGATCAAGACCAACCTCAAAGGCGCGTTCAATATGCTCAGCCAGTGCGGCGCGATGATGATGCGCGCCAAGCAGGGCCGTATCATCAATATCGCTTCGGTTGCCGGCATTGCGGGCAACCCGGGCCAGATCAACTATTCCGCTGCCAAGGCGGGTCTGATCGGCATGACCAAGACCGCCAGCAAAGAGCTCGGTGCGCGCGGCATCACGGTCAATGCAGTTGCCCCCGGCTTTATTGATACGGATATGACGCAGGTGCTGCCGGACGCCGTCAAAGAAGGCGCTGTCAAGCAGATTTCGCTCGGCCGCTTCGGCAAGCCCGAGGAGATCGCGGGCGTTGTCGCATTCCTGGCTTCGGATGCGGCAAGCTACGTTACCGGTCAGGTGATCGTGGCCGACGGCGGCATGATCTGAGCAAGGTTGCGCGGCAGACGTTGGCCGCGGGGAGTACGAGGGAAAAAAGGAGATGCTTTGATGGAACGAGTAGTCATCACCGGTATGGGCGCAATCACGCCGGTTGGCAATGACGTGGAGACGTTTTGGGCATCGCTCAAGGCCGGTAAGTGCGGCGTTGGGCCGATTACCAAGTTTGACGTATCGGATTTTAAGGTAAAACTGGCCGCAGAGGTCAAGGATTTTGACGTAACCCAGTATGTGGATAAGCGCGAGGCGCGTCGCATGGACCTCAACTGCCACTTCGCACTGGCGGCTGCCCAGCAGGCGGTCGATCAGGCGGGCCTCAAGGAGGGCAACTTCGACCCCTACCGCACGGGCGTGATCTACGGCTCAGGCGTGGGCGGTCTGCACATTGCCGAGCAGGAGATCCCGAAGCTCATTGAAAAGGGTCCAGGTCGCGTGTCTCCGCTGTGCATCCCCGAGATGATTGCCAACATGGCGGCGGCTTATATCTCGATGCGCTTTGGCTTCAAGGGCGAGAATTTCTGTCCGGTATCCGCTTGCGCGACCGGCAACCACGCGATCGGTGAGGCAATGCGCACCATCCGTCACGGCTATCAGGATGTGGTGATCTGCGGCGGTACCGAGAACGGCATCATCCCGATTTCGATGGCGGGCTTCCAGAATATGAAGGCGGTGCACACGGGCGACGATCCGACCTGTGCGTCCATCCCGTTTGACGCACGCCGTTCGGGCTTTGTCATGGGCGAAGGCGCGGGTTGCCTTGTACTCGAGAGCCTGACGCACGCGCAGGCGCGCGGCGCGACCATTCTGGCCGAGGTTGCGGGCTACGGCGCATCGGGCGACGCTTACCATATCACCAGCCCCTCGCCGGACGGCGACGCGGCGGCACATGCCATCCTCGGCGCGATCAAAGATGCGGGTCTGACCCCGGCGGATGTGGATTATATCAATGCGCACGGTACTTCGACCCCGCTGAACGAAAAATATGAAACCATCGCCATCAAGAAGGCGTTTGGTGATGAGGCTTATAAGGTCAAGGTTTCCTCGACTAAGTCGATGACCGGCCACCTGCTTGGCGGCGCGGCGGCGGTCGAGGCGATCGCCTGCGTTATGGCGATCCGCGACGGCGTGATTCCGCCGACCATCGGCTATCAGGAGCCCGATCCCGAGTGCGATCTGGACATCACGCCCAACAAGGCAGTCGAGATGCCGGTGAACGTGGCGATCTCGAACTCGCTGGGCTTTGGCGGACACAATGCCTGCATCCTGATTAAGAAGGTGTAAGATATGGATATCAAGGAACTCAAGGATGTCGCCGTCGAGCTGATGGACGCGCTGAAAAACCGCGGTTTAGGCGAGGTTGAGCTCGAAATGGACGACGTGAAGATCAAGATCAAGTCCGCGCCGCCGGCGCCGGTGGTTCCGGTAGCAGCCGCGCCGGTAGCAGCCGCGCCGGTAGCCGCAGCACCGGCTGCTGCGCCTGCCGCTGCGGGCGAAGCGGCTCCCGCAGCCGAGGCAGCCGAGGAGCTTCCTGCCGGCACGCCGGTCAAGAGCCCGCTGGTGGGTACGTTCTATTCCTCTCCCGCGCCGGATGCGCCGCCGTTTGTGCTGGTCGGCCAGAAGGTCAAGGAGGGTGACACGCTGTTCATCATCGAGGCGATGAAGACCATGAACGAGATCAAGGCGCCGTGCGACGGCACGGTCGTGCGCATTCTGGCTCAGCCGGGCGACATGGTCGAGTATAACCAGACGGTTGTTATCATTGAATGAGGTTAGGGGGCTTTTCAAAGCCCCCTATCTTGAATAAAAAAGCATTAGATTGATAAAATCGCTTGCGCTGGATGAGAAAGAGGTATAAGATATATGCTGAATAAAGAACAGATCATGGAGATCCTGCCGCATCGTCCGCCCATGCTGCTGGTGGACGAAATCCTCGAAATGGATGAGGAACATGCGGTCGGCACGCTGCACCTGACGGGCGATGAATTTTTCTTCCAGGGCCACTTTCCGGGCAATCCGATCATGCCTGCGGTGTTCCGTCTGGAAGCGCTGGCGCAGGTCGGCGGCGTTGCGCTGCTGTCCATTCCGGAGTTTCGCGGCAAGACCGCAGTGTATACCGGCATTGACAAGGCCAAGTTCCGCGCGATGGCAAAGCCGGGCGATACGCTGCGGCTGGAGGTCAAGTTCATCAAGCGCCGCGGCCCGATGGCGGTAGCCGAGGGCGTTGCCTGGGTGGGCGACCAGAAGGCTGCCGAGGCGGAGATCAAGTGCATGGTCATCATGGACTGAGGCGGGGAAAGACATGTTTCAAAAGGTACTCATTGCGAACCGCGGCGAAATCGCGGTCCGCATCATTCAGGCATGCCGCGATCTGGGCGTGATTTCGGTCGCGGTGTACTCCGAGGCTGACCGCGAAGCGCTGCACGCGCAGATCGCGGACGAAGCGGTGTGCATCGGCCCGGCCCGCGCGGCGGACAGCTATCTGAATATGGATAACATCATCTCGGCGGCGCTCGCGTCGGGCTGTCAGGCAATCCACCCGGGCTTCGGCTTCCTGTCCGAAAACCCGGACTTTGCCGAGCGCACCACGCAAGCCGGTCTGGCTTTCATCGGGCCGACGGCCGCGACCATCCGCCTGATGGGCGACAAGTCCGAGGCCAAGCGCAACGCGATTGCCGCAGGCGTGCCGGTCGCGCTGGGCACGGACGGGCCGCTGCGTGACTTTGACGAAGCACTGTCCGAAGCGGAGCGCATCGGTTATCCGGTCATGCTCAAGGCAGCTTCCGGCGGCGGCGGAAAGGGCATCCGCGTGGCGAAGGACGTGCGCGGTCTCAAGGACGCATACGACAGCGCAGCGGCGGAAGCGGTCGCAAACTTTGGCGACGGCCGCCTGTACATGGAAAAATACATCGAAAATCCGCGCCATATCGAGGTGCAGATTCTGGGCGACAGCTTCGGTAACGTGGTGCATCTGTTCGAGCGCGAATGCTCGGTGCAGCGCCGCCACCAGAAGCTGATCGAGGAAAGCCCGTCGGCTTTCGTCACGCCCGAGCTGCGTGCGAAAATGACCAAGGCGGCGGTCGATCTGGCTAAGCGCGTGGGCTACCGCAACGCGGGCACGATCGAATTTCTGGTCGATAGCGATCGCAACTTCTATTTCTGCGAGATGAACACCCGCATTCAGGTCGAGCATCCGGTCACCGAGCAGGTGACGGGCGTCGATCTCGTGTGCGAGCAGATCCGTGTGGCGGCGGGCGAGCCGCTGTCCTTCACGCAGGATGATCTGGAACTGCGCGGCCACGCGATCGAGTGCCGCATCAACGCGGAGGACCCGTCGCGCGACTTTGCGCCCTGTCCGGGCACGCTGGTTTCCATGCATCTGCCGGGCGGACCGGGTGTGCGCATGGATACGGCGGCCTATCAGGGCTATAAAATCCCGCCGTTCTATGATTCCATGATCGGCAAACTGATCGTCTACGGCGCGGACCGGCAGCAGGCGATTGCCCGCATGCGCCGCGCGCTGGCGGAAACGCTGTTTGAGGGCGTGGTCACCGGCACGGACTATCAGATGCATATTTTGCGCTCCAAGGCGTTTGAGGACGCGGAGTTTAATGTCAATTCGATTGCAAACGGAGATTTTGACCGATAAAAGAGGGGAGGAAGCGCCATGCTGCTTGATTTATTCCAGAAAACGCGGGAAACCTCGATGGAGATGAAGCCGCAGGAGGAAACGGGCGTCAAGGTGGTCAAGTGCAAAGGCTGCGGCGCGGAGCTGAAAGCCTATGCCTATGGTAAAAACCTGTATGTGTGTCCGCATTGCGGCCGGTACGGGCGGCTGCTCGCGCGCACGCGCATCCGTCAGATCGCGGATAAGGACAGCTTTATGGAGCTGTATGCCGATCTGGCGCCTGCCGACCCGATTGACTTTCCGGGTTACGCGGACAAAGCGGCTCAGTTGGCCGAAAAGGTCGGTATGCCGGACGCAGTCAAGACCGGCGTGTGCCGCATCGGCGGGGTGGAAACCTGCATCGGCGTGATGGACAGTCACTTCATGATGGCATCCATGGGCTCGGTGGTGGGCGAAAAGCTGACCCGCCTGTTTGAATACGCAACCGAAAAGGGCCTGCCTGTGGTGCTGTTCACCTGTTCGGGCGGCGCGCGTATGCAGGAGGGCATGTTCTCCCTGCTGCAGATGGCTAAGGTGTCGGCTGCGGCGCGTCGGCACTCAGACGCAGGCCTGCTGTATATCACCGTGCTGACCGACCCGACCACCGGCGGCGTCACCGCGTCGTTTGCGATGTTGGGTGACATCATCCTCGCGGAGCCGCGCACGACCATCGGTTTTGCCGGACGGCGCGTGATCGAAGGCACGATCGGCGAGACACTGCCGGATGATTTTCAGTCGTCCGAGTTCTTGCTTTCGCACGGCTTCTGTGATAAAATAGTTCCGCGTAACAAGCTCAAGGGCACGCTGGAGACGCTTCTGAGGCTCCATCGGCAGCCCAAACCGAAGAAACGGCAGGTGTGGCATTATGGCGAATAAACCTGCAAGTGAAAAAATGCGCATCATCCATGACCCCAAGCGCCCGCAGATCGAGGACTATATCAGTGAGTTGTTCACCGACTTTGTCGAGTTGCACGGCGACCGGTATTTTGGCGAAGATCATGCGATCTGCGCGGGTGTGGCGATGTTCAACGGCATGCCGGTGACCGTCATCGGTCACCGCAAGGGCAAGACGACCGAGGAGAAAATGGCCGCCAATTTCGGCATGGCCAATCCGGAAGGCTACCGCAAAGCGCTGCGTTTGGCGCATCAGGCCGAAAAGTTCCATCGTCCCGTGATCAATCTGGTCGATACGACCGGCGCATTCCCCGGCGTGGGTGCGGAGGAGCGCGGACAGGGCGAGGCGATTGCCCGCTGCCTGTATGAGTTTATCGAACTGCGCACGCCGGTCATTTCGATCGTGACGGGCGAAGGCGGCTCGGGCGGCGCGTTGGCGCTGGCCGTGGCGGACCGCGTTCTGATGCTGGAAAATGCGCTGTATTCGGTCATTTCGCCGCGCGGCTGTGCGTCCATCCTGTGGAAGGACCCCTCGCGTGAGGCCGAGGCCGCAGACACCCTGCGTATCACCGCGCAGGATCTGTACAATTTCGGTATGATCGAGGGTATCGTACCCGAAGGACAGACCAATGCCCAGCTCATCCGCAATGTGGGACGCGCGCTGCGCGACCAGCTCGCAGAGCTGGCAGCAGAGCCGGATATGGATACGATGCTGCAAAAACGGTATGAAAAATTCCGCAAGATCGGAATTTTCAGACAAATAAATCAAGATGAAAATGAAGGAGTGTAATTCCCATGTTTGAAAAGGTATGCGAGATTCTGGCTGACAAGTTCGACGCCGACGCTTCCACCATGACCATGGATACCAAGGTAAAGGAAGACCTGAACGCGGACTCTCTGGACGTTGTTGAGCTGATGATGGACCTCGAAGAGAACTTCGGCGTGACCATCTCTGACGAAGAGGCGACCCAGATGAGCACCATCGGTGACATTGTCAAGTACATCGAGGAGCACCAGAACTAATTCGCTGCAAAGCAGAGTAAAGGCTTCGGAATCCATAGGGTTCCGAAGCCTTTTGTTTTACTGGAAGACTGGATGGAAATTTTACCGGATTTTTGTTGCAAAGTGAGCTGCCGTCTGGTATCATGGACGCAATAAAGGAGGGATTGAGATGGACGAAAATTTTGAAGGAATCCATCGGCCGATTTATCACAATCTATGGATATATTGGCTGATGCAGTTGATTGCGCTGGTTTTATTGCCGTTTAATCACATCATTGCCTCGCTTATGGGCTTTGTAGCGGGGGTGGTACAGCTTTATGAGTTGTACACAATGCGTGAAGTGTCGGACGGCATGGGGCGTGCATGGCGTACGATGTTGCTCAGCCTTATACTGACCTTTGGCGGATTGCTCATGACGCTTTTGGCGCTTGGCTCCGTGCTGGGCGTTCTGCTGCTGTTTGTCACGCTGGCGGGCCTGATTGTCATGATTGTGGCGGATTACTATTTCTATTTCGCTTTGGATGAGTTGATTTTGCCCCGCGGTTACAACTACCCGCAGGGGCGCATCCGCTGGTGCTTCTGGCTGTCACTGATCGGCGGAATCGTTGCCACAATTGTGGGAGTGGTATCCCCATTTTTGGCGCTTGTAGTGAATATTGTTGTGGCGGCGATCATCGTCTGGCTGCTATGGCAGTATTTGCATGCGGTCAAGGAAAAAGAGGGCTACTAACGTAAAAAAGAGGACGGAATTTCCGTCCTCTTTTTATTTTGTTAATGCAGAGATTAGCCCTGTACCGCGATAACCTCAACCTCAACCTTTGCGCCCATGGGCAGCGCGGCAACCTGCACGCAGGAGCGCGCCGGCGCGTTTTCGGGGAAATACTTGCCATATACGCCGTTGAACGCAGCAAAATCGTTCATATCCGCGAGGAAGCAGGTGGTCTTGATGACGCGATCAAACGCTACACCGCCTTCTGCGAGAACACAGTGCAGGTTCTGCATGACCTGCTCGGTCTGCTCCTCGATGGTGGTTGCCTCGATCTTGCCGGTCTTGGGGTTGATCGGGATCTGGCCGGAGGTGAAGATCATTTTATTTGCTACGATGGCCTGCGAATACGGGCCGACCGCAGCGGGTGCAAGATCGGTATGCAATACTTCTTTTACAGACATGGAAATACTCCTTTATGATACAAAAATAAATTATTTTTTGCCGCCCTTGACCTTTTTCAGGCGTTCGGTGTTGGACAGAATCTTTTTGCGGATACGCACGCTCTTGGGCGTGATCTCAAGCAGCTCATCGTCCGAAATGAACTCGAGCGCCGCTTCGATTGACATCTGGCGCGGCGGAATCAGGCGCAGTGCGTCGTCCGAACCGGAGGCACGCATGTTGGTCAGCTGCTTTTTCTTGCAGACGTTGACCGCCATATCGTCGCCACGCGGGTTTTCGCCGATGACCATGCCCTCATACACCTGCGTGCCCGGACCGATGAACAGCGGGCCGCGCTCCTGCGCGTTGAACAGGCCGTAGCCGACGGCCTCGCCCGTCTCAAAGGCGATCAGCGAACCGGTGGTGCGCTTCTGGATGTCGCCCTTATACGGCTGGTAGCTGTGGAAGACCGAGGACAACACGCCCTCGCCCTTGGTGTCGGTCAAAAACTCGGTGCGGTAGCCGAACAGGCCACGCGCCGGAATGAGGAACTCCAGACGCATGCGGTCTGCGCCCTTGGGGTTCATGGAAACCAGCTCGCCCTTGCGGCTGCCCATCTTCTCCATGATCGCACCCACCGCGTCCTGCGGCACATCTGCGATCATGCGCTCGACCGGCTCACACTTGACGCCGTCGATTTCCTTGAACAGCGCCTTGGGTGCGCCGACCTGGAATTCATAGCCCTCGCGGCGCAGGTTCTCAATCAGGATGGACAGGTGCATCTCGCCGCGACCGCACACGCGGAACGCATCGGTCGTGTCGGTTTCGTTGACGCGCAGGGATACGTCCTTCAAAAGCTCGCGGAACAGACGCTCGCGCAGGTGCCGCGAGGTGACGAACTTGCCTTCCTTGCCGGCAAACGGCGAATCGTTGACCGAGAAGGTCATTTCGACCGTCGGCTCGGAAATCTTGACGAACGGCAACGGCTCAACATGCTCGGGGTCGCACAGCGTTTCACCGATGGTGACGTTTTCAATGCCCGAGAAGCAGACAATCTCGCCCGCCTTGGCCTCGTCCGTCGGCTTGCGGTCAAGCTCTTCAATCGTGTAGAGCGTGACCACCTTGGCGTTGTACGGCTGGGTCGCGCCGTGATAGTCACAGACCGTGACCTGCTGGCCAACCTTCATCGAGCCGCGCTCGATGCGGCCGATGCCGATGCGGCCAACGTACTCGTTGTAGTCAATCGAGGAAACCAGCATCTGGGTCGGGCCCTCAGTATCCACCTGCGGGGCCGGGATATGCTCAAGGATTTGCTCGAACAGCGGGGTCAGGTCGGTGCCCGGGATGTTCGGGGACATGGATGCAGTACCTGCGCGGCCAGAGCAGTAAACGATCGGGCTGTCCAGCTGCTCGTCGGATGCGTCGAGATTGAGCAGCAACTCGAGCACCTCGTCGCCAATCTCATTGAGGCGCGCATCCGGGCGGTCGATCTTGTTGATTGCAATGATGATCTTGTGACCAAATTCCAGCGCCTTCTGGAGGACGAAACGGGTCTGGGGCATCGGGCCTTCGGCTGCATCGACCAGCAGCACAACGCCGTCCACCATTTTGAGGATACGCTCGACCTCGCCGGAAAAGTCCGCGTGGCCCGGGGTATCAACGATGTTGATTTTGACTCCCTTATAATGTACCGAAGTGTTTTTTGCCAGAATGGTGATGCCGCGCTCGCGCTCGATGTCGCCCGAGTCCATGACGCGCTCCTCCACCACCTGATTTTCACGGAATGCGCCTGCCTGCTTGAGCATCTGGTCAACCAGCGTGGTCTTGCCGTGGTCAACGTGTGCAATGATGGCGATGTTGCGCAAATCGTTACGAACCATATCTATTCCTCCATCTGCGGATAATTTTCGTGCAGATATTATTATACCCGCTTTCTGGTAGGTTTTCCACCTGTGTTATCATCAAAATTCGCGTCAAATATACGCGTAAAACTGGCAATTTTGGCGCGTTTGCTGCAAAATGGGAGATTTTGCAGATGCACAGCAGGAGGGAAGGGCGCGCCGCAGCGGCAAGGCGCGGCACAAGGCCGCAGATTACGGCGGGGCTTTGCATGCGGATTCGGTTTTTTCTATGGAAACCCGGTGGGAAATATGCTATAATAAGCTCGCAATACAGAACAGAGATAGAGGAATACCATATGAAAGGAATTATTCTTGCTGCGGGAAAAGGCTCGCGCCTGTATCCGATGACGCGGCCGGTGTGCAAGCCGTTGCTGCCGGTATATGACAAGCCGATGATCTACTATCCGCTGGCGGTGTTGCTGCAGGCGGGGATTCGGGATATTCTTATTATCATTCCCCCCGGAGAGGAAGGGCCGTTTTACCGGCTGCTCGGTTCGGGCGGACGTTTTGGCGTGCATATCACCTATGAGGTGCAGGAGGTGGCGCGCGGCATCGCGGACGCATTGCTGATCGGTGAGCAGTTCATCGGGGAGGACGACGTCTGTCTGGTGCTGGGGGATAATATCTTCTATTCGCCGGATTTTGAAAGCTATTTGCAGCAGGCGCTGCGTCTGGGACAGGGCGCTTGTGTGTTCGGGTATTATGTGGACGACCCGCGTGCATTCGGCGTGGTCGAGTTCGATGCGGAGGGCCGCGCGGTATCCATTGAGGAAAAGCCGCGGCAGCCAAAGTCCAATTACATCGTGCCCGGACTGTATTTCTACGATAATTCGGTCATGGAAATTGCGCACAACCTCAAGCCGTCCGCACGCGGCGAGCTGGAGATCACGGATGTGAATCTGGAATATCTGCGCCGCGGTGCGCTGCGCGTGGTCAAGCTCGATGAGGATTTTGTCTGGCTGGACGCCGGTACGGCGGATAATCTGCTCGATTCCGCGCAGGAGGTCAAGCGCGTGCAGGACCAGACCGGCCGGTACATCGCCTGTTTGGAAGAGATCGCATACCAGCGGGGCTATATTAGTTACCAGACATTGCAGCGGCATGCGTCCGATCTGGCAAAAACACTGTACGGACAGTATTTGCAGTGTCTGTAAAGGAGCTTGATAACAATGGCAGTTCATACCGAAACCAAAACCTATCATACCCGCGCGCATATGGGCATGATCGACGTAACCGATGACTTCCGCGCGGCGGTGAAAAACGCCTGCCGTGAAACGGGCATGAAGTCGGGCATCATCACCGGCTTTACGACTGGCGGCGTGGCGGGCCTGACCACCTTGGAGTTTGAGCCGGGCATGGTTCATCATGACCTCAAGGCGGCAATGGATGTGTTTTCGCCCTATACGGATGAAACCGGCCGCGTGATTCATTACCACCATCACGATACGTGGCATGACGACAACGGCTCGTCGCATATCAAGGCGGCACTGCTTTCTCCGTTCATCGTGATCCCGTTTGTCGAAGGGGAAATCACCATCGGCCCGTGGCAGAACCTGACGTTGGTCGAGTGCGATACCCGCGACCGCACGCGCGACATTGTTTTTCAGGTAATGGGTGAGTAACAGGATAATGCAAAAACCGGCAGCGGAAAGCTGCCGGTTTTTTTGTTTCCAAACAGATAGGGAAAGGCCGCAGGGTGCAGTACCCTGCGGCCTTTTATGAGAGAAATCCACACTGAAACGGGAAGGAGAACAGCGCTCGATCTGCCGTGGCTTTGCAGCAGATCGCATACACCGCGGGATGCTCCGGCCCGTGGCGGAGAAATTGGAGAATAGGAGGTACAATCAGCGCTGCCCGAGGAATCAGTGAGGAAAGAGAGGACTTATTTGGAAGCCTGAGCAGCCTTGATCGCGTCGATCATCATCGGAACAACCTTGAAC
>ERZ1090878.753-NODE-757-length-16562-cov-6.540498_pt1 | contig 16562 bp, 15 predicted proteins | sample MGYA00478473_ERZ1090878 | MGnify/ENA primary metagenome ERZ1090878 (study PRJEB33644, sample SAMEA5815720) | chicken gut metagenome | biome: Chicken; feature: Gastrointestinal Tract; material: Caecum | place: Ireland | collected 2019-01-01 | study: A study of the... | reverse complement strand
ACGTTGGTGAACACCTTTTTGATGTCCGCCACGCTCCCCGCCAGCTGCGCCACTTCGCCGATGCCCTTGTACACCGCCTCCAGCCGCTCGTTGATGATGGAATAGCTCTTGTTCAGCCTGTTTTCGAGGGTGGAGGAGAGCTTTTCGTCCACCGTCTGGCGGATCTGTTCGAGGTTGTGCGCGTTCTGCTCGGTCATGTACTTGATTTCGCCCGCCACGACCCGCTGAATTTCGGAGAGCCGCCGCTCCGTCGAGGCGTTGAGCGTTTCCAGCTTTTCGGCGATGCCTTTCAGGTTCCCGTTCTGCTGTTTCGCCATAAAATCGAGGTAGTCGCGGCTCGCGTGCGCGTTCTGCTCTACGATGTAATGCACCTGCCCCAGCAGCTGTTCGAGGCGCGCCGTGTCAACATTTTGCGGGGACGTATGCCCGTTTTTCTGATTTTTCAGCACCAAGAGGCTCACGACGAGCGCGAGCGCCGCGCACACCGCCGCGATGACCGAAAATATGAGTTCCATGGTCTATTCCCCCTTGTCCGCCTGTCTGGCGAGCCTGCCCGCCTCCGCGAGGAGGGCGGATTTTGTGTTCCGCGCGCCGTCCTGCGCGCACCAGAGCAGCAGTTTGTTTAAAATTTCGCCCGTCTTCGGCGCGGGTACGAGCCTTTTCAGCTCGTTGCCGCGCACGGCGAGCTGCTTCAGGGTGAAGGGCACCCCCTCCGCCTCCATCTCGCTGCGGATGTTCTCCCACTTTGTGATGGTGGGGCAGACGTTCAAATCGTCCTTGCAGCCCGAATAGTCCGCCTGTTTCAAAAGGAGCAGAGGTTCGTACACGTCGTAATTTTTCACGATAAAGGCGCGGATCTTGCCCGCGCGCGCCTTGCCGTCCAAATCGTACATGTGCAGGGCGGTCAGGCGGCAAACGGTATCCGTCAGCTTTTTGGGCGCCTTCAGCCGCTCCAGAACTTCCCGCGCGATCCTTTCGCCGTACACGTCGTGCCCGTGGTATTTGCCCGTCTCGCGGTAGGCGGCGGGCTTGCCCACGTCGTGCAGGAGGGCGGAAAAGCGCACCCGCGCGTCCGAATACTTGCACGCGCGCAGGGAATGTTCGAGCACGTCGTGCGCGTGGAAGTCGGCGCGCTGGGGCATGCCTTTTCCCGCCGCCAGCTCGGGCAGGATGTAGTTGAGCACGTCGGTGCCCTCCAACAGTTTCAGCCCGTCGTAGTGCGCGTAGCGCACGCCGTACTTTTCGTCCGCGTGCAGGATGAGCGTCAGCTCGGCGAGGATGCGCTCGGCAGAAATTTTGGAAATGAGCGCGGCGTTGAACTTCGCGCCGAAGATGCACGCAAGGTCGGGCGCAAACCCCAGCTGCGCGGCAAGGCGCGCCAGCCGCATCAGCCGCAAACCGTCCTCCGAGAACACCTCGTCCGCGTCGCGGGTGGCAGAAATCGTCCTGCTTTCGATGTCCTTCACCCCGCCGAGCGGGTCGACGATCTCGCCCGTGCGGATGTCGTAATACACGGCGTTGCACTTGAAATCCCGCCGCAGTGCGTCCGTGCGGATGTCCGTCGTGAACTCGATGCTCGCGGGCGCGTGCTCGCCGCGGCGGTACCTGTCGGTGCGGAAGGAGGTGAACTCCATCTTCACCTTCCCGTCCGTCAGGTTCACGGTGCCCGTGTTTTTGTATGCGCCGTTCACAATCAGCCCGCACTCTTCGGCGAGGGCGGAAAATCGCTCGGCGGAAACGGGCGCGCAGATGTCCCAGTCCTGCGAGGAGGGGAGGTTTGCGAGCGCGTCGCGCACCGCCCCGCCCACGACGTAGAGGGGAAACTCCGCCCTCTGCGCGAGCGTATTCAGTTTTTTGGGTACGGAAAGAAGCATAGGCATAGATAATACACCGTATCAGAATTTATTAGCGCCTATTATTATACTATAATTTCAACCTGATTGCAATTTAATTCGCTTTCTGCTATAGTAGTAAAGTATTTTACGAGTGAGAGGGCATACAAGTTGCTGAACATCATCTTAAACCCCAATTCGGGGGAAGGGAAAAAACGCAGACTGCAGAGGGCTGCGCTCGAGCGCTTCCGCGCCCGCGGTCAGGCTCTGCGCGTTTTCGAAACGGAAAAGACGGGTCAGGCGACCCATCTCGCGCACGATCTCACGCAGGAGGGGGAGGGCGACGTCATCGTCGTCGGCGGAGACGGCACCCTGCACGAAGTCGTCAACGGCTTCACCAACTTCGATAAATGCGCGCTCGGTCTCATCCCCACGGGCACCGGCAACGACTTTGCCGCGGCGGCGGGCATCCCGCTCGACCCCGTCAAGGCAGCCGATCTCATCGTCGATTCGCAGCCGCAGTACACCGAATACATGCAGATGCCGCAGGGCGTGCGCGGCATCAACGCCGTTGGCACGGGCATCGACGTGGAAATTTTACAGCGCTGCCGCTCTTCCAAGATCCTGCGCGGCAGATTCCAGTATCTCATCAGCCTGATTATTTCCCTCATCAAGTTCAAAAACTACAAGATGCGCACCCTCGTGAACGGCAAGGAGGGGAATTACAACGCCCTCATCGCCTGCGTGGGCAACGGCTACCGCATCGGCGGCGGCATCCGCATGTGCCCCGCGGCAAAGCTCGGCGACGGGCTTTTGGATTTCGTCGTCGTGGACGACGTGAAAAAGCTGCGCGTTCCGCCCGCATTCGTCAAACTCATGAAGGGCAAAATCCTCGAAGAGCCGTTCACCCGCTTCGAGCGCGCCGAGCATATCGAAATCTATCCCGAAAAGGATCTCATCATCCAGGTGGACGGGGAGCTGTACGAAGGGCTTCCGTTCATCGTAGACATCGTAAAAAATAAACTCAGAATGTTCCGCAAATAGCGAAAGGGCAGTTTTTTCGTATACGTTGCAAAAAAACCGGAACGGTGTTCCGCCGAACCGCCCGAAGTCCGCTCTGCGCGAACTGCAAAGGAGGCCGCATGGAATACGTCTATCTGTTGCTTCTGCTCGGCGTGGTCGTCGCGCTGTGCATCTTCATCAACCGCGTCACGGATAAACTGAAAATTCCCTCGCTGCTGCTGTTCATCGGCCTCGGCATGGTGTTCGGCGTTTTATTGCGCCCGCAGATCGGCAACTTTACCGACTATAACTTCGGCAACGTCGTCTGCTCCGTCTGCCTCGTGTTCGTCATCTTCTACGGCGGATTCGGCACCAACTTCAAGGAGGCGAAACCTGTCGCGCCGCAGGCGCTCCTGCTGTCGTTTGCCGGCACCGCGCTCACGGCGGGCATCGTCGGCGTGTTCGTCTATTACGTCTTTCAGCTGCTGCCCTTCTTCGGGGGCGGCATCGGCTGGGCGGAGAGCATGCTCATCGGCTCGGTCATCTGCTCGACGGACGCCGCCTCCGTCTTCAATATCCTGCGCTCGCGCAGGCTGAATTTAAAGTACGGCACCTCGTCCATGCTCGAAATGGAGTCCGGCTCGAACGACCCGATGTCGTACATGCTTACCGTCGTGTTCACCGCCGTCATCGCCGCGCAGTACGGCATTTCCGGCTCGGCGTCTATGTCGGCGGGGGAAATCGCCGGCATGCTCTTTTCGCAGGTCGGATTCGGCGCAATCTTCGGGGTAGGATTCGGATTTGCGGGCATTTTCCTCTTGCGCAGGTTTTCGGGCGACGGCGGTCAGCGCGGCGCGATTTTCATCTTCGCGCTCGCCCTCATCACCTACGCGCTGCCCACCCTGCTCGGGGAGATCACGGGCGTTTCGTGGCTGGCGGGCAACGGCTACCTCGGCGTGTATATCTGCGGCATCATGCTCGGCAACGCGCGCATCCCGCAAAAAAAAGACTGCGTCCGCTTCTTCGACGCGCTCACGGGCGTCGGGCAGATGATCATTTTCTTTTTGCTCGGCTTCCTTGCCACCCCCGAGTGGCTCATCCGGCCGGAAGTGCTCATCCCCGCGCTGCTCGTGTTCCTGTTCATGACGATCATCGCCCGCCCTGTAACGGTCGGCGGATTGCTCGCACCCTTCCGCGCCAAGTGGAACCAGATCGGCGTCGTGTCGTGGGCGGGGCTTCGCGGGGTCGCGTCCATCGTGTTCGCCATCTATGCCATCAGTGCGCTGGGCGAAACGGCTTTGCCGTACGACCTGTTCAGCATCGTGTTCGTCATCGTCATCATCTCCATCCTGGTGCAGGGTACGCTGCTGCCTCTCATGTCCAGAAAGATGCGCATGCTCGGCGAAAACGACGACGTCCTCCGCACCTTCAACGATTACACGGAGGAGAGCGACGTCAGCTTCGTCAAGGTCGTCGTGGGGGAAAACCACCCTTGGGCGGGCAAAAAACTCAAGCAGTGCGTCATGCCGCGCGAGTTTCTGGTCGTTTTATTGCTGCGCGGGGAGGAGGTCATCGTCCCCAACGGCAATACGCCCGTCAGTGCGGGCGACGTGCTCGTTACCGCCGCGCCCGAGTTCGAAAACCGCGAAGATTTCGGCATGTTCGAGGAGTTTATCGGCAAAAATCACGCGTGGGTCGGCAAAAGGGTGCGCGAGCTGGAGCTTGCGCCCGGCACGCTCATCGCCATGATCAAGCGGGGCGGCGGCACGGTGATCCCTTACGGAGCTACGGAAATTGCAGAAGGCGATTCGCTCGTTTGCATCAAAATCCCGCCCAAAGAAGAACCGCACGAAGACGGCGGCGCGCCTGCAACGGAAACGCCCGCGCAAAAATAAAGCCGACAAAAAGCATCCCGCACGGGGATGCTTTTTTAATAATTTTAACCCAAGCAGATAATCGGCGCTTACTTCGAATACGCCGCACAGCTTTTTTATCATATCCGTGCTCAAATCGAGTTCCTCATTTTTTTAGCGGCTTATCGCCCGTTGATTGGTATGAACATTATCGCCAATTCTTGTTGCGACAGTCCCTTTTCGGCTCTTAATCCGCGCATTCTTTTACCGTACATTATCACATTACTCAAGAATATAGGCGAAAAGGGTCTAAAATGCGGTATGGTTATCGCAAATCGACAAAAACATGTAAATATTTTTTCAAAACAAACGACCGCCGATAGCAGGGAAAATTGAGTAAGGACAACCTATATTTTTATTAAAAGTCTTGCAATAGCATCGAATAGATGGTATAATTATTATAGTTTATAGTTAATAGGGTGTAATTTTTCCTCTTTTCATTAAAATGAAAACGAGTAGAACAATTCTTGCTCTACTGCTTTTATACAAAAAAATTCACGGAGAACAGAGTTATGAAAATTATGATTGTAGGCGGTACGGGGCTTTTGGGCCATGAAGCGGCGCAAGTTGCGCTTGAAAGAGGGCACGACGTTACCTCGCTGGCTATACCCGACGTGCCTATGGACGGATGGTATCCCGAACAAATCAAAACCCTTGAAGGCGACGTTTTCAAACTTACCCAAGCGGAGCTTGCTGAAATTTTTAAGGGTTACGATGCCATGATTTACGCAGTAGGCCCGGACGACAGGATAACGCCGAATGAACCCGCGTACGAATTTTTCAAGCTCCGATTAGTAGACCACGCCGCTAAAGTATTTCGCGCCGCAAGGGATGCAGGCATAAAAAAGGCGGCACTTTGCAGCTCCTACTTCTTATATTTTGACAGGAAGTTTCCGAAAAAGAAGCTTGCCGAAATTCATCCTTATATCCGAGTCAGGAAGGAGCAGGCAGAACTTATTCTGAAAGAGGCGGTGGCGGAGCGAAATAACTTGCCTAAACTCGACGTTTGCGTAATGGAATTGCCCTATATCTTCGGCACTTGCCCGCATAGGCAGCCGTTATGGCGCGGCGTGTTTTTAGATAATTTTGTCAACGGCAAAAAGACGATCATGTTTCCCAAGGGCGGATCGGTTATGACGACGACAAGGCATATAGGCGAAGCGCTTGTCGGGGCAATTGAATTTGGCAAGGGAGGAAAAAGCTATGCCATCGGCGATGAAAATCATGATTTCAATTGGATGTTGGACAATATGCTGATCGGCATACAAGGCAAGCCTCGCAAAATATGGAACCCTGCCCGTTGGCTTTGCGCCCTCGGTGCCGATATGATGGCAAAAAAAGACCGGAAGAAAGGGCTTTACCACGGCCTTGACTACAAGCACGTTATGCTCGATATTCAAACCGATTATTTCTACTATCCCGAAGAAGAAATAGCCGCCACCTGTGCCGAATTGCATATCGGCCGCGGCGGCGTAAAGGAAGCTATTGTCGAGACGGGGAAAGCATGCTATGCTCCCGGTGAATTCAAGTAAGCATCCGAATAAAAAATTTGTCTGTTATACATTTGAAGGAGCGGAAAATTGCGTCCCTGAAAAATTATAACGGCAATGATCAGTTCAAATATTATGAGCAAATGTATTATATATTGTTTTTCAGGTACGGGAAATACAAATCTCATATGTAAAATGCTTTCGTCAGAGATGGCTCGCTATGGTTATGAATGCGAAACGTTTGCCATCACCTATATGGCGTATAAGCAGAAGTCTTTCCCGAATCCGAACGATTACGACTTGATCGGCGTTGCTTATCCCGGGCATGCGTTCAACGCGCCGCATCTTTTCAATAAATTCGTAAAGCTATTGCCGAAGGCAAAAAAAGGACAGCGGGCGTTTATCATAAAGAGCAGCGGCGAACCGTTTTCAGTGAACAACTCGTCGTCGAACGCTGCCAAGCGCTATTTGCGGGCGAAAGGATACGACGTTTCCTACGAAAAACATTATCTGATGCCTTACAATATAATGTTTCGCTATCCCCCGGGGCTTGCCAAACAGATGTATTTATACTCTCGCCTGATGGCTAAATCTTCCGCCGATAAAATCATAAACGGTGAAAGAGAGTGCCTGCATAATAGTTTTATAAGCCTTATTATGTGTTTTCTCGGAAAAATCGAGTGGTTTGGCGCTTGGTTTAACGGATTATTCTATCGGGTCGACAAACGTAAATGTATAGATTGCGGATTATGTGCAAAAAATTGCCCCACACAAAATATTGCCAAAAAGAACGGTAAATATCGTTTCGGCACTCATTGCGCGCTGTGCTGCAGATGTACGATGAATTGCCCGAAAGACGCTATTTTTATGGGGCTATTGAATGGTCTGCGCGTAAACGGCGTATATGAGTTCGAAAAACTTGAAAAAGACGAAAAAATCAGCGGCAATTATGTAAACGACAAAACCGTAGGCTATTACAAAAAGTTCAATAAATACTATAATAAAATCGACGAAGAATTCGTCGCCTGCGGTCTTACCCCGCCGCGTTCTCTCTTTGCGCCCGACGAATACGCCGTAATGTCAAAAAAACAGAGGAAAGCCTTAAACCGTAAAAACAGATAAGAAATTCAATAATAAGATGAAAAAATGTTGGCTGCAGAATAAAACAGTTCTCATAACCGGAGGCGCAAGCGGGATCGGCGCGGGAATTGCCCGGTTGCTCATCACCAAGTATGCCTGTAAGGTTATAGCTGTCATTATCGATGATGCCGGGCTTGAGCAAACCGTAAGAGAACTCGGCGAAAACAGCGGCAACTTAACTTGCCTGTATTACGATGTTTCCCGATATGAAAATTGGATAAAGATAAAAAAATATCTGGAGGACAATTCCGTTCAGGTCGATATACTTATCAACAATGCGGGTATATTTCCCGCATTTGGGAGATTTGAAAATGTCGCTAAAGATGAGTTGGAAAATTGTCTGAACATCGATTTCTATTCCGTTGCCTATTCCATTCAGGTTATGTATCCGCACATCGGTAAATCCGATACGCCCGCATTTGTTACGATTTCAAGCTCTGCCGCGCTTGCTCCTATAGCCGGTACTGCGCCTTACACGGCGGCAAAGTCCGCAAGTAAAGCGTTAACGGAATGTTTTGCTTTTGAGCATCCCGAAATCTATGTGGGCTGTGTTTGCCCCGGCTTTACCAAAACAAACCTATTCGCCCGGCAAAAAGAAGACGTCTCCAAAAACAAACTTATCTCCGCATTTATGTCGAAGAGAGACAGAATGGTTAAAAAAATCGTACACGGCATCAAGCGTAAAAAATGCCGCATGATATACGGTGCAGATGCAAGGCTTATGGGTTTTTTGTTTAAGTTTTTCCCTAAAAGTTTTCCACGGTTTTTCCGTTGGATCATGAAAATTTCTAAGCAGCCGATGTTCGAGGATGTTTTTATAAAATAAAAATATAAATCATATTTCCTCCCGCTATATAGGGCATCGACTTGCGTTGCTCATGCTTTTTCTTTCGGGAGGAGGGGTGAATTTTTTGCCATTTATAAAATAATGGCAAACCAAATCAGCGGGTGAAGGCTTGCAATTAAAATAATAGATAAAAGCCCCTAAAAATTGCAAGCCGAGGGCGGCAGCCCTGAAAATCTCGACATAGCGATAACAAAGTTATCGCGCAACTTCGTCAATTTTGCATAAATGCCCGCAAGCGGTCGCTTTGCAAAATTGACATCGTTAGACTGCAGTGCCTTTGCACGAGGAAAGTGAGAGAAAAAGAGGTGTGCCCTTAAAAGGGCAAAAAAGAGGGAGAAACCGCCGTCTTGTCGGCTGGTTTCTCCCTTTTCTCACGAAATTTTCTTTTGTAATCGCCAAAGGCGATTGCGGTGCGCTCGTTTGCGCCATTGCGAGCAAGTGAAAGCCTCGCGCACCTTCAGCTTAAAACAAATTTTGAGAACTGTTTATCTTATTCCTTCCTTTTCGCACAGGCGGAAGGCGCTCGCGATCACCTTGTCCATGTCGTAGTACTTGTATTCGCCCAAGCGTCCCCCGAAAATCACGTTCGGGTGTTCCGCCTTCAAGGCGTCGTATCTGGCGATGAGCGCGCTGTTCTTTTCGTCGTTGACGGGGTAGTACGCCTCCATTCCCTCCTCGTATTCAGCGGGATATTCGCGGGAGATGATGGTTTTGGTCTGTTTGCCGAAGTTGAAGTGCTTGTGTTCGATAATGCGCGTGTAGGGGATCTCGTATTCCGTGTAGTTGACCACGGCGTTGCCCTGGTAGTCGGGCATGTCCAGCGTTTCCGTCTCGAAGCGGAGGGTGCGGTATTCGAGTTTTCCGAAACGGTAGCCGAAAAATTCGTCCGCCTTGCCCGTGAACACCGTCTTGCCGAAGGTGTCGTTCGTAGCCTTGATAAAGTCGAAATAATCGGTGTTGAGCAGGATTTTTGCGCCCGCAAACATCCTTTCCGCCATGGCGGTGTAGCCCTCCTCGGGGATGCCCTGGTGCGGGTCGTTGAAATAGTTGTCGTCGTAGGTGAAGCGCAGGGGCAGGCGCTTGATGATGAAGGCGGGCAAATCTTTGCACTTCCTTCCCCACTGCTTTTCGGTGTACCCCTTCACGAGTGTTTTATACACGTCGGTGCCGACGAGGCTGATCGCCTGTTCCTCGAGGTTTTCGGGCGTTTTGCCGCCCAGGCTCGCGCGCTGCTGATCGATGATGGCTTTCGCTTCTTCCGCCGTTTTCACGCCCCAAAGCTGTTCGAAGGTGTACATGTTGAAGGGCATGCTGTACAGTTTGCCTTTATAGTTCGCCTTCACGCGGTTGACAAAGCCGTTGAACTTGGCGAATCTGTTCGCGTATTCCCAAACCGCCTCGTCGGAGGTGTGGAAGATGTGCGCGCCGTACACATGTACGTCGATGCCTTCCCGCTTTTCGGTGTAGATGTTGCCCGCGATATGCCCGCGCTTTTCCACAACGAGGCAGCTTTTCCCCGCGCGGAGGGCGTGTTCGCAGAATACGGCGTTGAAAAGACCCGCGCCGACGAGCAGATAATCGTAATGCGCCATACAAAATCTCCTTTCTATAAAATCAGCCGAGGAAGTTCCCCGGCTATGGCAGGCTGCATTATTTGCAGCTCGGGTTTTTGTTCATCATTTCGGTATAGCGGCGGAAAATTTCGCCCGTTTCGCCGTCGGCGATCAGCCTCCCCCGCTCGATCCAGATGGCTCGCTTGCAGTAGCGCTCCACGCCCGGGCTGTGCGAAACGATGAGAAAGGTCAGCCCCTTCGCCCGCAGTTCGTCCAGCTTGGCGTGGCACTTTTTCTGGAACGCCATGTCGCCCACGCCCAAAATTTCGTCGATGAGCAGAATTTCCGACTCCATGTTGACGGCGATGGAAAAGCCGAGCCTCGCCATCATACCGGAGGAGTATGTTTTAATGGGGGAATAGATAAAGTCGCCCAGCTCGGAAAATTCGAGGATGGCGGGCAGCTTTTCGTCGATCTCCTTCTTCGTGTAACCCAAAATGGCGGCGTTGAGGTAGATGTTTTCGATGCCCGTGGCATTCCCGTCGAACCCGGCTCCCAATTTCAGCAGGGGGGTGATCCGCCCGTTGCACCGCACCGAACCCGAAGTCGGCTTCAAAATGCCCGAAACGATCTTTAACAGGGTGCTCTTGCCCACGCCGTTGCGCCCGATGACCGCCACCGCCTCGCCGCGGTTGATGGTAAAGCTGATGTTTTTCAGGCATACAAACTTTTCGCGCTTCAGGTCGCCCTTAAAGGCGCGAACCACCAGCTCTTTGAGCGAATCGACGCCGACGTCGTATTTGGTGAACTTCATCGTCACGTTTTTGATTTCCAGCAGGCAGTCGTCCTGCATCGGTTCTCTCTTTCCCATGTGCATCCTCACAGTTTCGCGGCGATCTTATTGCGCACGGCGAGCATGAAGAGCGCTCCGATCGCAAAGGCGCCGATGCCGAACGCGTAGCACAGGATATGCTCGCCCAAAGTCGGGATAACGCCCATCAGCAGGTCGCGGAAATAGGTGACGTAATAATACATCGGGTTGAATTTAAGCACGGCGATCAGCGCGGGGTTGTTGAGCGCTTCCGGCGCGTAGAAGAGGGGGGTCAGGTACGTCCACAGCGTCAGCACAACCGTATAGATGTGCTTCAGGTCGCGGAAAAATACATACAGTGCGCTCAAAAAGTAGGAAAGCCCCAGCGAAAACAGGGTAATTGCGGGCAAAAGCACGAGCGTAAGAACGATTTCCCAGTGGAAAACATATTTCCCCGCCCAAAAGCGGAACAGAGCCACGATGAGCAGCGCTATGAAGGAAAAGCCGAAGGTGACCAGCGAAGAAAATACGTTCGCCGTCGGGAACAGGCTGATGGGCAGCTTCGTCTTTTGCAGCATGTCCCGCTGCCCGACCAGGCAGGGCAGCGAACCGGAAGTGGAGGCGCGCATGATGCCGAACACGATGTTGCCGGAGAGGATGTACAGCGGATAGTCCAGCCCGCCCGTATCGCCCCTGCCGAAGAGCTGCGAAAACACGAACGCCATTACCAGCATGTTGAGGAGCGGGTTCAAAACCGTCCACAGTATGCCGATGAAGGATCGGTAATATTGATTTTTTATGTTTCGCCGTACGAGCAGCCGCAGCAGATACGCCCGCTGCCCCGCCCGCTTTGAGAGGTTGCGTTTTTCCATTTCTTCTCCGATTCTCTTTTGCCGCCCGCTCCGCGCCGGCATGCGCCCGTTAACAGTATGCGCACATTGCGCCCGCGGGATACGCCGGAAAGAGCTTTCAGCCGTGCAAACCGTTCAGCGCCGCGCCGTAGTACGCCGCCAGCCGCTGTGCTTCCGCACATATGTCGTAATGTTTTTCGCGCAGGATCTGCGCAGGGTGTTCCGTTTTTTTGCGCGGGCGGAGCATCTCTTCCGCCCAAACGCCCGCATCGAGGGGCAGGAACGCGTTGTCGCCGCAAAGATCTGCCTCGCGCGTTATTTTGTCTGAAAACAGGCAGGGCAAGCCTGCCGCCTGCGCCTCCACGCCGACCACGGGAAAGCCCTCGTACAGCGACGGCAGGCAGAACAAGTCTGCCGCGGCGTAATAGGGCGCGGGGTCGCACGGCGGCACGAACCGCACCGAATCGGCGATGCCGAGTTTTTCGGTATGGGCGCGCAGCGCCTGCTCCTGTTCGCCCCCGCCGACAAGCGCGAGGGTCATAGTCTCCCTTTTGCGCGCCGTTGCAAAGGCGTCGAGCAGAAAGAATAAATTTTTTTGGTTGGCGAACCGCCCCGCGAACAGCAAAAGCCGCCCCGAAAATCCGAGCGCGTTTTTTTCGCCGGCGTCCGGCGCGAAATGTTCCAAATCGATCGCGTTTGGCAGGATATATGCTTCCTTCGCGCGCGCGCGATAAAGGTTTTCCGCCGCGGCGCTCCCGCACGCCATCAGGTGCGTGGCGTCTTTCGCGGCAAAGGGGCGCAGGATGGATTTGACGATCCAGTGGTCGCTCTGCCTGTCGAAAGTGCTGTGCGCGTGGCAGATGCGCACGGGTACGCCCGCCTTTTTTGCCGCGCGCAGCGCGAACGCGGAGAGGGTGGTCATGTGCGAGTGCACGATCGGGTATCCTCCCTCCGCCAACAGTTTTTTCAGCGCGGGTACCGCTTTGTAGAATGTTTTATCGAGGGAAGGGATATAAAAGACCTTCGCCTCCGGGTCGATGCCGTGCAGTTTTTCATCAAAAGGGGAGGGGCCGTAAGTGAAAAAATCAAAACGGTACCGCTCCCTGTCCATGTGCGAATAATAATTGAGGATACATGCGGCAACTCCGCCGAGGGCGGAGTTGCCGATGATTTGTGCTACGGGAATGCGCCCGCCGGCTGCCGCGCGCATCAGTCGTGCGTGGGCCGGAGTTCTTTCAGCGTATCCGGCTGAACGGTATAGCGGCGGAACACCTCCAGCTTCAAACGGCGGTATTCCATGTCGGACACGGGGCGCAGGAAGCGCTTTTCGCCGACAATGATCACGGCGATCGTCTTGAAAACGATCTTCAGATCCATCCACGGGGAAGCGTGCATCGCATACAGCACGTCGTAATATTTGCGGTCTTTGATGCTCAGGTATCCGTTGCCGTACACCTGACCCAAGCCGGTCATGCCCGGGCGCATTTCGAATTTAACGATTTCCCAATCCTCGTAATCGGTATCGAATACGGGCAACAGGGGCCGCGGCCCGATGATGCACATATCGCCCTTCAGAACGTTGAAAAGCTGGGGAAGTTCGTCGATCTTGAATTTGCGGATGAACCTGCCCACCTTCGTCAGGTTGGGGTTATTGTCCTTGATAACGCGTTTATGTTTGTCGTACGAAACGTCGGTGCTCTTCATCGAGCGGAATTTATAGCAGTTGAATTTTTTACCGCCGACGCCCGTGCGGCGCTGCGCAAAGATGACTTTGCCGCCGTCCTCCGCCTTGATCGCGATCGATACGGCTATAAAAAGCGGAAGGCATACGACGACCGCAATGAGGGCGACTACAAAGTCCGCCGCATATTTAAAACGGATGTATGCTCTGTTCATAGAAATATTTCAGACCTCTTTTTCTTTAAAAGCGTACAATCTTCAATTTACAGTTTCATGTATTATAGCATATTCATTTGCCCGAGGCAATCAAAATCGCGCAGGAAGCCGAATTTTATTGCCTTCCGCGCTTCGGTTAGAATATTTCCCAACCGGGGTGTCGGAAAAGGGCGCCTTTTCTGTTTATTTTGGCTATTTTGCCGAAATTCATGCGCAGGAAGCCGCGCTTTCCTTCCCGCCGTCGGTATCATCATCGCGCATCCGCGTGGGAATCGTGTAAAGCACGGGTGAAAGAATGGAAAAACTTTCGCCTATTCCCGCCCCGCGCCGAACCCGGCTCCGCGCCGCATATATTCCAGAAAAATCTGCGCGGGGCGGGAAAAGACCGCGTGTTTTTTCCACGCCATGTCCAGGCGGGTCTCGAGTTTGGGGTACAGCGGCCGGAAGCAGAGGTCGCTGTCGGAGGTGTTGATAAGTTTGTCGATGGTAACGGCGCAGCCCATTCCCGCGCGCACGAGCAGGGTTGCGTTGTAAATAAGATTGTATTCCGCGCGGATATTCAGGTGCCCCATATCCCCGCCGAACCACTCGCACAGCTGGCTTCCCTTGCGCCTCGACTGGCGGGATACGATGAGGGGCGCGCTCCGCAGCTGCTCGGCAGAAACGCTTTCATGCCGTGCGAGCGGGCTGTCCCTGCGCACGAGAACCCCCCCAAACGTCGCAGGCGGGGAGCCGCATCGTAACGTATTCCGAGAGGTCTGTCCTGTCGATGAGCACGCCGAAATCGAGCAGTCCTTTGTCCAGTTTTTCGATCACGTCTGCCGAATCCCCGCTGAAAAAGTTGAACTTTACGGCGGGGTGATCGCCCTGCACCGCGCGCGCCGCCTGTGCGACCGACAGCAGCGCATAGCTTTCGCCTCCGCCGATGCGCACTTCGCCGCGCGCTTCGCCCGGCGGGGCGGCGATCTCCGCTTCCGTCTTTTCGTACAGCTCGAGCATTTCCTCCGCCCGCTTTTTTAAAAGCTGACCCGTTTCCGTCAATACGATTGTCCGGCTTCCGCGGACGAAGAGCGGGCGCCCGATCTCCTTTTCCAAATTCTGCATCTGTTTGGAAAGACTCGGCTGCGCTATATACAGCGATTCCGCCGCCTTCGTAATATTCCCTTTCTGCGCCACAGCCAAAAAGTACCGCAATTCCCGCAGCTCCATATCGCGTTCGCCCTCCGGTTTTTCCCATTATACCATAAAAAAGCATAGCCGTCAAATATGGAAATGCATTCTTTATTTATATTTGACATGTATTTGCCCCTGAACCTATAATATCGGCAAAAGATATAATATCGGAAAAAGAGCGGAGGAAGGAGATGGATACCGAAGAATTCAAACGCAGGGCGGGGCAGAGGGAATATATCGCCGCCGGCAGCGAAATGCACTTGCTGATGCACCGCGCGGCGGCGGAGGCACAGCGCATCACGGCGGTCATCAACGGCGGATTTCATGCGCAGGAGGAGCTGCGCGCCCTGTTTTCGCAGCTGACCGGCAGGGAACCCGGCGAAGGGTTTGCCCTTTTTCCGCCCTTTTACACCGATTTCGGCAAAAATATCGCGGTGGGCAGGGGAGTGTTCATCAATTCGGGGTGCTGCTTTCAGGATCAGGGCGGCATCGAAATCGGCGACGGATGCCTGATCGGGCATCAGGTGGTGATCGCCACCCTCGGCCATGACCTCGACCCCGCGAACCGGAAAAGCATGCGCCCCGCTCCGGTGCGGCTCGGCAGAAACGTATGGGTCGGCTCGCACGCCACCATTCTTCCCGGCGTTTCCGTAGGAGACGATGCCGTCATCGCGGCGGGCGCAGTCGTCACGAAGGACGTCCCCGCCGCAACGGTCGCGGCGGGCGTTCCCGCGCGCATAGTCAAAAAAATATAGTTTTCATCGTCCTCTTGCTGCGCCGGTTTTTATCGGCTGCTGTGTTAAGGGGGCGAACGCTGCCGTCGTGAGCGGAAACAGGGTTGACTGCGTACGTTCTGTTCGGCAATTGCCCGTCCTGCCGTAAGAGCGGAAAAAGGAGGAGAGGATAATGAAAATCGTGGTTTTGCAGGGCAGTCCCAATCGCCGCGGCTCGACATGGCTGCTTGCCGATGCGTTTCGCCGGGGAGCGGAGGGCGCGGGGCATACAGTCGAAGTCATCGAAGTCGCGCACGCGGATATCCGGCCCTGTACAGGCTGTGTGCGCTGCGGGTACGAAGGCATCTGCGTGCAGAAGGATGCCGTTGAAGACATCCGCCAAAAGATATTGGGTGCGGATATGCTCGTTTTTGCCACGCCCCTGTACTATTACGGGATGAGCGCGCAGCTGAAAACGCTCGTCGACCGCTTCTGCGCATTCAATTCAAGCCTCACGCGCAGGCATATGAAGTCGGCTCTCCTCGCCGTGGCGTGGAACAGCGACGGCTGGACGTTTGAAGCGCTGGAGGCACACTATAAAACGCTCGTCCGCGTCGTCATAACCGAAACGAACACTAATTGCACCCCCACCGACGCTCCTAAAAAGGCGATAAAAGAATTGAATTAACATAGAGCAAAAAATTTTTTATAAAAGGAGAGAATTGTTATTTTAGGTTGACAGATTTCCAACATTTGTTGGTAGACGGGTGTTTTGACTTTTGCTATAATCAAGGCACAATAAAATCAAAGGAGCTTTGAAGATGAATTTTAACGAGAAATTGATTTCATTAAGAAAATCAAAAGGCCTGTCGCAGGAAGAATTGGGTGCCGAATTAAATGTTTCAAGGCAAACAATTTCAAAATGGGAGAGCTGTCAGTCGTATCCGGACTTTCAACGGTTAGTGTTGTTGAGCGATTATTTTGGTTTGACATTAGATGAACTGATCAAAGATATTGACGTGCAGGAAGTTCGAGAAAAAAATATAAATGAGGATCGGCTGAACTCCATTTATAACGATACAGAAAATGCAAAAAAAGTTATTAAATGGGGTATCATAATCGGAGGCGGCATTGCGGCAATTCTTCTCATTTCTGTAATAATTCTGATCATTACTTTCGTATAAAGCATAGATTTTTATATATTCATCTCTACAACAACTATGAAATAATGAAAATGTATGCGTCATGCCCAATATGCGGGTACAAGTTATGTAAAGGCGAAAGCGGTTCCGACGTGGATATACTCTGTCCCCGCTGCGGAAAGCTCGTTCGCGTTGTCAT
>ERZ1090878.749-NODE-753-length-16605-cov-11.470332_pt1 | contig 16605 bp, 18 predicted proteins | sample MGYA00478473_ERZ1090878 | MGnify/ENA primary metagenome ERZ1090878 (study PRJEB33644, sample SAMEA5815720) | chicken gut metagenome | biome: Chicken; feature: Gastrointestinal Tract; material: Caecum | place: Ireland | collected 2019-01-01 | study: A study of the... | reverse complement strand
GTGGTTTCCAATCCTTCTAAGACCGTAAGCTGTGCGACAGTAGTGTTAAATTCCTGCTGTACTACACCTTCTGCGTCCGCCTTCTTCAAGCATACGATAAACCGGATGCTTCCCCTGTACGCCAGAGCGTTTCTGCCAACCAGCCAGGAGAATGTTATATTATCTCCGGAGACCGCCTTATCCGTTACTGCATATACATCCCCGCTGTTATTTGCGTTCATGAAATTGATGCAGATGTTAAACTTTGACAAATCCACTTCTCCGTATTGCTTCGGCATCTGAAAATTCAACCGCCTTACATCTTCGTCGGATTCAACGCCGATAGTCTGGAGACCGGAAGGAATCGTGATAGTTCGCAGGTCATTATCGATCGTGCAGACTTCCGTCTCCTCTGCATATACATCTGCCTGCGCAAGTGCTTCATCTAAATCCATTTTTTCACCTTCTCTCCTGCTTTATCTTGATTTCGTTCGTTGTTATGCGATAATTTTCTCTCTGTCCGACAACCCGCACTCCGAAGTTATCCCAAGTAAGTGCTTCTGCTGGTATTACACACCTGCCATTTTTAATCGGCTGCGGATATTCCTTTCTCATACAGCTAAATATAGCCGCCATCCGGCAACCTGCCCATTCCTCGGATACACTAAACTCCGCCCGCAAATAACCTTGCGTGCCAGCTACAATTCCGGTAAAATCGCAGTCCGGGTCTTTCTGGATGTTCTGGGCGATTATGATAAATTTTAAAGTTCGCATATTACCTCCTAATCTACAAAATAAGTTAAATTAAAAGGAAACCAACTTTCTGTGTCCGCATTGCTGTACTTATCGAATCCATTTCTGAATCTGGAAACCGTAACGTCTCCATCGCTTCCAACTTCGAAATACCAAATCCCTCGCAGTGAGCCTTGACATAATTGAGGTATTTGAACCTTTGGAGTAAGTTCTGCCGGAACGCTAAAAATTGTTATGGGGTCATTCCCTACAAAGATATTTTTGGTTGGCCGAACCGCTCCACACATCTCAACAGTATTTCCAACTCTCCGATATCTTGGGCGCCACCCGATTGTATAAGCTTCAAAATTACCTGATATGTCTGGATAAATCCATCCGGTATCCTCGTTTGTGCTGCACAAATTAAGCCGCTTCCTGACCTCTGTTACGTTGATACCGTCCAGTTCTACTTCAAAAACCGGGCAGTCATCAATCAGATCACCGTTTCTTAAATCTCCTTCCGTGTAGGCCGGAACAACCGGGTTTGATTCTGCTGGCGTCCCTTGGATGACAACCCATTCATTTTTTTCAATTTCTGTCTCTTCCTCTATAGTGTACCGGTTTACCACAAGGTCAATCCGCTTCATGCCCTGTGTTCCATTTTGGATTGTAATCTCATCATAAGTTCCGTTGTCTACAGATGAGATATTCCCGTGATGGCACATCATCCCGGATTTGACTCTAAGCAAATTGTTTGATGCCAGTTCCGGCTCCAGGTGTTCTCCGGTCTGCAAGATACAGCTTAGGCTCCCGACTGTTCCTTCGATAAACTGTCGAAACTGCGCCGATGTGACATGAGCATCCGCCCCTCGTCCTGATACTATCTTCATGATTCTTCTCCTTCCAATTTATATGTTTTGGCTTCCACGCCATTCGTCAAAGAGTAAGTAATATTTTCAACCGGTTTCGACATATACATCCCGGTCAGATAATCTCTGCCGCCGACAATATCTCCGATTTTTACATCCAAACCAAGAGATGCTACATCCATTTTAAATGTCTGCTTATTCATAAGTTCCTGTAGCTTTTCCGTGGATGTTTCCTCCAACTCGTCTGTCTCTGTGGATGTATTTTCATATACTTCTGCAATCTCATCTAATCCGGTATAATACTGTGTCTTTCCAATACTGCCGTTTTTTTGCACATACAGATGTAATACGTTCCTGTCCTGCAGTTCGCCTTTTCCGGTAACAACCAGATGATTCACGCCGTCCCGGATATCTTCCATCGTGTAGTTCAGCTGGCAGTCTTTAGATAACTCGATTTCGTTGGAGTAGTCCACGATCGGAACAGCTTCAATAAATACCTTCCCTGGTTCTCCTGCATTCCTTCGAAAAGCAATCTGCAGTCTGTATCCTTTGCTTTTTAACATCTTTGTGATGCCATCTAATAGAGTGCAATATCTGTCGAATTGATAATTGCTCACCGTAACGCCAGTGTCTGTATCCGGTACATAAAAAATAGAGTCGGTACTTTCGTCTCGCCCGAAAGCTGGCTCTATCAAATCTTTCATGACTGCGTTCAGTTCTCCTGAAACCTTTTTGTAATCCTGTCCAGCTGGTGGCTCGATGACCTTCTTTGCCAGCCTGCCCCGCCAGGAATGACCTTTTAGTTCCACATAGTCCAGTGTGGTGTCTGTCAGCACCTGCCCGATGATACCACCATATTCTGTGTCTGGAATGTACACAAAATAGGAAAAGGTAAGTTCCGGAATCCAGTTTGACCGTGCGATCTGCACTGAAAAATTCCGGTTTCCATTCAGGTCTACGGTTACATTGGCATTTTGAATAGAGCCAAGCTCCTTCCGGTTTGGGTACGCTAAGATTACCATGCGGCTTCCCTCCTTTCCAGGTAAAGTATCAAATCAAATCCAAAGTCTCCGCTCCAATTAAAATTAAGCAATCCGGATGGGATTTTCTCAAAGATTGAATGCTCTAATCCCCTGTTATGAAATAGATTCTGTGCTGTTCCGTTGTTTAAATATTTATAGACTGTATCACTCTGGCTGTCTATAATCATATAATCTCCAGCATCCAGCGTTGTAAAAACTTCATATGGATACCCGTTTATCAGTACTCGTGGATTTACGCACGGTCCATATACGATCATCTGGAACTCACTTGATGTTGGATGCTCAATGTTCCAGCTTACCTGCCCTTTTTGCGAAGGTGCAAAATTGAATGGAAAATTGAACGGAAAGTTCAGTCCGTCAAGTGTCGTTTCCTGACGGACAGAGAACTGCTTTCGCATCTCTCGCACCCACGAAAGCGCAGGTGCGGCAAAAACAAGTTCTACTTGTGCCGATACAAAACTTGTCCACTCAGATTTTTTGGAAGAGGAAATCCGGCATCTTAACCAGGTGTCATTTACACAAAGTTTTCCATATACACCTTCTTCCGCATCAACGGCAATCACCTGATACAGATTTTCGAGATTTGAAACCAACTCAGAACTTGTTTTTCCAAGCACATCCAATGTGACTTTCCGTTCATATTCTGTCCCTGTCCCTTCCCAGTCTGCGTCAAACCAATCTGCCTCGATTGCCCGATAAGGGTACTCCAACAGATTTACTTTCTGCCCTCTTGAGTTTTTATAATATGCTATCATATCCGTGGTACCGCTCCTTCCGGTAATGGTTTGTCAATTCGTTCCGTACCGAGATAAATCGGCCGGTTACTCTGCTCTTTTGCAATTCTCCGCTGAATACGCTCAAATCTGTCATAGTCAAACAATTCTGTGTTTCCGGCGTTCTGCTGCGGATTGCTGATTGACTGCACGATCTGGTAAATCTTGCCTTGCTTTGATGTAGCAATACGATTCAGCTGGCTTTCCATTGCGCTCCTCATCTCCACATTCAGCACAGGCAGACTCAGTTTTGTATCTGCAAATTTCTTTGCCATGGCTCTCAGTTCCGGAGTTAAGTCAATTTTGGAAATCTCCCTTGTAAGGCTTTCGGAAAAACTTTGCCCAATCTGGCCGCCTTGCTCTGCGATGTTCGTCTTCTTTGCTGCATCAAGTATCCCTGTCACCATGTCAACACCGGCACGGTTCAAAGCTTTCTGTTCAGAGTAAATTCCCACACAAACACCGAGTGGCATCCATTTTCCCACTTCGTCGCGAAAACTTCTGGAAGGAGAACGAGTTTTGGATTTTTTTCTGGTTGCTCCTAATACGTGTTCTGCAATCCATGCTCCTGCACTATAAAGTGCCCCTCCCATAGCCTCAATACCTGATATAATTCCATCCGCAAAATCAGAACCAGTTGATCTAAACTTAGATTTTTGACTACTAGCTCCACTGTTTGCTGCTTGTCCTCCGCTTTTTCCTGCTGAATTAAGATTTTTTATGCGCGATTTATATCCAGCTTCTGCACTTCTGGCGTTGTTTTCTGCTGCTTTCTTGGATGCACTTTTCTTCAAATTCATTCCGGTTGCAAAATTACTTCCTCCGGACTGCCCATCCTTTTTCATGCTTCCAAGCTTGCTTTTATATCCAGATTCCGCACTACTGGCGTGTGCCGATCCGGCACTTTTAGACGATCCCTTTTTATTGTTTAAACCATTTGCAAAATTACTTCCTCCAGACTGTCCGGTTTTATTAAATGTATTTAACCATCCTAAAAATCCAGAATTTGCGCTTTTAGCATTGTTTGATCCGGCCTGTTTAGATGCGCCTGTCTTACTGTTTATTCCATCAATTCCGGCTTGCATAAGTAATTTGCACGCTTCGACAGCACTTATTTTTCCGGAAGAAATTCCAGATGCAAGAGCTTGTGGAATCTCAAAGCCCTGCTTTTGCATTTTTGTAGCCATGCTGTCAAATTTAATCAATGCTTGCAACTCACTCATACTTGATGGAACTGCATATTTCCCAGACAGAATACCCTGAGAGACTCCTTTTGGTATGCTTATTCCTGCTTCTGTTGCTTTCGTTTTCAAGCTGTCAAATTTAATTAAGCTTTGCAGCTGATTTACTGAATTTGGAATTTCGTATTGACCTGATAAAATACCTTGAGATACACTTTTTGGAACTTTAATACCTTCTTTTTCTGCCTTCTGGGAAATCTTATCAAAACTTACTAATTTTTCAAGCTGATCCACAGATTTTGGAATCTGGTATTTTCCAGAAATAATTCCGTCAGAAACGCTCTTTGTTACCTCGACCCCATCTTTCTTTGCTTTCTGAACCAGTTTATCAAAATTAATTAATTTGGTAAGCTCTTCTCCTGTCTCAGGAGTTGAATATATACCTTTCTTGATTCCTTCTCCAATGGATTTCGGGACCTGTTCTGCCTTGATACCTGCTTCTTTGGCCAGATCATCTAAGTTTTGCTTAAATGTCGCAAAGGCTTCCTGGTTACTGTGTGCTTCTCCCAATTTATCCAGTTCTCCGTTTAATTTATCCAGTTCTCCCTGGTATTTATTAACGGAATCTGTAGCTCTTTTATAATTTCCTTCGGCTTTATTCTGCTCCTGTTGCGCCTTTTTCCATGCTTGCTCTTCCTTGCTTCCAGCCACAGCCCCAGAATTAAGATATTCCTCTTTAGCTTTCTGGGTATTTTTTATAGCTTCTGCTTTCCTTTTTTCAGCCTCTGTCTGTTTCTCCGTAGCTTCCGCAAGCTTTATCTCTGTGTCTACTATATCTTCGCTCACACTCTCCATCTGCTTTGCATAAGCCTTTGCAATGGCAAGTTCTTTCTGAGCAGAGATGTTCTTTTTGATTGCTTCTGTGGATTTATTTAACTTGTCTTTTTCAGAATCATATGCAAGACCTAAATCAGGTACCAATTCATTCAACCGCTTTACGATCGTCTCGATCTGTTGTTTCTGCCCGGTGGATTTCTTCTCAACACTCATAAGGCTTTCCAGTTTCTGTTCCAGAAATTCCGCCTGTACACCTTCTGCGGCCGCAGACTTAATCGCTTCTTCTCTCTTTTTCCGGTTGTTTTCCAGTTCTGCTGTATGTTTCTTCTGTGCTTCTGCGGACTTTTCCAGTTCTGCCGCGAACTTGGTCTCCGCAGATGTGCTGTGCTCCTGGGATAACGCATATGCAACAAGCCCCGCCGTCAAAGCACCGATCGCAATCACGGCTAAACCGACCGGTCCACCAGCCAGCGTACAAGCTTTATTGAATAGTCCTGTTGCCGCTGTTGCTGCAGACACTTTTCCGGTAAGGACTCCCATTACTGTCTGCAGGCCTGTCAAACCGCCCTGTTGTGCTACCAGGGTAATCGCATTTGCCTTTTCCATGGCCTGCAAGCCTTGGTATGCTACTGTAAGAGTTTTTACTCCTTTGGAAGCCTGCTGGAATACCTTGTAAGCACCCATAGCCCCAAAATATGCTGTAGTCAGTGGAATCAACGTATCAAGGTTTTCTATCAACGTACCTGTTGCTACACCTAATGTCTTAATCCCGCCTTTTGCTACAGTTCCTGCAATCTTTCCAAGGTTCTGCACGGTATTTACTGCTTCTTCCGGTACGATTTCTTCAATCTTGTTATTTTTAACCGCCTTTGTAAGCTTATTAAGTTCTGTCGTTCCGGATCTGACTGTTTTTTTGAGTGGTCCTTCGATGTTTTCAAAGATTTCAATTCCCAGAGATTCTACAGACCCGCCAAACTCTTCAACCGCTCCGGAAAGATTATCCTGCATAGTCTTTGCCATGTCTTTTGCGGATCCATCGCAGTTCTTGTATTCATCTGTAAGTTTCCGCACTTCTCCGGATCCACGATCCATAAGCGCCATCATTCCGGAAAGGGATTCCTGCCCAAACAGAGTAATAAGAGCCTGGTTCTTCTGTTCGTCCGTCAAGCCAGACATCTTGGTCTCTAACATCTCTGTTATATCAGCCAGAGACTTCATCTTGCCGTTAGAATCGTAAAAGGACAGCCCTAACGAATCCATAGTTTCCTGCATTGCCTTTGTAGGTTTCGCAATCCTGGACAAGGCACCTCTTAATGTTGTACCTGCTTGAGAGCCTTTAATTCCGGCATCGGCCATGATTCCGATTGCCGCAGCTGTCTCTTCAAACTCGATTCCCATGGACTTTGCAACCGGAGCAACATATTTCATTGCCTCTCCGGTATCTGCTACTGCTGCATTTGTCGCCGCTGCATTTTTGGCAAGTACATCTGCCACATGCCCGGCAGAACTTGCTTCCAACCCAAATCCCCGAAGAGTGCTGGCCGCAATATCGGCACTGCTCGCCAGATCTTCCCCGGAAGAGGCTGCTAAACCCAACATTCCAGGCATAGCCGCTATGATCTCGCTCGTGCTAAAGCCGGCAGATGCAAGATTTTCCATACCTTCCGCCGCCTCTGTCGCAGAAAAGGCAGTATCTGCACCTAACTGTTTTGCCTGTTCTTTTAATTTTGCAAACTCTTCTCCTGTCGCCCCGGAAATCGCTTTTACCCTGGACATCTGGGCTTCAAAATCCATTCCGGTCTTGATAGCTTCCGAGAATAATTTCCCGATCCCAATAGCCGCAATGCCTTTTGTGATCGTTCCTTGCAGCCTGGACAGCCCGGATTCGACTCCGGAACTGTCTAAATCTGTTTCAATAACAACTTTTCCGTCACTCATAATACACCTCTCGTCAAATAGTTAAATGTTTCCAAGCTATTTGACGTCCTGGGTGCATTATCCCTGCATCACCAGGCCTACGCCTGTTCGCTTCTAATTTTCTCCAACACTCCGCTCACATCTCCGCCATTCATTAACGCTTCTTCGATCGATCTCTGCATCTCAAGTTCTTTCTTAGACACCTTTGTCTCGATTGGAAGAGCGTATAAGTTTTTCATTTTCCTTGCATATTTTCTCTGTTCTTTATTCATCTTAGACAAATCCGCTCCACGCCACCCCATGATCTCACATATCTTGCAATCATCGTGCAGAGCGGAAAAAAGGGACATAAATTTCCACCAATGCATGTAATCTACATCAAATAGATCGATCCCATAATCCTGCAGAAATCCAGCATTGATATAATCCATGTCGTTTACAAATGAGAGTACCGGTTCTTTCGGCTTGTTCCCTTTCTGCTTTTTCCCGCAGGCATAGAACCAGATCAATTTTTCTGTTGCTTCTTCCAGATCATCCGGTATGCGGCCCTTGTAAAATAACTGCATGGCATAAAAATACCTTGCATTCAGTTCCGCATCTCCTGCAGATAATTCGGATTGCCTCTGAATTTCCCTTGCAAAAGCTTCCTGCTCTTCCGTAAGCTGTCCGAATATCATATTTTCCACCTCAATGATCGTCCGAAAATCTGTCTCAATCTCATAATCTTTTCCGCCGACATTTACAGATGCCGGCGGCTTTCTCAAAATCATTTTGCATCAGCTCCGGTTGCCATTTTCGCAATTTCTTCCACTTTCTCTTTGTGCTCTTTTAACTGTTTTTGTGACAGGTTATAAAGCTTCTTCACTGCGCTTGTCCTGTCTGCCAAATTATAGGTTGCGCCGAACATTTTTTTGGCTGTTCCAGGCTCGAAGGTCTCATCAAAAAACGTATCCATAATCTTGCACTCCTCTTTGATTCCTTCTCCATAAATCATCCCGTCTTTTGCATTCTCTTTTTCGTAATCTACGATGCTGCTCCACATTTTGCTAAATGCTTCATTAAATTTATCCATTGTATCTGCATCCATAATACTAAACGGATACTTTTCCTTGTTCCAAATAAACACGATTCATTCTCCTTCTTACGCTTCTAGTTCACTGTCTGCTGTAAATGTTTTTGTCTGTATGTTAGCTTTTAGTCCACTGTCTGCTGTAAATGTTTTTGTCTGTGTGTTAAATTCTCCAAGTACCGGGTCTCCTTTATCCCGCAATGTTCCTTCTACCTGCCATTCGCCATCATTGTCAGAAAATGAGCTGATCTCCGCTGCCACATTAAATTTTCTCGCCTTGAATGTATTGTCCTTGCTTGCTACAGCGTCATCCAGATCTACTCTTACAAGCTCTCTTTCGGCATCTGCTCCCGTTTTTCTCTGCTTTCCAATGTCAATAAGGTCTTTGATAGCGGCCTGGGATACGATCTGATCCGCAGTGAAGGGATGTTCTCCTTCGTAGGATGTAATAGAACTGGTGCTGGATCTGTCAGAGATGTATCTCTTTGTTGTGGTCTGAGCCCCAGGATCTTCGTTCAGTTCCTGGAATCCGGTACCCATCAGCTCAAAAGCTTCACCCACTTTTAAGTAAGATGCTTCCCGGTATCTCGGTTTTACTGCATTTGTTACTGTTCCTGGCATAATTACTTACCTCCTAAAAATTCCTGATAATAAACTAACTGGCACTGGATCTGGTACTGTGCCTTTGTTTCATCGGCGTTCATTACGTACCCATTAGTCAGTGCCTGTATTTTTAATGGTTCTTTGCCTGCATCTAATTCCGGCAGGTTCTTCTTTAAACTGCATTCTTCCAGCCATTCAGAAAAATCTTCATAAAATTCTGCTACATCCATGTTTTCCACAGTGTCTAAACCAAAATATTCTCTGCTGGCAAATACAAAATTAAAACGGCGGACTGTATCACCGTTTAAATATCGTTTCTGTATCGGATTATCTGTCACGGATGCTTCGATCATGAATGATTTCGCATCCTCTTCCAGGTACTCCACTCCCACAAGAGCGTCAAACTCTTCCAAGAGAGGGCACTGATTTACAAATGCCCGAACACTTCCTATCACACTCATTCCGCTTTCCCTCCTGCCATTTTTGCTACAGATTCCAAAATCGAGTCTCCGTTATCCGCCCAGCATCTTCTGTCCCATTCTCTGCCCCGCAGGCCTTTTCCTTTGTTTTCGTTGTACTGCTTCTTCGCATAGGGCTGCACATATTCCACAGATTTCTCATGCTCCATGGCTGTATTTTTTAAGGTTCCGGTCAAAAACGGCACATAGGGGTCCATTTTCCTGCGCATCTCGTGCGTGAAGAGCCGCTGAACCGGACCGCCTTTTTGCAGACCTCTTTTTGCAAGGATTCTCTGCGTCGGATCCATTTGCAATCGTACCTTTTGCGCCATATTACGCACCTCCAATCCGCCAATGAGGAAGTCCGCCCCGGCGATTATCAGAAAAAGACATCACCTTCCCAGTGTACTGCCTTTTCAGAAATTCAGATTCTTTTTCAAAATCATCCAATAAGCCCCGGCCGAACAGATCTCCGTTGTTGATCGTCCAATATCCTTCCGCTTCCTCATCCGTAAGTTTTGCATAAGCATCTGCATCTATGTACTGCTTTCCCTGCGTGTCTGCATTTTCTGGAATCCGGATTTTATACAAGTCCGAAGATTCCAGACCTTTATCTGTGATCTGGACTTCCTGTTTTGTATAAAAATTTACACCCTTGATCTGTGTCCTAAAATAAATAGGGCGTGCCGTTTCTTTGTCAACGCCACGCTTGTTATAGATTGTCAGATTTGCATTTGTAATCATCGGTCTATCCCCCTATACATCAGTCCGGTATGAGCCAGATATTGCCCTGCCGCCTGATAAGCCTTCGCCTCTACCGAATTGCCTTTTCCGTCCACGCTGGTTACAAAACTTACGCTGTATCCATCGTTGTTCTCAGACTTCTTTTCTCTCCCGGTCTCGTCTCTAGCCTGATTGTCTTTGTACATCAAGTCCGCTACAGCACAGGCTGCCAGCTTGGCTTCTTCCGGAATATCCGTTTCGTCAATCCGGCCGAATGTGATATACCGGATAAAGATGCTGGAACGGAGCATGGCAGAAGGAAAAGCAGTATCCGGAATCGTACTGCCATGAAATTCTTTTGTATAAAACTCAAAATCTGCATATTCTACCATGCCTTATCCTCCTATCGTCTCGTGATGATTCTGGCAATAGGGATTGCCTTATGTGGGAAATATTTTGCAGTTGATTCATTGCTGCTCGCAAGTTCCCATTTTGATCCATTTTCAAGGTCAGTATTTTCTGGGGACAAAATACTTTTATCCTTATAGGAAATACCATAAGGCGCAAAGATTTTTCTCTGGCGAGAATACAGAGTATCCTGTCCTCCATTTTTCGCCGGATCACGGTCCGTTTCATATGGGACTTTTGCCCCGCAGTCCGTCATTTCAATGGCGCCTTCACCTAAGACGTATGTTGTAAACTCTTCCGCTTCCGGAATCAGCACAACATAGTCCCCTTCTTCTGCATCAGTCAGAGTTTCCTGCACTGTAGTCAATGCCACGTCTGTTGCTGAAGACGGTGACGCTGTTGCTTTCAGAGCACCTTCGGTTGTGGAGCTGGCATGGACATAATGCTCTGCCGCCGTGTCCACAGGCATAGTATCATCAATAAACACAAGGCGTCCATTTACCATTGCAAGGTTGGTCGGACGCTCAATTCCGTCTGCATCTGTATATTTCAGATATTCCAAGATTTTTAAGTTTTCAAGATCTGTAGCGATCGCAGAATGCATAAATGCAGTCCTGAATTTTGCTTTATTATCTCCCAACGCCTGCTGCATACCATTATTAAGGGTCGTGGCATCAAACTTATAATTTACAATCTCATCTGTAATATCATAAGTGTGTTTATCCACAAATTCTTTGTTTGCCGTTCCTGTTGTCATCGCAAAAACGCCTTTTAGCGTGGAAATGATTGTCTCCTGATCAACATCGTCCCAGTATTCACCTACCTGGCTTGCGATCTGGGCAATAAAATCAACTCCTCCAGTTACATCATAGGAAAAGTCTTTTTCTACCCATGCATTCGCACGTCCAACAACGATGCGTCCCTGTGCATATGTAACCGTGGACTTTGCTTTGATATCTGTGGATCCATTATAATTCTGGGCATCCCCTCCGATTCTTCCGAAAATCGGAATCACTGCATAGTTTCCCCCGACCTGATCCGGGAAAATATTTGCAATGTCACTACGGTTCCTTACCGCTGAACTTTTTAAAAGCTCATTCCTGTTAAGATTCGGTGTTTTATCTACATAAGCGCCGAACACTTCTGCGTTAAAATTTTTACTGTCAAATACTCCTGGCATTTTATTCCTCCTACTAAATTAATGTACTGATATCCACTTCTGGATGTTCGTTTGCGTATTTCATTGCTTCTGAGAGTGACATCTTCTTTCCGGTTTTCTGCTTCTTTCCAGTCGGAAGTACAACTGTTGGATTCTTTTTCTTTCCGTCTCCATCTTCTTCATCGAAAAGAAAATCATTTTCTTCTCTGATTTTTTCGATTGCCGCATTTATATCGGCCTCCTGGTTATTGCTCTTCTTTAATGCGTCGACATCAAGCAATGCAATCGCCGCCTTGGCATTCTTTGCTTTTTTCTTACGCAACGCTGATTCCAAAGCATGGTCAAATTTTAAATCGGCAATTTCTTTTTCGTAAGACTGTTTCTGTGTTTCGATGTCGGTTTTCAGGGTTGAGATTTTTGTCCTCATATCATCGACATCAACCCCTTCCAGATCTTCCAACTCATCCAGCTTTTCCTGTGCCGTTTGAAGCTGTCCCTCTATGCCTTCTTTTTCTGTCTTAAGCGTCACATACTTCTCAGAGCTCACATACCCACCTGACTCCAGATTTACCAGTTTGATTTTTTTATCTTTGTTTTCCGGATTTTCATTGTAGGTATCAATGATTCCCTTAAATTCTTCGTACTTTTCGCCTAACACTTCTTTTAAAAATTCCATTTCCTTTTCCTTTCCACTGCGCCGTTTTTATATGCGGTGCCTCCGCTGCAGTCACGCTGTTTATATCTCTGTTCGCAAGAGTCGCTTAGTTTAAACGTCGTTGCAGACGCAAAAATAACACCCAGATTTCTCTGAGTGCTTCATGCAGCTTTACCCTGCTGCCGGGAGATATTGGATCACCGCCTTCTTATTCTACAAGTTCATATGTTTTTTCAAAAATATCAGGTTTACACGGATAAAATTCTCCGTTAACTCCTTTAATAATGTAATCCCCTTCGCTTGCTTCCATTGTTCCTTCTAGTGTTTCAATTTTTAACACCGGATTTTCTCTGTCTTTGTAATCAATAACCATATCCTGTCCTTTGATAAACAGAGAAAGAGAATGAATGCTTTCAATGTTGTCAAAAAACTGGATAGCTTCAATTACAACAGGCTTTTTTCTGTATTTCATGTGATTTGTTCCTTTCTTTGTTTTATAAATCAATATCTTCCATCACCGCTCTTGCCTCAAGTACCGCAATGTAATCAGCCATTGCCCTAATTTGCATATTGTATGTGCTTCGTGGACATGTCGGCGTAAAATTCAGATTTCCATCATCCCATCTGTCCAACATGTTTTTCAGCTTTCCATATCGAATTACCGTTTGACAGTATTCTGCTCTGAACCGTTCTTTATAATCATCGCTGTTCATCATTTTTACTGTGTCATTAAGCTCCATTGGTCTTTTGCACATATCTATCACTCCTTTAATTTTTTGATTTTCTATTTGCCCACACTGCTTTCTGCGATACGCTTCGGCTAAACCCAACAATGTTCCCGTTTTTATCTCTGGTAGCATGAACTTGAGTCCTGGCCGATTCATACCGCCTTCCGGTCTGATAACATAATTCTTTTAATTCTGCCTCCTGCTTTTTCAACCTTACAGATTCTTTGTTAAATTCATCCCGCAAAACATTTCTGACTTCCTCGACTGCGTTCTCCATTCCGGAGTTAAGTCCTGCCAAGACACGTTTATATTCTCTGATTTTTCTTTCGCGCGACCTCTGCATCTGGCTGACTTCGTACTCCGTATACTTAACTCCGTTATACTCCATGTTTTTGGAATCATACTCTTTTAACATGCTTTTGGTATAAGCTGGTGATGAAATTCCCGGGAAATAAGCATGGAAATTATGACGGCAGTTCCATCCACACAATCCAGGTCCTGTACCATATCCAGTGCTTTCGTAAAAAGGAGGATATTCTTTATCATTTCCTGATATGCAAAATACTCTTCCTTGCCATACTGCATGCGAAGGACGTGCCCCAGCATGTGCTGTTGTCTCTACATAATCACATCCGGCTTCTTTCGCATATTGCAGATTGATTTCTGCTGCCGTCTGATTCACGCCAGTAAGAGCTGCTCTCCTAGTTGCTACATCTAACTTGTCCACATGCCCTGTTGGATATAATACTTCTGTGCTTATTCTGGCAGCCTTTTTTATTGCATTAGCAACAGCTCTGTTATAATTTAATGTCCCTGTTTGTATCTGCATCATAGCAACGTTGCATGTATCAATAAAAAGAGTTTGCGCTTTGATTGCTGTTGTCATTGTCAGATTGCTTAAATCTCCAAAAGTTTTTTGGATGTTCGCACTTAAAATCTGTTGGATTGACTCAGATTGATTAAGAGTTATAGTTTCTTTTCCTGCTGCTTTATAGTAAACAGATTCATTCTCTATATTCTTAACACCTACTTCTTCAAACATCCGCTTGACTTCTGCTTCTGTGTATCCGGTCACTTGGCTGATGCGCCGGATCACGTCCTCATAGACCATGCCGGCATTTTGTAATATCTCAATTTGATGGTTGCTTGTTTCGGACACATTTCCCATCCGGGCAATTCTTTTTGCAATATCAGCCACAACCGACACTGAAAATTCATCAATAATCGCAAGTAGCTGATCTGAGAATCTGTCCAAATATTCCGGGCTTAGCATCTCTTATTCCTCCTGGATCCGGAATCTTGTATCTACTGTCGGCATCATTTTCAGTGCTTCTTCTTCCGAAACTCCATATTTCTTTGCGATGTACAGCTCTTTACGTATAAATCCTAAGGATGCATCCTGCTGCATAGACAAAAGTTCTTTTTCTCTGTCAACAACGATTGAATCATCCCATTTGTAACTAACATCATAATTGGATGCTCCCATGTTCCCTATCTTTTGCCATACCCACATAGCATATATCAGATGGTCTAAAGCATCCTGTGTAGCATTTTGTATATCTTTTACTGTGCTGTAAGACCTTTGTTTACTAGCCTTTATTTCTTCTGCCGTCTTATCTACGTTTTCCGGATTTGATAGCGTTCCGTAAGCAAGCCCACACTTAAATTCAATTTGTCTAAGGATATTATTCATTCCATTAAACAGGCTCTGGTCTCGAATTGTCGGGGCATATGGATGGTATCCATCCTTAGCCTCCGCTTCTATTCCTGCAAAGTCCATCGTCCGAAACAATCTTTCTTTTCCTTTTGGCAGTTCTAATTCGCCTGTAACTTCATCTAGGCGAAACATTCCTTCGTCTGCATCAATAGCAAGTTCAGCGCCTTCATACTCCCAAACAATTCTGCTCCACTGTTCATCAGCATCCTTGATATCAAAGATTGCTCTGTCAAATATCGATATCCCTATCGGAGACGCTGAATCAATGTTGTTTGCAGACGGCATCCTCAAATAGACAAACAATGGGCGATCCACGCCAACTATCAATGTTTCTGGTTCAAGATCTTCCCATTCATCCAGGGCATTTAATTCCACTTCTCTTCCCAGGCTATCTGATGTATCATCGCTCCGTTTCCGAAACGCTTTATTAAGTATCATTTCTCCCTGATCTGTAAATTCGTGATATTCTATCCTGGTGTACTTATATTTCCCCTGGACAATCTCCTCCGGAAGTACGGCTGCAAGCACTTCATTCCGGCTGTTAAATTTTACAGGGAAGAATCCGTCTGCCTGAACCACATCCACCTCGATGTGCCCATCCGACAAATAAGGCTTAAATGCAATTCCTCCTTTTGCCGCTGCATACTCAATATTTCTCCTCAAATCCCTAAGAAACGTCTGATACTCTTGATTCAAGAAATCATTTCCCGCAATCTCTGATTCAAATTCTATTGTAACGAGCCTTGCAAATTCCTGCGCAACGGACGCAGCAATTCCTGTGCTCCTGACATTCTCATTAAGCCAAGGCGCTTTATTTTCATATATATCTTTATACAGATCTATCCTTCTGGACATTTCTTCGGAGACAACGACATCTTTCTCAATCGCTCGTTCAACTATGTCTTTCTTCCCAAACATCTGCTTTATAATCCTCCTTATCTTCTCAATTAAATTTTGAAATATCAAGCTGCCTTCCACCTTCTTTCCTTTCGGATCACTGTATAACAAAAATATCTAACTGCATCCATACAATGGTCATGTTGTTTTACTGGAGCATCTTGTCCCCGATCCAGAGCTTTTTCATCCCAAACATAAGAACCGAACTCTTTCCTCGTTTCTTCGCATGAATCGGCAAACAAAATTGCTTTTATATTTAAAAGCATACTCACAAAACGTATTCCATCTAAAACACTGTTTGATGCCTTCTTCACTTTTATATTCCTCTTTTTTAATTCTGCAATAAAGGACGCTGCCGAAGGATCCACAATAACTGCTTCTATACTTTTCTTGTCCACAAATTTCTCCAGATCATCTGCATATTCTGCGTCTGTCTTTTGTGTGCCTTCCTCTCGGCCGGAATAATAATACTCATCCGCACAAATCCATTTGCCATGCATATCTTTTCTCCAGAGTAGAAATACTGTTGCGTTCTGGGTCCCGTAGTCAATACTTACATATGCTTTTTTTGTAAACCCTGGAAGGTCATGAATAATATGCTTCTCTTCATCGAACATATCATATATGATCCCTTCTGCTACAGACCATCTTCCCTTAATATAACGTTTATAGAAAACGCCGGAATACAGAGATCTGTATCTTGCTTTCACTTTCTCAGATAGGCTTAAGTTGTCATCCATTGTAAAATGCAAATATACCAGATGTTTTTCTTCTGCTTTATCAATCCAGTTAAGTTTAAACCAATGGTATGGACCGTCTGGGTTGCAATTAAACCAATATTTTGATCCATCCACAGA
>ERZ1090878.739-NODE-743-length-16700-cov-12.767378_pt1 | contig 16700 bp, 15 predicted proteins | sample MGYA00478473_ERZ1090878 | MGnify/ENA primary metagenome ERZ1090878 (study PRJEB33644, sample SAMEA5815720) | chicken gut metagenome | biome: Chicken; feature: Gastrointestinal Tract; material: Caecum | place: Ireland | collected 2019-01-01 | study: A study of the... | reverse complement strand
TGACAAGGGGGTGCAGCTTTTGACCAAATCAAAGTGGATAGACACAATAAACGGCCAGCTTGCTGCACTGGGTGTGCAAGAGCCGGCCTATATCCCGGCAATAGAAACACTGGCGGGAATTCTGGAACAGCGGGACAAGACCTTTAAGGAGTTTAAAACTTCCGGGGGAAAGTCTGTGATTGAGTACACCAACAAGGGAGGCTCCACCAACATGACGAAAAACCCCTTACTGGTGCTTTGGGACGATCTAAACAAATCCGCTCTGGCGTACTGGCGGGAACTGGGGCTGACTCCTAGCAGCTATAAAAAAATGACCGGGGACGCTCCCAAAAAGGAAAAGCCTCAGGGATTGGTGGAGGTGCTATCTAAGCTTGAAGCCAGCTAATGGAAAAAACTGGCCCGCCGTGCTTGAGTACGCCGAGAGCATCCGGGACGGGAGGAAAATTGCCTGCCAGGAATTGCGCCAGGCGGTGGAGCGGTTTTTTCGAGACCTGGAAAACCCAGACTATGAGCTGGACGCCAAAGGGCCGGAGTTCTGCATAGGCATCATAGAAAAGACTTTGTGCCACCAGCAAGGGGAGCGCTTGGACGGCACGCCCCTGCGGGGGACTCCTTTCCTGTTGGAGGATTTCCACAAGTTCATTATCTACAATTTGCTGGGATTTAAGCTGGCTGGGACGGATGTGGTGCGGTACCATGAAGCACTAATTTTTATTCCCAGGAAGAATATCAAAGCGCTTGCGCTGGACGAGGATATACCAACCCCGGAAGGGTGGAAGAAGATGGGCGACGTCCACGAGGGGGACTACGTTTTTTCCTTGGACGGGAGAGCGGCGCGCGTGCTGCATGAGTCCGAGGTGTTCCACAAGCCAATGTATCGCGTGTACTTTGAGGATGGATCTACTGTAGACGCGAGTGGGGACCACATTTGGACCGTGCAGACGAAGGACAGCAGGCGGACAGCGCGGCGGACGCCGATTGGCAGACGCCGAAACAAGCCTCAGCTCGCTGAGCGAGACGGCTGGTATGATCTGACAACGCGCGAAATGTTGTCGGATTTTTATAGCGTGAGAGCTGACGGAAAGGGGCGGGAATATAAGTACCGCGTACCGATGCCCGGCGCGGTGGAGTACCCGTACAAGGAGCTGCCTATAGACCCTTACGTCCTCGGCGTTTGGCTTGGCGATGGTAGTTCGTCCGGGCAGTGCATAACGGTATCCGAGGACGACCTGGAAGGGACAAAAAAGCGAATAGAAGAACGCGGGTACACGTGTTCCGTTATTCGGAACAAAGACCGGGCCAGCGCGATAGACGTAGACCCGCACCCGTGTGGATGTTCCAGAAAGCTGTATGAGGGGAGTTTCCGCTATGCACTTCGGGACCTCGGATTGCTCGGGAATAAGCATATACCAGAGCAGTACCTGACGGCCTCTGTGGAGCAACGCCGTGACCTGCTATGCGGTCTCATGGACACCGATGGGACCGCGACAAAAGCGGGGCAGTGCGTTTTCACTCAAAAAAGCAAGTATCTTTCGTTGCAGGTCCTTGAACTGATACGGAGTCTCGGTATCAAGGCCGCTATGCATGAGAAGAACGTGACTTGCAACGGCGTACCTGCCGGGGTGGCGTACAACATATCCTTCTACGCTGGGAAGGGTAACCCGTGCTTCCTAATGGAAAGAAAGTACAGCAGGCTAAAACAAAAGATGTCTCCGCGTATGTTTGCGAAAAGCATAACGGGAATAGAGCCAATACCAGCCAAGCCCTCCAAGTGCATTATGGTGGACCATCCATCCCACCTGTACCTGGCGGGAAGAGGTTTTACCGCAACGCACAATACCTCCTTTGCGGCGGCTCTTTCCTGGGCGCTGTCCCTGTGGTACCGGCGCAGCGGGTCCAAAATGTACATTGCCTCCGCCGCGTTGATGCAGTCCCTGGAAAGCTTCAACTTTCTCAACTACAACATCCGCCGCATGGGAGAAGATTCCAGGGACGGCGGCAACGTCCGCGTGATTGACAACAACAACGAGCACAGCCTGTCCTGCACTCTGCCGGACGGCTCTTTTTATATCCGCGCCCTGGCGGCAAACCCAGACAGCCAGGACTCCCTCAACTGCAACATTGCCATCTGTGATGAGATTCACGCTTTCAAGCAGCCCAAGCAGTACAACCTTTTCAAAGAGGCCCAGAAGGCCTACACCAACAAGCTGCTGATTGGAATTTCTACCGCGGGAGACAACGAACAGGGGTTTCTGGGGCAGCGGCTGAAATACTGCCGGAAGATTCTGGACGGCACGGTGAAGGATGAACAATACTTCATAATCATGTGCTGCGCCCCGGAAGGGGTAAAAGACGGTACGGTGGACTACACCGACCCTAAAGTGCATGAGATGGCAAATCCAGCCTATGGGGTGAGCATCCGCCCTGAGGAAATTTTGAACGACAGCTTGCAAGCCCAGAATGACCCACAGCAGCGGAAAGACTTTTTCGCCAAATCGTTGAACGTCTACACAAACGCCCTGGCGGCTTACTTCGATGTGGAGGAATTCCGCAAGAGTGACGCCAACTACAACTGGACGCTTGACCAGCTGGCGAAGCTGCCGGTGGATTGGTACGGTGGGGCGGACTTGTCCAAACTGCACGACCTGACAGCGGCTTGCCTCTTTGGCCACTACAAGGGAGTTGACATTGTGATAACTCACGCGTTCTTCCCGGTGGTGGCGGCCCACGTCAAAGCGGACCAGGACAACATCCCTCTGTTTGGCTGGGCGGACGATGGATGGCTTACCTTGTGCAACAGCCCCACGGTAAACCACGCCGATGTGGTGCGGTGGTTTGTGGACATGCGCAAGCGAGGGTTCCGCATTCGCCAGGTGGGCCACGACCGGAAATTCTGCCGGGAATATTTCATCGGCATGAAGGAGGCTGGATTTAAGATCATCGACCAGCCCCAGTATTTTTACAAAAAGTCCGAGGGTTTCCGCTACTTGGAGCAGAGCGCCAAGAACGGGAGCCTTTATTATTTGCACTCCGAGGCCTACGAGTATTGCGTGGAGAACGTGATGGCCGTGGAAAAAACCGACGACATGATCCAGTATGACAAGGTGCAGCCGGAACACCGAATTGATCTTTTTGATGCTAGTGTGTTTGCCTGCATTCGGTATCTGGAATCACTGGACCGCTCCAAAGCGGCAAAGAAATGGTTTGGTGAGACATGAGCAAAAAGCAAAAGAGAGCGAGAGAACCCACCCAAAAGCGCAGCGTGGCCTTTGTCACCAATTCCGGCTGGGAAACGCTGGAGTGCGCCGGGTACACGTCCCTGGCCCATAACCCGGAGGTTACCACGGCGGTGGACACCGTTGCCCGGCTGATCGGATCCATGACCATCCACCTGATGGAGAACACGGAAAGCGGCGACATCCGGGTGCGCAACGAGCTTTCCCGGAAGGTGGACATTGACCCTAACCGGTACATGACCCGCTCCGCCTTTGTCCAGTGGATTATCAAGACCATGATGTTGGACGGCAATGGAAACGCGGTGGTGTACCCGGAGACCCGCCGGGGAATTTTGCGGAATCTTCAACCCATCCCGGCGGCGTTTACCAGCTTTATTCCCGACGGCTTTGGATACAAGGTGGTGATTTCCGGCAGCGAGTACGACCCGGACAACGTGCTCCACTTCGTGCTGAACCCGGGCAGCTATTACCCCTGGCTGGGTGAAGGCTACCGTGTGGCGCTGTCCGACGTGGCCAATAACTTAAAGCAGGCCGCTGCTACGGAAAAAGGATTCATGTCCTCCAAGTGGAAGCCGTCCATCATCGTGAAGGTGGACGGCCTGACAAATGAGTTTTCCGGCCCGGAAGGGCGGCGCAAGCTGCTGGAGGATTATGTGGAGACCACCGAGGCCGGGGAGCCCTGGATGATTCCCTCCGACCAGTTCAGTGTGGAGCAGGTGCGGCCTCTGACTCTGTCAGACTTGGCTTTGGCGGATTTCGTGCAACTGGATAAACGGACGGTGGCAGCCATTCTCGGCGTGCCGCCTTTTGTTTTGGGTGTTGGAGACTTCTGCCGGGAGGCCTGGAACAACTTTATTTCCTCCACCATTATGCCCATCGCCCGGGCCATCGAGCAAGAGCTGACCCGCAAGCTGCTGGTAAGTCCGAACTGGTTTTTTAGGTTCAATGTCCGCAGCCTCTACAACTACGAGCTGAGGGATATGGCTCAGGTGGCGGATGACCAGTTTGTCCGAGGCATCATGACGGGCAACGAGGTGCGGGACTGGATTGGCATGCCGCCCCTGGAGGGCCTTAATGAATTGGTGATTTTGGAGAACTACATTCCCCGGGGGATGATCGGGGATCAAAACAAACTGAACGGAGGTGAGTGACATAGAACGGCGAGTTATCAAAACCGAGCCATTCCTTTCCCGTGAGGAAAACGGGAAGCGATATATTGAAGGGTATTTTTCTGTCTTTAATGTCCCTTATGAGGTGTGTCCAGGATGGATAGAAGAAGTGGCACCCGGAGCTTTTTCGAGAACTATCCGCGAAGGAAAAGACGTGAAAGTCCTTTGGAACCACAATTCGGATATTGTGCTAGGTAGTACCTCCAACAGGACTGCAACACTTGGAGAAGATGAACACGGCTTGAGAGGAAAGGATGAAATCAATGAGGACGACCAGGACGCGAAAAATGGTTACGCCAGAATCGCGCGCGGAGATGTTACCGGCTGTAGTTTTGGATTTGATATCCGAAAATTTGAAGAAAGCTGGGACGATGATGGAACCTACCGCACAAGGCTACTCGATGTCGAGCTATACGAAGTTAGCCCATGCACTTTCCCGGCCTACACACAAACCAACATCCAAGCAAGGGCAAAAGAACAACTAGCAAAAGCCAAAGAAAAGCTAGAACAGAAACGTCAAGAACGGAACAAGCAGTGGCAGGCCGCCATGCTTGCCAAGCTGAGAAAGTGAGGTTTGAAACATGCTAAAAATTTTGATGCTCAAGCGCAGCCTGGATAAGAAAAACGAGGAGCTGGAGGCGCTGCGAGCCAAGGATGAAGAGTTTTCCACACGGGAGGCCGAAATCGAGGAGGCCATCCAGGAAGCCCAGACCGCCGAAGAGGAGCAGGCTGTGAGCGAAGAGGTGGAAAAGTATGACGCCGAAAAGCAGGCCCACGAGGACGCCAAGGCAGCTCTTTCCCAAGAGATTGAGGGCCTTGAAAACGACCTTGCCGCCTTAGAGGAACAGAAGCCGGAGCCCCAGCGGAGCGCTTCCAAATTTGAAAATGAAAGGATGAATAAAAGCATGACTACTACTGTCAACATTCGGGCCCTGCCCATGTCCCGCCGGGCCTTTGACTCTCTGCCGATGGAAACCCGCCAGGAGATGCTGGCGCAGAACGATGTAAAGGAGTTCCTGACCCAGCTGCGTTCCATGAAGGGCCAGCAGCGAGCGGTGTCCGGCGCGGAGCTGACCATTCCCGTGGTGTTCCTGGACCTGGTGGCGGAGAATATGTACCGCTACTCCAAGTTGCTCAACCGGGTGCGGGTGCGCAACGTCCGGGGCGAGGCCCGGCAGACCATTGCCGGAACCGTTCCCGAGGCTGTGTGGACGGAGATGTGCGGCGCCATCAATGAGCTGACTTTCGTGTTTAACCAAATCACCCTGGACGGCTATAAGGTGGCGGGCTTTGTACCGGTGTGCAACTCCATTTTGGAGGACAACGACATCAACCTGGCCTCCTGGATTGTGGAGATGCTTTCCGAATCTATCGGCCTGGCGATGGACAAGGCCATCCTCTACGGCAAGGGCAGTGCCTCCCGGATGCCTCTGGGCATCGTGACCCGCCTGGCCCAGACTGGCCAGCCCGCCGACTACCCCGCCAACGCCCCCGCCTGGGTGGACCTGCACACCACCAACATTTTGCAGATTGGTGGGGAAGATGTTACCGGCGCGGCGTTCTGGTCCGCTCTGATGACCGCCACCGGCGCCACCTACACCCGGTACAACCGGGGCACTATGTTCTGGGCCATGAACTCCAAGACCTACGCCCTGCTGAAATCCAAGCTCATCACCTTCACCGCCACCGGTGACATTGTAGCAAATTTGTTCGGCTCCCTGCCCATCGTCACCGGCGACATCGACGTGTTGGAGTTTATCCCCGACGGCGACATCATCGGCGGCTATGGCGACCTGTACCTGCTGGCCATGCGGTCCGGCATGACCATCGAATCCAGCCGGGAGGTGCAGTTCATCCAGGACAACACGGTGTTCAAGGGCAAGCAGCGGGCCGACGGCCAGCCCATCATCCCCGGCGCTTTTGTGGCCATCAACATCAACAACGAGGCCGTCACCACCACGATGGACTTTGCCGCCGATACCGCCAACGACGCCCAGCTGCTGAGCTTGTCCGTGGGCAGCGAGAGCCTGTCTCCCGCCTTTGGCTCTACTACTTACGCCTATACCGTGACCGCCTCTGGCACCAATGCCAAGATTGAGGCCACTCCTGCCCAGGCTGGCGCTCAGGTATCCATCAGCTACAACGGGCAGAACGTCCGCAACGGCGGCACTGCGACCTGGCTGGCGGACAGCAAGCCCCACACTCTGGCCATCACCGTGAAGCAGGGCAACGCCGTGCGGGTGTACAACGTGGCCGTCACCAAGGCCGCAGGCTAAAGGGGGTGTGACCCTTGACCGACCAAGAGCTGCTTACCATCCTAAAGACGGACTTGCAGGTGTCCAGCCCGGCCCTTGACCCCTATTTGAGCCAGCTGGTTCGGGCGGCAAGGGATTTTATCACCACTGAGGGTATCACGCTCACCGGTTCTTACAGTGACGAGATGCTGGTGGAGATGTACGCCGCCTATCTGTACCGGAGACGCCGGGAGGAAAACGTACAGATGCCCCGCATGCTGCGGTGGGCGCTGAACAATCGGCTGTTCTCCCAGAAAGGAGCGGTAGACAATGGATGAGCTGATTACCCTAATTCACCAGGAGGACGTTCAGCTGGAGACAGGCGCAATGGTAGCCCGGGAAACCCCCGTGGAGGTGTGGGCCACCTTGTCCTCCATCTACCGCCAGGAGTTTCTGGACGCCGGGCGGGAGGGCCTAAACCCGGAGCTGGTGGCTACCACGCCATTGGTCAATTACCACGGGGAACAGAGCGCCATTGTGCGGGGCAAGAGGTACGGAATTTATCGGACCTATATTGTCCCCAACAGCGACATGGTGGAGCTGTACCTGGAAGGAAAGGCTGGTGCGTGATGGCGAAAAAAAAAGTTCGATATCCGGAGCTGGAAGTGGAAATCACGAAGGCCCTTGCAGAATACTCCCAAGAGGTTGCGAAAGGTGTCCAGGCGGAAATTGAAAACGCCGCAAAGGAACTGGTGCAGACCTTAAGGAAAACCTCTCCGAAAGAAACGGGAGATTATGCGAGGGGCTGGACTCAAAAAGTTGAGTTTAAAAACAGTGAGGATATTCGCATCCGAGTGTATAATCGGACGAAACCACAAATTACGCATTTGCTGGAAAATGGCCATGCCAAAGTTAATGGTGGGCGTGTAGACGGAAGACCCCATATCAGGCCGGCAGAGCAAGATATGGAGCGAAAGTTGGGAAACGCAATCAGGGTGGTGATTGAGTGATAAGCCTTGAAAAAATGAAATCTATCCTGAGCGCTACCGGCTATCCTGTGGTGTACAACGCCTGGCCCGAAGGAAAGGCCCCGGCCCTGCCGTACATTTGCTTTTTGACCGCCTACTCCAACAACTTTGCGGCCGATGATGTGGTGTACTACCCCATCGACCACTATCAAATTGAGCTATACACACGCTATAAAAACCCGGAAGCGGAGGGCAAGGTAGAACAGGCCTTGTCCTCTTACTTTTGGGAAAAAACTGAAACCTATCTGGACACCGAAAGGTGCTTTCAAATTCTCTATGAAGTGGAGGTATAAACATGGCTGACAAAGTCAAGTTTGGCATTAAAAATGTCCATTACGCTCTTAAGAGTGCGGACACGCCTACTTATGAAACCCCCGTCGCAATTCCCGGCGCGGTGAGTTTGTCCTTGGAGGCCCAGGGCGATTCTACCCCGTTCTACGCGGACAATACCCAGTATTTTGTCACGGTGGCGAACAACGGCTACTCCGGCGACCTGGAGATGGCCCTGTTCATCGACCAGTTTATGGAGGATGTATTTGGCGTAACCGTTTCCACCAAAGATAAGGTGGCCGTGGAGAACGCCCAGGTGCAGCCCAAAGAGTTCGCGCTGATGTTCGAGGAGGACGGCGACACCACTGGCACCAAGTATGTGCTGTACAACTGCGTGGCTACCCGTCCCACCCGGAATCTCGCTACTACCACCGAGACCAAGGAACCCCAGACCCAGACCAGCACCATCACGGCGTCGCCTCTGGCGGATGGGCGCACAATGGCCTACACCACGGCGGACACTCCCGAGGGAGTGCTTACCGGCTGGTATGATGAAGTATGGCTGGCCGACACTACTGCCGGCGTGGGAGGCTAACATGGACAAAGTATTAATAATTTCCGGCAAGGAGGTGGGGCTGCGGGCTACGGCCCTCACACCCCGCCTGTACCGGCACAAGATTGGCAGGGACATTATCCAGGATATGGGAAAGCTGCAAAAATCTTTCTCTAAGGCGTCCCGGCTTTCCCAGGACGCTACCGAGGAGGAACGCCAGGAAGCCCAGCTTTCCGTGATGGACCTGGAAATCTTTGAAAATGTGGCCTTTATCATGGCCCGGCAGTACGACCAGAACATCCCAGACACGGTGGACGCCTGGCTGGACCAGTTTGAAACCTTCTCCATTTACGAAATCTTCCCGGAGATCCTCTCCCTGTGGAACATGAACAATAAGACCACATCAAATCCAAAAAAAAATTAAACCCCGTTGACCGCGAGAACAACGGGGCTATTTTTATGCTACGCTGCTCCGAATTGGGCTTAACCCGGGCGGAGGATTTAGATCAATACACGGTGGGCATGATTTACGATCTACTCACCGAGCAGGCCAACGACCGGGAAAAATACCCCATCAAAGCCGCGCCTGGCAGTTTGAAGTCGTTCTTTGCGGGAGGTGGAAAGCTTGCCTAATCGAATCCAAGGAATCACCGTGGAGATTGGCGGGGATACTCAGGGGCTTTCCAAGGCTCTTTCTGGCGTTAACAAAGAAATTAGGTCTACCCAGTCCCAGCTAAAAGACGTTGAACGGCTTTTGAAGATGGACCCTGGCAACACCGAGCTGTTGCGGCAGAAGTATGAACTGCTCAACGATTCCATTGAATCCACCGAGGAAAAGCTGGATTCCCTGCGGGAAGCGGAAAAGCAGGTGCAGCAGCAGTTTGAACGGGGCGAGGTTTCCCAGGACCAGTACAACGGGCTCCAGCGGGAGATTATCGCCACCGAGCAGGCCCTTGGACGTCTGCAAAACGAGGCCAGGGACACAGAAAACCGCATCAACGGGATTGACGAAAAGCCCATCAAGCAGGTGGAGGACGCGGCGGAAGATGCCGGTGACGCCCTGCGGGATGCCGGGGACGATGCCTCCCACTTTGGCGATATGCTCAAGGCGGGGGCCATTGTGGAGGGCGTGTCCGGGCTGGTGGACTCCATGTCCCAACTGGCGGACGAAACCCGGGATTACCAGCGCATCATGGGCAGCCTGGAGGTGTCCAGCGAAAGGGCTGGGTACTCCGCCGAGGAAACCGCCGACACCTACCGGCAGCTTTACGGCGTGCTGGGGGATGACCAGACTGCCGCCACCACCACCGCCAATTTGCAAGCCCTAGGATTTGCCCAGGAGGATTTGAAAGACCTGACCAACGCCGCCATTGGCGCCTGGGCAACCTACGGCGACTCCATCCCCATTGACGGCCTGGCGGAGTCCATCAACGAGACCATACAGGCCGGGCAGGTAACGGGCAATTTTGCCGACGTGCTCAACTGGGCGGGAACCAGCGAGGACGATTTCAACGACAAACTGGAAAACGCCGCGGACAGCACCGAACGGGCCAACATCGTCATGGAGGAGCTGGCCCGCCAGGGGCTTGTGGAGGCCGGGGAGGCCTGGCAGAAAAACAACGAGTCCCTGGTGGAATCCAACCAAGCCGCCGCCGACTTCCAGGACACGATGGCGGAAATGTCCGAGCGGCTTTCCCCGGTGCTGACGGCAGTACAGAACGGAATCAACCAGCTTCTCGGGTCCGTGCTGGATATGACGGAGGGAATCGACTTCTCTGCTGTGGGGGACAGCATAGAGGCCGGTTTTTCTTTTGTGATAGACACAATCCTTCCCAAGCTGCGAGACGGGTTTCAATGGATCCTTGACAATCGAGAGGCTCTTGTTACCGCCTTAATTGCCATCGGTTCTGCCGTGACGACGTATATGGCAGGGCAACAGGTGTATGCGTTTGCGACAACCACTCTTCCGAAAATTATTTCGGGGTTTTCAACGTTTTTCACAACCTTGTCCGGAGGAGGCGGTGTTTTTGCGGCTTTAACTGCTGCGATTAACCCTGTCACCCTGGCAATCGCCGGTATTGCGGTGGCCGTTGGTGTTGTGGTGGGGGCCTTTGCCACCCTGTGGAATACCAGCGAGGAATTCCGCACCAATATCACCGCCATCTGGAGCCAGCTTGTCACCACCTTCCAGACCTTCACCCAGGGCATTGTGGACAGGCTCAACGACCTGGGCTTCAACTTTGAGAACATCGGCCAGCTCATCCAGGCGGCGTGGCAGGCCTTGTGTGACTTCCTGGCCCCTGTGTTCGAGGGCGCTTTTCAGGCGGTTGCCAACATCTTTGACACCATTACCGGCGCCATTTTAGGAGTGCTGGACTTCTTCATTGGGGTGTTTACCGGGGACTGGGAACAGGCCCTAAACGGCATCAAAGAGTTTTGGGGTTCTATCTGGGATGGAATTTGTGGAATCTTTGAAACCATCATTGACACTCTGATGGGGATTGGCGAAGTAATTCTGAGCTGGTTCGGCACCACCTGGGAGGACGCCCTGAACAACGTGAAGGACTTCTTCACCAATATCTGGAACAACATTGTGGACTTTTTCTCGGGCCTTCCCGGGCGCATGGCGGATATTGGCTACAACATCGTGACAGGTATTTGGAACGGCATTTCCGGCGCGGCCGGCTGGCTGTGGAATCAGATCTCCGGCTTCTGCTCCAGCATCGTGAGCAACATCAAGAGATTTTTCGGCATCAACTCTCCCTCCAAGCTGATGGAGGACGCGGTGGGCAAATGGCTGCCCCCCGGTATTGCCGTGGGCTTTGAGGACGCTATGCCAAAGGCCATGCGTGAAATTGACGCCAGCATGGGGGACATCACCACCGCTATACCCCAGGCCCTGGGCTACGGCGGGAGCACCACCACCGACAGCCACAACATGACGTACACCTTCGGGCCTGGCTCCATCGTCATCCAGACCCAAGCTACCAACGGCGACGCCATTTACCGGCAGCTGATGGTACGAATGCAGCAGGAAGTCAGCCGGAAGGAGGCAGCGTATGGGCGTGTTTAACGCGTTTTTCTTTGGTGAAGTCACAAGCAGGGACTACAACCTGGTGATAGAGAGCAAGAGCATCTTGAACGCACCGGAGCCGGACTTGCAGGAATACGAGATTCCCGGCAGGGATGGCACCGTATTTATCTCCAATAACCGGCGGCGCAATGTAGACATTAGCTACACCACGTTTTTGAGGGTGCCCATCCAAGAGGACATCCAGCCCTATGTCACCAGTATCAAAAACTGGCTGCTGGCAAAGCCTGGGCAATACCTTCGCCTGGAGGACACCTACGATTTGGAGCATTACCGCCTCGCCACCTACCGGCAAGGGCTGGACTTTGAACACACGTGGAGATGGTACACCCGGCAAACTGCTACGTTTTCCTGTAAGCCTTACCGCTATCTGCGGGAAGGTGACAACCGTGTAACTGCAAGCGCGGGGCAGGCCGTGGTGTACAATCCCACCATGTTCGACGCACTGCCGGAAATCTACCTGTATTTGGGGCAGAACTACGGCGGCTCATCCGATATCACCATCACCTATGAGGATGGCACAAAGTACGAGCAGACTGTGAGCGGAATTACCAGACAGTATGTTGGCACTACCGTCATCCTGGATGCAGAAAACCAGGTGGTAAAGATGGAGTTCCCGGAAGCCCTTATCAACACCGCCGAGTTGGCTGCATTCCCAATCTTAAAGCCTGGGACAAACACCATTTCTATCACTGACAGCGGGATGTCCGGCTTCGCGGTAGTCCCCCACTGGAGGGAGCTATGATTTGTGCTTATACCGGGGCCCATCTGGCCCAATCCCAGCCTCCCACCACGGCGGACATTCTGGGGAATCTACCCGACGCTTTGGAGTGCACTGTCACCCGGGATACAGATGGACTTTTCGAACTGTCACTGACATATCCCGCTCAGGGAGCCAACGCGGGAGCGCTCAAGGTGAACAATTGGGTTTATTCCCCCGTGGGGGGCACGATGGGCATGCAGTACTTCCGCATTGACCAGACCACAGAGGATATAGGCGGCACCGTAACGGTACACGCCAGCCACGTCACCTACAATTCCCTGGCGATTTTGGCGGCTCCCTTTTCCGTGCATAACCCCAACGACTATAGCAACGTGAATTTTTTTAACTGGTATTCCGAGCTTACAACGGCAATCAACGTGATTGACAGCACACAGATGGGAAGCTTTAGCGTGGTGGGGTATACGGATGAAATGCTTTTGCGTCCGGCGGCTTACACGGAGCCGGTGACCCTAAAGCAGGCCATACTGGACGCCATCAGCGACAGGCCTGAGATTTACCTAAATTACATCGACTTTGGCTATAGGCTATGGCAGCTGCCACCTGCCACGGGAAACTTTTCTTTTCGCATCCGCTATGGGAGGGACATGCTGTCCTTTTCGTCCTCTGTGGATGCTACAGACTTTTACACCCACGTCATGCCCTACTACGTGGCGGATAACAAGATGATTTCGCACAACCGGGATGTTTACCCTTTGGAGGGGCTGCCGTCGGAGTATGCAAGCCTTCGCCGGATTAAGGCTATCAATCTGGCTGACTATTACGACGACTTAAACGCATCTTATGATTTAAGCATTGTACAAAGCATCATCAACAAATGGCTGGCGGCGAACCCTTGGAACCCGCTGCCGGAGGAAATCAGCGTGGAGAACATCCCCCAAGAGGGGAACACTTTCGAGCTGGGGGCTGTGGGGCGCATCTACTACACGCCCACCGGCGCTATCTATACCGCCAACGTTGTCTCCCTTACTTATGATGTGCTGGCGGAGCGGGTGACGTCCATCGGTATCAACAAAAGGCAAAAAGACGTGACCGACACCATAGCCGGTCTTGTGCAGCGCTAAGGAGGCGATTTTTTGGAATTCACTTATAACGTACCCAACGGGCGGGGCCACGCCCCCTTGCAGCTGTACGCCGTCCAGGGCGAGGCGGGAGCCCGCACTTTTACTTTAAGGCTGACGGGTGGCGGGGCCGTGGATGGAAACGCCTATGTTTATGTACTGAAAAACGATGGCAATTTAGTCGTGATAAATGCCGGTGGAGCCTACGGCTCGGTGACATTTACCCTTCCCCTGCAAGCCTGTACTTGCCCCGGAAAAAACAAGGTTTATATCCAGGTGATTGCTGGGCAGACGGAAACCCGCTGGGACAACATCGAATTGTGGGTGCAGCCCTGCGATTTGGAAGACGCCGTGGCCTCCACAGATGACCTGGGGCCGCTGGCGGACATTATCACTGACCCGGACTACCTGGAGGAAATCCAGAACGCCTACATCACCGCGAAAGACAACCTGGACGACCTGATGGACCAGTTTTCCCCCAAGGGGGGGTACAACCCCGAGGTGGCGTATGCGCCCTACAACATCGTGGCCTACAAGGGTATGTCCTACATCGCAAAAAAGCCGTCAACTGGGGTGCTTCCTACAGACACAGAGCATTGGGCGCTGCTGGTTTCCAATGCCGTGCCCGGGCCTCAGGGGGTTCCCGGAGAAAAAGGAGATCGGGGGGCAGGCCCATGCCGGGTAGTGGTGGGCACAACCAAAGGTGGCTGGACCGCCGAAGACTGCGATTACCTGTGTGATGGCATAGCCGATGATGTAGAAATTAACGCCGCCATCGCCGAAGTGGTTGCAGGGAAAGGCGGGGAGATTCTCCTCCTGAATGGCTCATATTTTTTGGAGGCTCCTATAGCTTTTGCAAACACGAGAGGATATTATATCACCCTCATCGGCAATGGTGGCTGCACAAGTCTGCGGAGTTCGATGAATGGTTACTTGGGGGGCTTCGATAAAGAGTCCTCTCTCGTTCTGATAGACACCAGTGGCATCACTATCAGAGATCTGGCTTGCCGCTGGGATAACGGCGGAGTGGGGATATACGTTTCGGAAAACGCCACGCAAACCCAAGTCCTTAACGTGCAGATCGAGGGGCCAGGCAGGGGTGTATACATTAATCAGAGGCAAACTAAGGTCAGCGGGTGTAAAATCGCCAGTAATGGGTATGGGGCGGACGGCACAGGCGTTTACGTAGGCCCTAATGCCTCATCGGCACTGATTCAAAACTGCCATATAAGCAGTGCTAAATACGGTATATATAGCGAGCCTAACCGAGGAGGCCATATGATCACGGGCAACTACATTTACGGGGTGTTCACGGGCATCTGGCTATCCGGTGACGCTTCCCACTACCAAGAGTTAAATACGATTTCGGGCAATATGATATGGGGGGCCAGCGGTGACGCTGGGTCGCTAGGGATTGGCATCGCGAACCCTGCCGCTTGTGCTATTTTGGCGAATTTGGTGCACTATTTCAACAATGGTATACAGCTTGACTCCCAATCATTACCCTCGGGAGAATGGTGCGGTCAAACGGCCGTGAGCGCGAACACCGTAAACAATGGGGATAATGGCGGGATTGTTTTGTTTGGTAAAAAAATCCGGGGGTGCACGATCTCGGGAAACCAGATTGCTTCCTACAACGTAGGTGTCTACCTCACCGGAGAAAAACACGTCATATCGGGCAATAACGTGTTCCGCGGCCCCACTGGAACCTCATCGGATTATAGCTCTGGAGGGGTCGCCATCAACTGCCAGGCTAACTCCTGCTTGATTACGTCCAATGGCATCTTTGGGGGTTCTTTGACTCTAGGAGGATCTGACAATTCTTATGATAACAACAAGACCTAAGGAGGTGACCTCAGAATGAAAATAGCTTTTCAGCTTGACCGGCAGATGATCAAGCGAACCGACGCCAACGCCTTCTCTGGGGCTCACACCCACACGGCGGAAAGCCGGTCCCTCACCACGCCCCTGCTTCAACCCTACATCACTTGCTATTTCTGGAAGCGCACGGCGTAAGGAGGGATATTATGCAACTGATTTTCGATTTTGCGGAGTGGACGATTTCCCCGCGTCAGGGCATTGTGGGGCGGCAGTATGACAACCTTTCTCACAGCCTGGTGGTGGAGGGGGAACTGCCATCCGGCTACACCTGGGACATGCTGGTGGAAGCAAAGGGGAAATATAATATTATTCCTTTGTCTGCAACGGCCACCGGCGCTACCGCCTCCTTAACTGCTGACCAGCTGGCCTTTGGGGATACCTACTATGCCTTCCAGCTGCGCGGCACCAGTGGGGAGATAATCCACCACACCAACGCGGTGCAGGTGTACGTCCCCGACACCATTGTGGGGCCTGGCACCTGGCCGGTGCTGCCCACGGAGTTTTCCCAAGCTGAGGCCAACATCAAAGAGCTTAACGCCCATCCCCCCGTACCCGGGGAAAATGGCTACTGGATGCTGTGGGATTTGGACACCCACAGCTATGTGCAGAGCCAGCTGGTGGTACCCGGCCTCCACATCGAGATTGGAGAGACCACCACCGGGAAGCCCGGTACGCCCGCCAACGTCACCAACAGCGGCACGAATACCGCACCGGTGCTTAACTTTACCATCCCAGAAGGGGAGAAGGGCGACGCCGCCACCATCCAGGTGGGAGAGGTAACCGCCAGCGACCCGGGCAGCGAGCCCAAGGTGAAAAACTCCGGAACGGAAAACGCCGCAGTTTTTGACTTTGTGCTGCCAAGAGGCCAAACCGGCCCCACAGGGCAGGCTGCCACCATTGAGGTGGAGAGCACTGCGACAGGCGAACCAGGCACCCAGGCCAGCGTGGAGAACGTGGGCACCACCGGTGCGGCAAAGCTGCGTTTTACTATTCCCAGAGGCAACACCGGCCAAAATGGTGTATCCCCCACTCTCTCCGCCGGGAACGTGGAAACCCTGGAACCTGGCCAGCCCGCCACCGCCAGCGTCACAGGCGAGGGGCCTGCGTACCAGATAAACCTGGGCATCCCCAGGGGGAAGACAGGCGCACAGGGGGCTCCTGGCCAAGACGGCCAAGACGGCCAAGACGGACAGACCCCCACCATAGCGGTGGGCAGCGTCACCACCTTAGACCCCGGCCAAGACGCCACCGCCGAAATCACCGGGGAAACCCCGAACCTGACTTTAAATCTGGGCATCCCCCAAGGCCCTCCCGGCCAAGACGGCGTACAGCTCAACGACAGCGCTGTAAACACGAGCGAGGCGTGGTCTAGCAAAAAAATTGTAGACACACTTTG
>ERZ1090878.738-NODE-742-length-16707-cov-7.494355_pt1 | contig 16707 bp, 17 predicted proteins | sample MGYA00478473_ERZ1090878 | MGnify/ENA primary metagenome ERZ1090878 (study PRJEB33644, sample SAMEA5815720) | chicken gut metagenome | biome: Chicken; feature: Gastrointestinal Tract; material: Caecum | place: Ireland | collected 2019-01-01 | study: A study of the... | reverse complement strand
CAAATCCCCGTTACAGGCTCAATGAGTGTTTGCTCACGGCAAAAATCAGGGTGGTACCGCAGGTTTTAAGGCTTGTCCCTCATTCGAGGGGCAAGCTTTTTTATTTAAAAACAAATTGTTGAAAATACAGGAAAGGATGATTTCATGAAACAGCAGCTTGAAGAGATACGTCAAACCGCCACACAGGCGATTGACCGCTGCACCGAGCTGAAAGAGCTGGACGCAGCGCGCGTGCAGTATCTCGGCAAAAAGGGCCAGCTGACCTCCATCTTAAAACAGATGGGCAAGCTTTCGGCCGAGGAGCGGCCGGTGATCGGCCAGCTGGCCAACGAAGTGCGCCAGGCCATTGACCAGAAGCTGACCGAAAAGACCGCACAGCTGAAAGAAAAGATTTTAAACGAGAAGCTGGCGGCCGAAACGATCGACGTGACCATGCCCGGCGAAAACATGCCGATCGGCCATGTGCACCCGCTGACCGCCGTTTTAAACGAGCTGAAGGACATTTTCCTCGGCATGGGCTTTCAGATCGCCGAAGGGCCGGAAGTGGAGACCGACTACTACAATTTCGAGGCGCTCAACATTCCGAAAGACCACCCGGCGCGCGACACGCAGGACACTTTTTATATTAACGAAAATATCCTGCTTCGCACACAGACTTCCCCCGTGCAGATCCGTGTGATGGAAAACACCAAACCGCCGATCCGTGTGATCGCCCCCGGCCGTGTTTACCGCAGCGACGCGGTGGACGCCACGCACTCTCCTCTGTTCCACCAGATCGAAGGACTTGTTGTGGACAAGGGAATCACCATGGCGCACCTGAAAGGCACGCTTGAGATGTTTGCAAAGCGCCTGTACGGCGAAGACACCCAAATCCGCCTGCGCCCGCACCACTTCCCGTTCACGGAACCGAGCTGCGAGATCGACGTTTCCTGTTTCAAATGCGGCGGCAAGGGCTGCCCGATGTGCAAGGGCGAAGGCTGGATCGAGATCCTCGGCTGCGGCATGGTGCACCCGAAGGTGCTGAAAAACGGCGGCGTAGACCCCGAACAGTACAGCGGCTTCGCTTTCGGCGTCGGTCTGGAACGCCTGACGATGTTCAAATACAACATCGACGACATGCGCTTGCTTTATGAAAACGATTTAAGATTCTTAGGACAGTTTTAAGGAGGTGGCTTTAAGATGATCTTATCCAGAAAATGGCTTGAAGATTATGTAGATACAAAAGATATTTCCGACAAGGACTTCTGCGACGCCATAACACTTTCCGGCTCCAAGGTAGAAGCCTGGGAAAAAGAGGGCGCCGAGCTGCAGAACATTGTTGTCGGACGTGTGGAAAGCCTGGAGCGCCACCCGGATTCCGACCACCTTTGGATCTGCAGCATCAACGTCGGCACGGATGCCGGGCTGCAGATCGTGACCGGTGCGCAGAACCTGAAAACCGGCGACTATGTGCCGGTCGCACTGGACAACAGCGTAGTACACGGCGGCCAGAAAATCAAAAAAGGCAAGTTAAGAGGCGTCGAGAGCAACGGCATGCTCTGTTCGCTCGGCGAGCTTGGCCTGACCGTTCATGATTTTCCCTACGCGATCGAAGACGGTATTTTCGTGCTGGGCGACGACTGCGACAAAACGCTTGGCATGGACATTCACGAGGCGATCGGCCTGAACGACACCGCCGTGGAGTTTGAGATCACCTCCAACCGCGCCGACTGCCTTTCGGTGACCGGCCTGGCCCGTGAAGCGGCCGCCACATTCAAACGTCCGCTGCATCTGCACGCACCCCAGGTAAAACCCGGCCACGACGATGTCAATAACTTTTTGAAAGTGCAGATCCACTGCCCGGACACCTGCTACCGCTACACCGGCGCCATTGTGGAAAACGTGCGCGTAAAGGAATCGCCGCGCTGGCTGCGCGAGCGCCTGCGCGCCTCCGGTGTGCGCCCCATTTCCAACATCGTAGACATTACGAACTATGTGATGCTGGAATACGGCCAGCCGATGCACGCCTTTGACCTGCGCTACCTGGCCGGCGGCGAAGTGAACGTGCGAAACGCCAGAAACGGCGAAAAAATCACCACGCTGGACGGCGAGGAACGTGACCTGACCGACGCGATGATGGTGATTGCCGACGCCGAAAAGCCCGTTGCCGTAGCCGGCGTTATGGGCGGCGAGTACAGCGGTATTATGGACGACACGACCACCATCGTGTTTGAATCGGCCTGCTTCAACGGCGCCTCGGTCAGAAGAACGGCCCGCGCGCTCGGCATGCGCACCGAAGCCTCCTCGCGCTATGAAAAAGAACTGGATCCCGCCGCCTGCCTGCCTGCCCTGCAGCGCGCACTGGAGCTGGTGCAGCTTCTGGACGCCGGCGACGTTGTGAACGGCGTGGTGGACTGCAACAAGTCACAGCCCAGAGACGTTGTGCTGGATTTTGACCCCGACTACATCAACAACTTCATCGGCATAAACTTAAGTGCCGAAGAGATGGAAGAGATCCTGACCCGTCTGGATTTCAAGATCGAAAACGGCAAGATCTATTCCCCCTCTTTTAGAAACGACATTGAGCACCTGGCCGACATCAGCGAAGAAGTGGCCCGGTTCTACGGCTTCCACAACATTCCGAACCAGGCCTTGACCGGTGTGGCAAACGGCTACCTGACGAAGAAGCAGCAGTTTGAAAAAACGGCAAATGAAACGCTGGTGGCCTGCGGCTGCAGCGAAGTTTACACCTATTCGTTCATCAGCCCCAAGGCATACGACCGCATCTGCCTGCCGGCGGATTCCCCGCTGCGAAAGAGCGTTGTGATCTCGAACCCGCTTGGCGAAGACACCAGCATCATGCGCACGACCGCCGTGCCCTCCATGCTGGACGTGCTGGCGCGCAACTATAAAAACCGCAACGAATCGGCGGCGCTTTACGAACTGGCCACCAACTACGAACCGACCGGCGAAAACACACTGCCCCACGAATACAAGCGCGCCGTGATCGGCCTTTACGGCAGCGGCTGCACATACTACACGCTCAAGGGCATTGTAGAAGCGCTGCTTTACGGCCTGAAAGTGGAAGATTACGACGTAGAACCGCTGAAAGACGACCCGACTTTCCACCCGGGCCGCACGGCCGTTTTGACCATAGGCGGCAAGCGCCTGGCCAGGCTCGGCGAGATCCACCCGAAAGTGTGCGAAAACTACGGCATCGGCACACGCGTTTACCTGGCCGAGATCGACATGGACACCGCAATGGCCCATGCGCTGGAGACCAGAACGCACAAGCCCCTGCCGAAATACCCGGCTGCGACCCGCGACCTGGCTTTTGTTTGCGACAAAGAAGTGCCTGTTCTGACAATCGAAAAAGAGATCAAAGAAGCTGTGGGCCAGATTCTGGAAAGCGTAACGCTCTTTGACGTATACGAAGGCGACCAGATCGAACAGGGCAAAAAATCAGTCGCGTTCAGCCTGAAAATGCGTGCGGCCGACCGCACCCTGACCGACGAGGAAGCTGACGCCGCCGTAAAACGCGTGCTGAAATCCCTGGATAAACACGGAATTAATTTAAGAAGCTGATTGACTTTTGCACGGGAGTGTGCTATGATTTAACCATCACTTTAAAGCACAAAAGTGCTAAAGCTTGAATCATTCTATGTTTTGGAGGGAATTTTATGAAAAAGTTGACCAAGATCCTGGCTATCGTACTGTCTGCCGCGCTGATCGGCGTGATGTTTGCCGGCTGCTCCGGCGCTGCTGACGACGGCAAGTACACCGTCGGTATTTTGCAGCAGATGCAGCACGCTGCACTGGACCGCGCCACACAGGGCTTTAAAGACGCCCTTACGGAAAAGCTCGGTGCAGAAAACGTGGAATTCAATGACCAGAACGCCAACAACGACGTACCTACCTGCGCTACGATCGCCGGTCAGTTCGTTTCGAACAAGGTCGATCTGATCTTTGCAAACGGCACCTCTGCTCTGGAGGCTTCTGTGGCCGCGACAGGCGAGATCCCGATCGTCGGCACCTCGATCACGAACTACGCCACGGCGCTGCATGTGGACGAATCTGAATGGAACGGTGCCAGCAACATCAACGTGACCGGTACATCCGACCTGGCGCCGCTTGAAGAACAGGCCAACATGTTTAAAGAACTGCTGCCGGACGTCAAAACGGTAGGCATTCTGTACTGCTCGGCCGAAGCCAACTCCAAATACCAGGCAGATATGATCACACCGTATCTGGAAGACCTGGGCATTGAAGTAAAGGTGTATACAGCCGCCGACTCCAACGACATCGCCTCCGTTACCACAACGGCCTGTTCCGAGGTGGAGGCACTCTACATCCCGACCGACAACACGATGGCATCGAACACCGGTATCGTCAGCAACATTGCCGAACCGGCCGGGATCCCGATCATCGCGGGTGAAGAAGGTATCTGTGAAGGCTGCGGCATCGCCACACTTTCGATCGACTACTATGACATCGGCTACCAGGCCGGTGAAATGGCGGTCAAAATCCTGAGCGAGAACGCCGACCCGGCAACAATGAACATTGAATTTGCAGCCAGCGTAGAAAAGAAATACGACGCACAGCGCTGCGAAGCACTTGGCATCACCATTCCGGACGGTTACACAGCTATTGAGGCTGCATAAGCCGTAAAAAAACACATAAAAGCAAAAAGGCGATCAGAATTTCCGATCGTCTTTTTGCTGCATCTGAAAGGAACAATAAAACTATGCTAGACTTCTTATCCTCCATGCCCAGCGCAGTCGCCCAGGGCATCATCTGGGGCATTATGGCCATCGGCGTTTACATCACATTCCGCACGCTGGACATCGCCGATTTGACCGTGGACGGCTCCTTCGGCACCGGCGGCGCCGTGCTGGTCATGTGCATGATCAGCGGTATGAACGTATACGTTGCACTGATCATTGCATTTCTTGCCGGCTGTGCAGCCGGGTTTGTGACCGGTATTTTCCACACCAAATTCGGCATACCGGCGATTCTGGCCGGTATTCTGACCCAGATCGCGCTCTACTCCATCAACCTGCGCATCTTAGGCGACAAGGCCAACCAGCCGATCAGCGTGATGCAGTATGACCTGCTCGTATCGCTTCGCTACATTCCGAAAACGCTGATCGTCGGTGCGATCTTCTCCGTTCTTCTGATCGCCGTGCTGTACTGGTTTTTCGGCACTGAAACCGGTATGTCGCTGCGCGCGACCGGCAACAACCAGAACATGGCCCGCGCCAACGGTATCAACACCAATGTCAACAAAATCGTCGGCCTGACTCTTTCAAACGGCATCGTGGCGCTTTCCGGCGCACTGCTGGCACAGTACCAGGGCTTTGCGGACGTCAACATGGGCCGCGGCGCCATCGTCATCGGCCTGGCTGCCGTTATCATCGGCGAGGTCGTATTCGGCAAGCTGTTCAAAAACTTTGCCCTGCGTCTGCTGGCCGTGATCTTCGGCGGCATCATTTACTATGTCGTTATCTCGGTCGTGCTGGTGCTTGGCCTCAACGCCAACGACCTGAAGCTGCTGACTGCAATCATCGTGGCGCTGTTCCTTGGCGTGCCGTACTGGAGAAACAAAATGAAAGAAAAGAGCCTGCAAAAGAAAGGCCGCAAAAAAGAACTGCCGGGAGGAAAAGAAAATGCTTGAGATCAAAAATGTACACAAAACTTTCAACCCCGGAACGATCAATGAAAAAAAAGCGCTCTGCGGCATTGACCTGGTGCTGAACGAGGGCGACTTTGTAACGGTGATCGGCGGCAACGGCGCCGGCAAATCCACCATGCTCAACATGATCGCCGGTGTATACCCGGTAGACTGCGGCAGTATTCTTATTGACGGCACCGACGTGACCGGCATGCCGGAACACAAGCGCGCCAAGTTCCTGGGCCGCGTTTTTCAGGACCCGATGATGGGCACAGCCGCCGATATGGAAATTGTAGAAAACCTGTCCATCGCGGCGCGGCGCGGCAAACGCCGTTCGCTGAAATGGGGCGTTACCAAAAAAGAACAGGCTGCTTACAAGGAAATGCTGGCCAGTCTGGAGCTTGGACTGGAAGACCGCCTGACCACAAAGGCCGGCCTGCTTTCCGGCGGTCAGCGCCAGGCGCTTACACTTTTGATGGCCACGCTGAAAAAGCCGAAGCTGCTGCTGCTGGACGAGCACACAGCTGCCCTTGACCCGAAAACCGCTAAAAAAGTACTCAATATGACGCAGAAGATCGTGGACGAGCACCACCTGACCACTCTGATGATCACCCACAATATGGCCGATGCCATCCGTGTGGGCAACCGACTGATCATGATGAACGCCGGCAAGATCATTTACGATGTTTCGGGTGAAGAAAAGAAACAGCTCACCACAGCACAGCTGCTGGAAAAATTCAAGCTGTCGGCCGGCGAAGAGCTGCAAAACGACCGTATGCTGCTTTCAGAAGAGTAAAAAATGGTACTTTTTACCGGCCGTTTTTGAAAATTCCAAGAAAAACATTGTAATTTGTTTTGAAAATGTATATAATTGCTATATGGAGGTGACTTTGCCATGATCGATAAAACCATATCCTTCAAACTGGGTGACGAGAAAGAAAACGAGATGAAAAACATTCTTACTCAGGTATTTGACGCACTTAAGGAAAAGGGTTATAACCCCGTCAATCAAATCGTAGGATACATTTTATCTGAAGACCCCACCTATATCACCACGCACAAAAACGCGCGCAGCCTGATCCGCCGGATCGACCGCGACGAACTTTTGTCTGAAATGGTAAAGTCTTATTTAAACAACTAAAAGGAGGTTATGCCTGTGGCTGAAAGCAAAGACAGCACCCTCATGTACAAAGGCAGACCGCTTGTGCGCTGCGGAGACACCGTGTTTTACGGCAATCCCGACGAACCGTACATGATCAAACTGACGGTCAACAGCAAAAAAGCCCTGAAAGACATCAGCCTTTCGGAAAGCGTGGGCGTTTTTCTTCTGGAAGCCGACCCTTCCAAAGCAAACGGCTATTCCGTTTCCAAAAAAAGTGAGAAAAACGGCATCTTCAACGCCCTGGACCTTGGTGAGGTCTGGCTGACCAGAGCACTGAAAAAGTAAGAAAAAAGAAACGCCGCTGCGGTTTGCAGCGGCGTTTCTGCATTTTAAATCAAAATTTCCGTACCCCGCACGTTTCCCAGAAATCTTTGTTTTTCATAGAATAAAGAAAAAACAAAGTGAGGTTATTTTCAGTGGAAACTGTTTTGATAAATGTCGGCTCTGTCACGGCTGCGCAGCGCGGCCAGACGCTGCTGAAAAAAGAACGCATCTTTTCAAAAATCCAAAAAGCACAAAAAAGTACAGCCGTCGGCGGATGCGGCTGGACGCTGCGTGTTGCCAAAGCGGATGAAACAAAGGCGCTGCGCCTTTTGGAGGCAAACGGCATATCGATCCGTGCGGTGGAATAAATATGATCTATCTGGACAACGCCGCCACCTCTTACCCGAAGCCGCAAAACGTCAGGAAAATGTTCTGCGCATCCATCGAAAAATATGCTTTCAACAGCGGCCGCGGCGCTTATGCCGCAGCCGTGCGAACGAGCGAGGCCATCTATGACGTGCGTATGGCGTGCAGCCGTTTTTTCGGCGCCAAACGGCCCGAAAACGTCATTTTTACACCCGGCTGTACCTGGGGGCTGAACACAGTCATTAAAGGCCTGGTACAGCCCGGCAGCCATGTGGTCATTTCCAGCCTGGAACACAATGCCGTGGCACGGCCGGTGCGCAAGCTTTGTGAACGAAACGGCGTGCATGCCAGCATTGCCGAATATGACGAAGACCCGCAAAAGACGGTACAGAATTTTGAAAACTGCATCCGCAAAAACACAAGACTGATCGTCTGCACACATGCCTCCAACGTGTTTGGCATGGTCATGCCGATTAAGGAACTGGCGCAGATGGCGGCCGGGCACGGTATACCGTTTGCCGCGGACTGCGCGCAAACAGCCGGTGTGATGGAGGTAAAGATGTACCCGGGACTGAGCGCCCTGTGTGCGCCGTGCCACAAAGGGCTGCTTGGCGCACCGGGCGCCGGTATTCTGCTGCTAAGCGACAGCGCCCCCCTGCCCGACACCCTGGCCGAAGGCGGCACCGGCAGCCTTTCGGCTGAGCTGCGCATGCCGCCCGACCTGCCGGAACGCTTTGAGGCCGGCACATTGAACAACTGCGCCATTTTGTCAGCGGGCGCCGGCATCCGCTATATTGAAAAACGAACGCCGCAGGCCATATACGCCCATGAAACGGCACTTTGTGAAATGCTTTTTGAAGAACTCAGCAAAGTCGGCGCCGTACTTTATACGCCGCGCCCGCAAAGCGGAAAAAGCGCGCCCATTTTGTCCTTGAACTGGAAAGACTACCCCAGTGAAAAGACGGCGGCGCTTTTAAGCGAAAAAGGGATCGCCGTGCGTGCCGGGCTCCACTGCGCACCGCTTGCGCACCGGTTCATGGGCACGCTGAAGCGCGGTACCGTGCGCCTGAGCCCAGGCTGTTTTACGCAGATGAAGGAATGTGAATATTTTATAAACACTCTGAAAAAGTTATAAAAACGCTCTTTATTTATGCACTTTATTTGTGGTAAAATAAAAGTGGAAAGAAAGGGTGCTTTTCAAAGCACACCCTATAGCGATTGCTTTTGGTATAAAAATTCAGAAATCGGGATGTTTTTCGAATGCTGCAAGAAATAGAAAACTTTTTTAATAAAATTCTGAGCGTGTTTTCCACGTTTGCTTTTACGGATCTGCTGGACATTCTTTTTGTGGCTGCCGTTATTTATGTATGTATCCGCATCATGCGCGAAACAAGGGCCATGCAGCTGCTCAAAGGGATCATCATCATTGCCGTTGTGTACGCCATTGTCAATGCGCTGAGCATGGAGGCCTCCAGCTTTATTCTGCAAAGCGTGTTTTCCAATATTCTGATCATCATCGTGGTGCTGTTCACACCGGAATTCCGTAAAATCCTGGAGCAGCTGGGCAAAACGGCATCTAAGCACAGCTTAAAGTCCATCATACACTCCGGCATTGCCGTAGAAATCGCCGAGATCGACAGCTGCATTGACGCCGTGTGCAAAGCCGCCGCCGATATGAGCGACAAAAAAATCGGCGCACTGATCGTGTTTGAAAACGAGACCATGCTCGGCAACATTATCAACACCGGCACGGTCGTAGACGCCGTGGCCTCGCGCGAAATGGTGGAAAACATCTTTTTCCCGAAATCGCCGCTGCACGACGGCGCCATGATCATTCGCGGCTATAAAATTTTTGCAGCGGGCTGTATCCTGCCCCTGACCGGCAAAAACATTTCTTCTGCACTGGGCACGCGCCACCGCGCCGCGCTTGGCCTGTCGGAAGAGAGCGACGCCGTTATCGTTATTGTGTCGGAAGAGACGGGCGCCATTTCCGTTGCGCAAAACGGAACGCTGACGCAGGGTATTTCAGACGGTGATCTGCGCGAGATTTTAACGCGCAATTTCGTGCCGTCCGGTTCTACCTCCGACGACAAGATCATTACCAAAATAGTCAGGGGGATCAAAAAATGAGCGAAGACAATAAAAACAAAACCCCTCTCTCCCCTGCCGAACCCGAAAAGCCGCAGACGCCGAAAGAGGGCAGGCGTCATAATACAAAAGCCGGCCGCATAAAAAGCGAGCTGACTGCGCGCGCAGCCGAAAAAAAGGCCGCTGGAAAAAAGCGTAAAAAAAGAAAATTCTCCCTGCGCAAGCTGATCTATACAGATAAGTACCTGATCATCACTTCCCTGTTTCTGGCCGTTGTGGTGTGGGTCATCACCTCCATGAATGTCAGCCCGCAGACCGAAAAAACGATCCCGGTGACCGTAACGGTCAGCACGAACAGCGAAGCGCAGCAGCAGCTTGGCATTGAATCCTATGGCGAACAGGAGATCACCGTGCAGGTAACGGTATCAGCACAGCGCTATATCGTGCGCGACATTACGGCCGACGATCTGACTGTGAGCGTAGATACCAGTTCTGTGCTGCAGGCCGGCTATCACACCGTGCCCATTACCGCAAGCGCGGCAAACGAACGCAACGACTTTACCATTACGAAATTCTCGCCCACCAGCTACGAAGCTTATTTTGATGTGGAGAGCGAACAATCCTACCCGATTGAGATCAACTACACCAATCCCGACTTTGTGGCCGACGGCTACATGCTTGGGCAGGTGCAGATGAGCGACACGACCGCCCTGGTGCGCGGCGCGGCCAATTATATGCGCAATGTTTCGCATGTGGTCGCCGACGTGACGTTTGAAAACAAGCTGACCGAAACACAGAACGTAAATCTGGTCCTGCGCGCCGTAGATGAAAACGGAGAACCGGTGGATTTTGTGAATGTATCCACAGAAAACAGCAATCCAAACGTGGTCATACCAATTTTGAAACGCGCAACTTTGCCGGTGCGGGTCGGTCTGACCAACACACCGGAAGGGCTGAACACAAGCGACATTCAAATCCGTTACAGTGTCAGCCAGATGGAAGTGGGTATGCTGGAATCTGCGCTGGAATCCACCACATCCATCCTGCTCGGCGACATCGACTTTTCGCGCCTCAACATCGGCGAAAATGAATTTTCCTTCGACCCGAACAGTGTAAATGGCGTAACGCCTGTTTCACAGACAGACCCGATCACGGTCACGGTCACCGTGCCGGAGGACTACGAGTCCAAGTATGTCTCGCTGACCACCTCCGGCATCAAGATCACCGGCGTGCCGGAAGGCTATAGAGCCACCGTGCAGTCGCTTTCTGCAAGCCGTGTGCGGGTCATTTCGCCGAATTCGGTAGACGACTGCAACGTCTCGCTTGCCGTAGACCTTGGCTACACGTCGGCAGACACACCGTCGGACGATCGCCTGACACAGACGGCCAGCGTCACTTTTACCGTGACCGGCGGGCAGGCCGCCTGGGCATACGGCACTGTTAACGCGACCGTGCTGCTTGAAAAAGAATAAAGGCAAAGAAAAAAGCAGGCACAGCAAAAGCTGTGCCTGCTTTTTTCTTTCACTTTGAATCCGTCAGATCAGTCTTTGTCCTCGTCCTCGTCGCAGCAGCAGCAACCGTCTTCGTCCTCAAAGTCCAGTTCCAGATGCTCGCCGCAGTTCGGGCAGTCGATCTCGCCTTCGGCGGCCGTATCCTCGTCCAGCACGATCGTTTCACCGCAGTTCGGGCAGGTGACTTCGTACTCAACGTCTTCGTCGCCGCAGCAGTCGCACTCGTCATCATAGACATAGTCTTCGAGCTCGCCAAGATCTTCGTCCATCTCGTCTACGGTATCGGTCAGTTCACCGATGTCCTCGTTGATGTAATCCAGATCTTCACAGATGCTGTCCAGCAGGTCGACGATCGCCTTGATAGCCTTTGTCTCTTTGGCGTTGGCGTCCAGTTCCAGGCCGTCTACAAGACCTTTCAGGTAACCGAGTTTTTCAATCGTTTCCATAGTGATTCTCCTTTAAGCGTTACGCTCTTTCCATGTACTCGCAGGTACGGGTGTCTACACGGATCTTGTCGCCTTCGTTGATGAAAAGCGGCACGCGGATCTCCGCCCCCGTCTCAAGCGTGGCCGGTTTGAGCGTGTTGGTGGCTGTATTTCCCTTGAAGCCGGGATCTGTTTTGGTGACTTCAAGCGTTACAAAAGTCGGCGGTTCTACACCGAACACTTTGCCTTTGTAAGAAAGCACACGGCAGATGTCGTTTTCCTTAACGAATTTGAAGTTGTCGGAAAGTTCGCTTTCGGCGACCGGCACCATGTCGAACGTTTCCTGGTCCATGAAATAGTAAAGGCCGTCGTCGTTATAGGAATAAACCATTTCCTTTCTTTCGATATAGGCCGTGGGGAATTTTGCGGTGGGGTTAAAAGACGTTTCGGTGACAGCGCCTGTAATCACGTTTCTCATTTTCGTTCTGACGAAAGCGGCGCCCTTACCCGGCTTTACATGCTGGAATTCAATGACCTGGTAAACCTGGCCGTCCATCTCAAAGGTAACGCCGTTTCTGAAATCACCTGCTGATACCATAAAGTTATACCTCCTATATTTTAGCTACAAGTATTTTATAATATTTGCAGTAATAAATCAATACCTTTTTTATAACTGTCCTTGCCCAGCCCGCAGATTTGCGCCACGCACACCTCGGTGATGACCGACTTTTTGCGAAAATCCTCACGCGCATGGATGTCGCTCATATGCACCTCGACAAACGGCGTAAAGTCCTTCACACACTCGATCGCATCGCGGATCGCATAGCTGTAGTGCGTGTAGGCGCCGGCATTGAGCACAACGCCGTCATATTCCCGCATGGAAAGGTGGATCTTGTCGATGATGGCGCCCTCGCTGTTGCTTTGGAAAAATTCAGCCTCGGCGCCCTTTTCGCGGGCGTAGGCAGCCAGTTCGGCATTGATCGAATCCAGTGTTTCGGCGCCGTAAACATCCTTGGAGCGAATGCCTGTCATGTTCAGATTAGGGCCGTTTAAAACAAGGATCTTTTTCATAACTTCACTTCCTGTTTACAAAAAGAGGGAGCGCACAAACGCTCCCGAGAAAATTACTTGTATTTTCTTTTGCGGGCTGCCTCGCTCTTTTTCTTGCGGGCAACAGAAGGCTTTTCATAATGCTCTCTTTTGCGGACTTCCTGAATGATACCATCACGGGAAGTCTGGCGCTTGAATCTTCTCAAAGCGCTGTCAAGAGATTCATTTTCCTTGATTTTGACCTGACTCATTATCAATCCCTCCCTCCGACTCTTTTCGGGGGTATTTGAATACTTCAATAACCACGACTGAAATTATAAACAATTCACCTGTAAAAGTCAAGAACTTTCGTCATAAATGTCAACAATTTATTCACTTTTTCGCCAAATTCCTTTCACAAAATTAAAAACTGTGTAAAATAAATACAAATGATTTGACGCAAGGCCTACATTCGTGCTATAGTTTAAATATGGGTTTTTGTGCAAAAAGCGGCAAAATGCGCAGACCTGTTCAGCACGAAAAATGCTGTTACCAAATAAAAGCCGCAAATGAGGAACCGTTATGATTGAAGTAAAAGAACTGACCAAAAGCTTCGGCAAAAAAACCGTGCTCGACCAAATCAGCTTTACAGCAGACGGCGGCAGCGTGTTCGGCCTGCTCGGTTACAATGGCGCCGGCAAGACCACACTGCTGAAGATCGCCGCCGGCGTTTATATGCCGGACAGCGGCAGCGTGCTGCTGGACGGCAAAAGCAGCTCGACCGAACCTGCCGGCCGGCAGTCGCTTTTTTTCCTGTCGGACAGCCTTTATTTCCCGGGCAATGCCAGCGTAGAAAAAGCAGCGCGTTTTTATGCCAACTATATACCTGCCTTTTCCATGCAGACTTTCCAGAAACTGATGCATCTTTTTGGCCTGCCTGAACGCAAGGCCGTGCGCACTTTTTCCAAAGGCATGCGCCGCCAGGCTGAAATGGTCCTGGCGCTGTCGGCACACCCAAAATATATTTTATGCGACGAGTGCTTTGACGGGCTCGACCCTTCCAAACGCAAGCTGGTCAAAGATCTGCTGCTCGACTATGTACAGAATTCCGGCGCGGCCGTGATCGTCAGTTCGCACAATTTAAACGAATTGTCTGACTTCTGCGGGCGCATCGGCCTGATCAACAAAAACAAACTGGTGCTGGATCTGGACACACAGTCGCTGGCCGGACGTTACTGCCGCATCACCGTGCGTGTGCCGCGCGAAAAAGAGTCTGCCCTGCGCGCCATAGCCGATATTCGCATCCAGAAAGGTGAAGAAGACGGCGTTTACCTGCTGAGCACCGCCGGAAACGTCCAGGACGTTCTGGAACAGCTGCGCGCCCTGGAGCCTGCCGAGCTAGACAGCCGTGCCATGACCCTGGAAGAGGTCTTCTTAAGTTACATGGAGGAAAACAACTATGACTACGCCGACATCTTCAACTAAAAAAGTGCGCCTCGGGCAGCGCGATTTTCTGTACGCCCTTGGTTCGCCCAAAACCTGGCTGCTGCCGCTTTTGCTCTGCATTTTGGCCGGCGTCGGCGGTGCGCTCTTGCTTTGGCTGCCGGCACAGCTCATGGACGATGAAACGCGTACGCTGCTGCTGCAAAACTACACATACCTGCTCAACATGTCCGCTTTTGGCGGGTTCCTGCCGAGTATTTACAGCATGTATCCGGTATTTTTGTTTTTCGGTATCATTGCAGCATTTGCCGCGTTTGATTTTTGCTTTTCCAAAACAAAGGCCGGTGCATTTCTTTCCTTTGCGCTGCCGCGCAGTGTGCTTTTCTGCAACCGGCTGCTGGCAAGCCTGATCTGGTTTGCCGCAGGCACGCTGCTGACACAGATCTGTATGACCGCAGTGCAGCTGATGCTCGGTTTTTCGATCAGCGGCGCACTGATGACCTATTTGGGCTACACCACGCTGCTGCTCTTTTTAGAAACGGCACTTGGCCTGATGATCGGCGCACTGGCCGTTTCCATTTGCCATAATGTACCAGAGGGCATATTCACCGCTGTTTGCCTGTCGGCCTGCCCATATGCGCTCGTGCGCCTGGCGGAGTCAGCCGGCACGCGGCTGCTCAATGGCTACGGCAATTTTATCGGCAGTTATGCGTTTGGCTACCCTTCCGGCATTTCCCAGTACGGCAGCGTTTTAAACCCGCTGGCCTGTGTCAGCAACATTCCTGTACAAAATGCCGACGGCACATACACCACGACCGGCATCGGCGATTTCAGCGCCCTGGCCGCCGGCGAAAAGCTTGTGATCCCCTCGACCTTTTGGGCCATCCTGGCCGTACTGGCGGCCTACTGCATCGTCTGCGCCGCAGCAGGTATTCTGACTTTCCCCAAAAAGCAATTTGAAAACCTGAACGCACGCATGCCGAATGCACGCTGTGTGGGCATCGGTGTGTTTACGTTCGGCACCGTGCTTGCCTTTACCCTGTCAGACATGCTGCATGCCGATAACCAGGCATTCTTCTGGCCGCTGGTCAGCGCCATTGTGATCCTGGTGCTGCTGGTGCTGCTGGCCGTGCGCAAAAAAGGCAAGGCGCTCGGCGCAGCCATTGCCGTACCCGTTTGCGTAACGGCTTTGTGTTTTGCCGGGTTTGCTGCCGGCAACACGCAATATGAAAATAGGATCCCGGCAGCCGACGACATTGCCTGCGCCTATGTCAGTGAAAGCGGCGAAAGCTTCGTCTCCAAAAACAGCGATACCGCCGGCGGCAGCATGGTCAACCAAATGCTTGGCCAGGATTACCTCGGCGCATACGAAGATCCGCTGCTTGGCAGCTTCACATCGGAAAGCGATTTGAAAGCCGTGCAGGATGTGCACCGCACGCTGATCGAAGACCGTAAAACAGGCAGCGGTACAGCCAGCGTCTATTACAGGATGAAAGACGGCAGCACCGTCATGCGCACTTATACCGGCCTGAGCAAATCGGCCATGGAAGCGCTTGACGCGCTTTATGACACCGAGGCTGTGCGCAACGATCTGATCTACCGCCTGACGGCAAACAGCGCCGAAGAAATTGAGAAGTTTAACAAAACATACAAAACAGACTTTAATAAGATCACAGCAGGGAGAATGACACAATACGACGTAAACCTGTTCAGTGACGAAAACCAAACGGCAGACTGCACATCGCCCGAGATGCTGGAAGACTACATGCGCATTTATGCGCTGTGCCAAACAGAAGGCACCGCCAGCGGACTGGACAGCCTGGACATGACCTCTGTCGACCTGAACGACCTGAGCGAAGCCGTGCAGAGCTACACAAACACCGCCAGTCTGTTTTCGGCTAATTTGAAACGTGAGGAGCCCTTAAACGAGGAAACGGCGGCGCTGCTCAAAACGGCTGTAGCGGCCGATATAAAAGCCAACGGGCGCAGCTATATCCTGCCGGGTGACGAAAAGCCCCAGGCCATTTTGTGTCTGGGTACCAGCAATACGGTATATGACAGCACAGCAGCCACCGTGCCGGGCAGCACGTTCACGATTGGGATCTATCCCTCCATGAAAAACACACTGCAAGCCATTGCCAGCTTGGGTATGAACAGCATTTTGCGCGCGGAGGAAACCGTGCAGAAAATTTATGCCGTTGACCTTTCCACCATGCCGCAGGAAACACGCCAGTTCCTGACAGACGGCACTTCCCGCCGCTTCACCGGCAGCTACAGCACCGAATACGATAAATCCCTAAAACGCATGACGGCGGCCGAGGCAGCTGAAAACTTTTACTATACGGATGCCCAAAGTGATTTTGTGCCGCTCGACAAAGCTTTTGACATTGGTGTGCCGCTTTCACAGCTGCAGGTACGTTATGCCGAAATCACCGATGAAAAACAAATGGAAGAGCTGCTGCAAAAAGCCAATATCCTGGCCGATTCCAACGGCGATAACTGGGTGCTGCTGGCTGTTTATGACGACTTTACCATGACGGCTTACAACCTGGACGAGGCAGACGCAGCGCTGCTGGATGGTGTTACAATGCTGGACGCGAATGCGTAATTTCGTACAAAACCCGACGGTGTTTTGCCGCCGGGTTTTTCTTCTGCGCAGTTGTGCAAAATACGAAAGCCATTTTCAAAACTGTCTATATGTGGAAACGCAGCCAATTCTTGAAAATTCACATTTTTCTTTCTAAAATACCTTGACTCTCTATTAAAAAT
>ERZ1090878.737-NODE-741-length-16712-cov-5.893438_pt1 | contig 16712 bp, 13 predicted proteins | sample MGYA00478473_ERZ1090878 | MGnify/ENA primary metagenome ERZ1090878 (study PRJEB33644, sample SAMEA5815720) | chicken gut metagenome | biome: Chicken; feature: Gastrointestinal Tract; material: Caecum | place: Ireland | collected 2019-01-01 | study: A study of the... | reverse complement strand
CCTGTATCCTGTCCGGCATATTCAAAATCCACCGGGTACTCCGTATCCGGGAGCACATAAGCATTGTTCGTTGTCCGCTCTTTTACATAGTAACTGCCGAAAGGAAGATCCGCTGCAAACGCTGCTCCATAGCTTCCATCTTCTCTCTGTGAAACTGACACAACTTCCAGAAGTCCATCCTCTGGGATCACACTGCCATCCGCCGCCGTCACCTCAGCAGCTACATACAGGCCAAAGGAAATATCCTGATATTCTTCGCCCAGTCCTATGCCGAACAGTTCATCCGTTTCCAGCTCTTTCAGAAGATCAAGAGAAACTTTCTGCCGTTCATCATATAATCCGACAGCTGCCTGTGTCACTTCCACGGTCTCTCCTGCATAGATCAGCTCCACATATTCCGGTTCCGTATTCAGCACCATTCCCTCCGGAGCCTGCCGTTCTTCCAGACGGTAGCGCCCCAGATACAGAAGGGAACTCTGTGCAGATCCGTCTTCCCCGGTCGTCAGTGTTTCCACAACCGTATCCTTTTCTGCCCGGAGTGTTCCATCACCGGTGTAAATATCTTCATCTGCGATCACATCATAGACTGCTCCCGGCAGTCCGGCCACTTCATAAACCGGCTGATACAATCCCTCATTCTCCTGGACAGAAGAGAAAACTTCTCCAGTCTTCGTGATTGTCAGCTGTCCTTTCTGCGGCATGTTATACTGTGTGACCGTCACCACCGCTTCACTTCCGTCAATAGTAAAAGGCACCGGTTCATCTGCAAGCACATAGCCCTCCGGAGCAGCCACTTCGTACAGTTCATAATCCCCTGTAGGCAGAGGCTCCGGCAGCATCAGCCATCCTTCATCGGAAACGTAGAAGGTATCCAGAGTCTCCGGGTTCGGATAATAGATTTCCTGTGTAACAAACTCCCCGGTAGACAGATCCCTGATCTGAAAGCCGGTTCCGGAAAGAGGAATGATATTTCCTGTCTCCGCATCGCATTTCTCAACTTTCAGTCTGGAAGCGATCGTGCGGTTGTTTAAGATATAGCTGTATGTATGGCTGTTCTCATTGACAAAAACGGTAAAATCCGGGATAAATCCTTTCCCATCCTTCCCTTCAATCTGATGGACTGTATAGTGACCATAGGGCAGCTGTTTTGACGCCGCAAACCCGTTTTCATCTGTTGTCAGCAGATCCCGCTCACTTTCTTTCGCTTCCTCATAACTGCCTGCTGCTGTCAGATAGATTTCAAACACAGCTCCGGCTTCCGGCGTTTCGATCACACCCTCATTCGGATTGTCTGCGTTCTCTTCCTCCGAAACATCCGGATCTGCTTCATCGGTATGCTTTACAAGCTGAATATTTCCATAGATCACAGTCTCAGTAACACTGTTCTCCGCTGTATTCAGCTCCACTTCGTACAGAGTGGGAGAAGCGCCTACTTCATAAACCGTCTCATTCAGAAGATATCCTGTACTCGGTTCAATCTCCCGGAGCGTCCAGTTCTCCCCGCATACGTAATATCCGGTCAGGAATTCCCCCGCTGCATCCGTTGTAAAGGTATCCACCAGATTCCCGTTATTGTACAGTCCATAGGTCGCGCCTGCCAGGGTAGCGTCGCCCTGTGCAGTTCCCGTATCCGCATCTGTCTTCACGGCATGAACACGGAACTTCTTTAAAATATTGCTGAAATGAACGGTAGATGTCTGTCCGCTCTCGATGGTAATGTACTGTGCCGCAGGCGTCACATAACGGTCCACAGGCAATTCTTTTACAAGATAGGTTCCCGGAAGGAACTTCTCTTCGATCTGCCCGTTTTCCCCAGTGGTCACGTCCTGATCCACTTCATTTCCCAGGATATCCGTGCCGGATATATTGAATGTAATCCCCGATACGATCCCGTCCTCACTTGTCTTAACGATCTTCGCCGTACCATAAGTTTCTGTTTTGATCTTCACATAGAAAGACACCGGATCACTGGCTCCGGTCATCATAGTCTGGTATCCCGGCCTGCCCCAGATCAGCATATCTTCTGCTACCGGAATATCCTTACGGAACATAAAAGTAACCGGATCCATGATCATCTTCTCGCTGGTAAACGTATAACGGTTCCCGCTCCGCGTGACAGATACGCCGCTGCCGGAAATCATCTCCAGATCAATGTTCAGGTTGTTCGTATCTGTAACTGTAAGTGTATAGATCTTCTTCTCTGTATCCCATTTCAGTTCCAGTTCCGGAGCTTTTGACTGACTGGACGAGGTAAAAGAAGGAACCGTCGAATGGAACGCCACCTGGTCAAGGATCCAGTTATATGCCTTCTCTGCCGGACGTCCGGCGATCACACTGTAATACTGATCCGCCGATGCGTGTCCGTTTCCGTGCCGGCTGTACGGATCACTCCGTAACTGCTGCTGGTACTCCCAGAGGATCACCTGTGTCGCTATCTTATAGTCATCCTCGTTGATTCCCGAGACCGGAAGGGAAGCCCCCGGTTTCCAGCCATAAATAGAAGTCAGCTTGATCCCCTGTCTGGATGCGGAGGGGAGAAGATCAAGGTAACGGCTGTTGCTTCCGCTTTCAGATGTATAAGTATTCTCCGAAGCATTGTAGGCAACTCCGCTTTCTACACAGTAAACCTGGTGGCTTGTTCCGTCCGAAGCTGTCAGCATATAATGCTGATAGGCTCCGCCACCGGAGCTGGTGCGGACATCCATTGTACCGTCAGAATTGTAAACCAGATAAGTATAAGGCGCCGGAGCGTAATATCCCTTTCCGTCAGATCCTACATATCTCTCCCCGATCCACGAACTTGCTGTCTGCCCCGGCGATAAAGCCAACACCTGCATGGGAAGGATCCCCAGTGCGCAGATGACACCAAGCAGAAATGCCACGAACCGTTTCCAGCCGTGGCGGTGTGTATTCGTATTCACCATAAAAATCCTCACTTTCTCATATTGATAAGGACGGCTCTACCGGCCGTCCTCCCTCCTGTCGTCAAAGTCATCCTCTGACAAGTATTCCGGTTCTCCATAGGCTTCATCCGGATCAAAACCATCCCCGTAGCCTTCCTCGTCAAATTCCTCTTCTTCCTCTGCCTGCTTTCTCGGCCGGATCACTTTCACATAGTATCCGATCCCGACCACTGCCAGTACACCAAGTATCAAAAAGACGATCATCCCGATACTTCCTTCCTCATTTGCAGACTCTTCCGGCTGTGCAGATTCCTCCGGTTCTTCCGGCTGCACTTCCTTTCCCGTACATCCTGTCAGGTCATTCTTGCAGACCAGACAGGATGTATTCACACTGCCCGCCTCACATTTTTCCGTGCAGGTGCAGGCTTCTTCCTCCGGGATCACGCTGATACTGCCGTTGCTCTTCTCTGCCAGGCTCATCAGATCCTCTTCTGTAACCCCATTAAGGAAATACACATTATTGGCATCCCGTTTCCCGTCAATGACCAGATAAAAGACATTGCCGTCTTCGGTGGTAATGGTATAAAACTGTTTCTCGTCTTCCTCTTCCACAGCCGCATCCTGGATCGTTCCGGTTCCCTCCTGGGTAAACGCTCCGTCAGGAATGGACGAAGCATTTTCTTCCCCTGCATCCTCACTGCTGCCCGAAAATGCACTCCCTGTATCACTGGATGATCCCGTATCTTCCTGAGAAGATCCGCTGTCCTGTTCTGCACTTCCCGTACTGACCGGAACTGCCGCCACACTCGGTTCTGCCGTGTTCTGAGCAGCCTGCGCTGCCGCAGAAATAGCCGTTACTTCCGGTTCTTCATAATACGGATTTTCCAACTTTACCGTATCCGACCGGTTCCCGGCATAGTCCACTGCATAGACACTGACCAGTCTCCCGGTTCCTGCATAATCTTTCAGCAGGACGTCCGCTGATCCATCTGACAGAGAGTTGATCCGGGTTCCATCTACATACACCGCCTGTAAGCCGGACTCCGCATCGCTGCCTGACACATGCAGCGTACTGCCGTCCAACAAAGCCGAGAGCACAGGAGGCGACGTATCTGTCTTCCCTCCCGCATAGGCTGTCAACGGCAGAGTAAAGGCGCCTATGGAAACCATAAGCGCCGCCAATAAGGAAATCTTTCTAGTCCTCATTTCCTTCCTCCTGTCCTTTCGGCAGTTCCTTCCCTGTAGATGGAACCTGCCTTGTTTTCAGAAATTCTGCCAGTTCTTCCGGTGTCAGGCGAAAGCTGCGCGCAACCGCCACATAGTCCGTGTTCTCCAGCTCAGTTTTCTGTTTCTCCAGATCCCGGAGCTTTGCCTGCAGCTCCGAGATCTTATTCTTTGTTTTCGTGATCTCCTTCTCCACTTTTTCGATTTTCGGATTCAATCTGTCTTATTACCTCCCATCTGCTATGGCAGTCTTGCAAATGTATAGAAATGCTGCTGCCAGTAACTTGTATTGATACTTGCGTAGGAAATCGGATCCCCGCAGTGGATCATCATTCCATTTCCCACATAGATGCCTACGTGCGATGCGCCGCTTGTATTATAGGTTCCCTGGAAAAAGACCAGGTCGCCCGGCTTTGCCTCTTCTCTGGACACCGGCGTACACACTCCCAGAAGTCCGTCCGCGGTCAGCCTGCCCACATTCCAGCCTACGCCGCAGTTATTGATCACCCAGCTGACATAGCCGGAACAGTCAAAGGATGTGGACGGATTTGATCCAGCCCATACATAAGGATATCCCAAATATTTTTCCGCCTCTGCGATCATAGCTGCGAACTCTTCATCTTCCAGCGCCTCCGGCGGGATATCATAGTCGAGATAATCCCCGCTGCCGCCGGCTCCGCCTGCTCCCAGATCCGGAAGATGCCGCTCTGTCGTATCCCCGGTATCTGCAAAATACATTGGATTCACATACTCACCATCCAACAGCACTTCCAGATGAAGATGGGCTCCGGTGGAATTTCCCGTGTTCCCCACTCTGGCGATCACATCCCCAGCTTTTACTTCCTGCCCCACGGATACCAGAAGCTGTGAACAGTGCCCGTACTTCGTCGTCAGGGTATGATCTTCATATGCTTCTCCCTCAATCGCAACGCACAGACCATAACCGCCTGCTTCTCCCGCCATTGTCACCTCACCGTCATGCCCGGCCAGAATGTCTGTACCCTGAGCCATTGCAATATCGATTCCGGTATGGTAATTCTTCTCCCCGCTGATCGGGTGGATCCGATAACCATAATAGCTCGTAACATAAGGCAGCCAGTTGGTTCCGAATACATTCTGTACATACTGCCGGTTTCCTTTCGTCTGAAGCAGGATCTCACAGATTTCTTTCTGATCCTCTGTCATCCGCGCCACGATCAGGTTTGCCATAGGCGCCGCATCCAGTTCTACATTCAGGATCTTCCACTCATAAGGCACTTCCACTTCCGTTGTTTCTCCGGTTTCCGGATCCGTCTGCGTTTCCGTCCGGGAACGGGTTTCCGTTTCCTCAGTAAAGGTAAGGGTATACTGTTCTGCGAAGAGCTCCCGGAGTGCACTCTCTACCTGTTCATAAGTAAAATGCTGATATACCGCAGTCAGATATCCCATCAGTTCATAGGGATCATGCTCAACCGCATCGATCTGATAGCGGTATTCGTCATACCCGGGACGGTCGGTCTCTACACGGTTGATCTGTAATTGAAGATCTGTTTCCCACTCGGTGTAGGCAAGTTCCGCCTGATTGATATCATGGTCGTCTGCCAAATATGTAGAGGCAGCCATAACCCCAAGACTCCCCGATCCGATACTGGAACATGAGGTAAGTGCAGAACTGATCAGGAAGATCAGCAGAAGCAGGAGCGTAAGGATTCCGAAAATAACCGGATGCCTCTTCACGAACAATGTCACATGCATTGCAATCCGCTCTGTCGTAACCGCCGTATTCTTTACCCGTTTTCCAGTCTTCTGCGCTTCCCTTGCTGCTTTGGCATACCTGCGTTTCAGTTTCCGTTTCTGCCACATCCGGGAAACTATATTTTTCTTAAGCTGCGGGTTTTCCTGCAGGGCTTGATGATAGGTTGCTTTTGCCCTGGCACGAGCTGACCGTTTCTGCAGGCGTTCCACCCTCCGGTAAGGTCTTGTCCGGTGCCGCCGGTACGCAGTCCGCGCTCCGGCTTCTCCTGCCATCTCCATCCGGTGCGCTGCCTTGACGCCTACATTTTCATCCTCAGCCTGATACACTTTTCTGTGCGCATAAGCAGTTGCTGCATTTGCTGCCGCCTTGACCGGGCGCAAAGGAAGAGCGCCCTTGACATGAGCGCTCTGGGATTTCACCTCTTTTTCAAATTTCAGCCGTCTCTTTCCTTTCCCGGTCTGCGGATCCGCCTCTGTCTCCAACCGGAGTTTTCTCCGCGCCGGAAGACGCGCCTCCGCCTTTTCCAGCTTCTGTTCTGTCCGCTCTGCCCTCTGCCGGGCTTTTGCCAATTTCTTCTCCGCACGATCCACCGGAAGTTCATCCGCCGTAAACTCCAGTTTGGAATTACGCTCCGGTTTCTCCGATACAGTGCCCTGACTGTTCTCTTTTGCATCCTCTGCCTGCGCCGCCTCCTGGAAGCGCTGCTGATACTGATTTCCATGCTGATCCAGTCTCCGCCTTTTCCCGTTCTCCCCGGGCTGCACGGTCTTGTCCGGCTCTGGATGTAGTCTTTCTGTATCAGAAAAAGAGGCGCTCCTTTCGTCTCTGCCAAACCTCTCATATTCAGCTCTTTCCCCTCCGGATCCAGATCCATCCCCCGGACGTGGCTCTGCCCTCTGCTGCCGGTCTATCGTTCCATTCTGCCGGTATCTCTTTTCTCTTCCATGCACCGGTGCATCCCTTGGCCTGCGAAGCTCAAAGTCCTGCTCCCGTTTCCCGGCGTCCATGCGTTCATCTCCATGTACATCCCGGACCGGCATACGGCTGTCTTTCTTTCCTCTCTCAAATTTTCTGTCACGCGGTATCCTGATCACCTCCCGTAAATAACCCGCTCTGATTTTCTCTTTCTATCGCTCCGCACCGCTTCTTCCTCTCTCTGCCTTTGCAAGCTGCGGAAGATATGCCTCCATCGCTTTTACAGCCTGCTTTACCAGAGGATGATCCCGGAATGCCGGGACAAGTTCGATCTGCTCTTTTGCAAGCCTGCCGCCTTCATAGATGGGATACTCAATCCCGGAATAATCCGGCATATTTCTGTCTTCCAGGACAAATCCGATCCCCGGTCCGGAAGAGGCGTTTCTCCGATATATCTTCTTATATTCCCTGACCGCGTCTGCAAGCGTCAGATTATCACGAAGCTCTCCATAATGAATGAACTCCATACACTCCGCCGCATAGAACGTAATCTTTCCGTTTTTTTCATCACTCATTTACGATGCCTCCTGTATCCTGCCGGTTCCCACCTCTTCGGGCCTGGTCGTAAGGACGGAATACAGCATGGTATCCCGTGGGAAGTGGTCCACGAATGGGATAATGACATTTCCAAAAAATAAAAGCCCTTCCCCGGGGCCGGAATGTGTCACATAAGAAAGCTGATGGGGTGAGATTCCCAGCTGTTTCGCAAGGATCTGCCGGTCTCCCTGGGCCTGATTGAGCATATAGATAAAATCGGAATTCTCAAATATATTTTCAATCTCACGGGAAGCCAGCAGATCTTTCACGTTCTGCGTCAATCCTGACGGGATCCCGCCCCATTTGCGGAAGCGTTTCCAGATCTCCACACTGAAACTCCCCGTCTGCCCTTTCAGAAGAAGATGGAATTCATCAATATAAAACCATGTAGTCCTGTGCTTTGAACGGTTTGCCGTTACCCTGTTCCAGACCGCATCCTGCATGATCAGCAGCCCGATCTCTTTTAATGCCTTCCCCAGAGATTTCAACTGAAAGCAGATGACACGGTGGTCATCCATCCGGATATTAGAACGGTGGTTAAACACATTCAGCGATCCGTTGACATAGATTTCCAACGCTGTCGCAATATTCTGTGCCTCCGGCTCCGGCTGCTTTAAAAGAAGGCCGTGCAGATCTCCCAGGAGCGGCATATTTTCCGGTACAGGATCCTGCAGGTACTCCCGGTACACAAGCCTGGTACAGCGGTCGATCACCGTCCGCTCAATTGGTGTCAGCCCGTCTTTTCCGCCAATAATAAGGTCGCACAAAGACAGGATAAAATCACTTTTCAGTGTGACCGGGTTTTCGTCATCCGAATAATCCAGATTGATATCCATCGGGTTAATATAATTCGCAGAACCCGGAGAAATATCGATCACCTGCCCCAGTTCCCCGAACTGGCGTACCAGAGGAGCGTATTCGTTCTCCGGATCTGCGATAATAATGTCGTCATCCGTTGTCAGGAAAACATTCACAATCTCCCGTTTCGCACTGAATGACTTGCCGCTTCCCGGCGTTCCAAGGAACAGCCCGTTTGGATTTTTCAGCGTCTTGCGGTTCGCCATGATCAGGTTGTTACTCAAAGCGTTCAGACCATAGTAAAGCGCCTCTCCTTCCTGGAACAGTTCACAGGTCGTAAAAGGCACGAAAATAGCGGTACTGCTTGTTGTCAGCCCCCGCTCAATCTCGATCTGGTTTCTTCCCAGGGCGATCGAAGACATCAGCCCCTGCTCCTGCTGATAGTCAAGCCGCTTTAACGCACAGTTATATTTCTGCGCTACGCCGGATGCTGCAAAGATATCATTGAATAACTTCTGCCGTTTCGGGGCGATATTCTCTACCAGCAGAGTCACAAGAAACATCCGCTCATTCCGGCTTTGCAGATCCTGCAGCAGGTTTTTCGCCTCTTCCCCGTATACGGACAGGTCCGTTGGTATGATATCCATGTCATAACCGGACCTCACCGCTTTCTTCTGTTCCTCAATGGTCATCTTCTGTAGATCCGACATCTTCCGCTTGATATTCCGGATTGCCTGCGCCTGATCAATAGACTGGATATGCAGATTTACCGTCACCGCATCATTTAAGTCCAACAGCTCTGCCAGCAGCCGGTCTGTCAGTTCCGGCGCCAGGATCTGCAAGAAGGAGATCGCACCGGAATGGTCTCCCACCCGGAAAGTCTTCCCGTCTTTTGAGAACGACATTCCGGAAGGGGCAATAAAGTCTTTGGTACACAGCCCGGTCTCCGCCAGATCACTCCACTGGAAATGAAACTTCTCCTGACCGTCCGGATGGAACTGGCTGTGCAGAAGCTCCAGACGCTCCAGGCCATTCAGTGGATTGGCTTTTACTCCCAGCGTCTTAAAGTTGGCGATCACATCCGTCTCGATCCGCTCCAGCCGCATCTTTGCCGTGCGCAGGTCATCCGCCTCGATCCCGAACGTGATATACTTTCTTTTCGTAAGACCGTTGTTTCCTTTCTGGAGCTGTCCTTTCAGCATCTCACTGTACTCCCTGCGGATTCCGTCATATGCATCCCCTTTTTCCGGGATCTCAATATTCCGGGAGAAATCCTGCATATTGGCTCTCTGGTTAATGAAGGTCAGCTGCACATGGATTGAAGCGTCAAAATAGTTGAGGAAATCACAGTATCCCTCAAAGATCTGCGCTTTATCATCCGCCTGCGCCAGCTGATAATTGATATCGTAAAACTGTACTGTCTTTGTATAGCTCCTGTCATCCAGCCGGCAGATCCCATCCCGGTACATCTCCCGGTACGGGATACTCTGCTGGACTGTCTGCGGGGCATCCGCACTCAGACCGAAGATGGATTTATTCTTCCCCGGCGGCCTTGTGCGTGAACCTTTATGCCCTCCTTTTTTTGCGTTGGCCCTGTTTCTTCCTGCCTGCCGGATATTTCTTTGCAGACGCTTTTCCTGAGCCTCCTGCTGTTTGCTTTTTGGCAATCTCACAGCCCTCCTTCCGTGTCATCGCTCTGTATAAGTTCTCCGTCCGATAGATCCTCTGTTTCGGCCAGATCTTATGACGGAGTATATTCTTTAAGATCTTTTCTGCCGGCTGCCCATCCTTTTCATACATGGCGAAAAAGAAAAACGGCATCATTACCCCGATCATCAGGAGTACCGCTGCTGAATTTCCAATCCCCCCGCGTGTCAGGAAATATACGGGCAGCCCTGCCAGCCCGCCCAAGCTGAAACAGATCAGCTGTCTTTTTGTCAGATTAAACGCCAACTTCGTCTTCACCCGGGCAAGGTCTTTTGGCACAGGCACATAAGGCATTGTAATCACCGTCCTTTCTCTCTCGTCCGGCCTGTTTTTTCCTTACCACTATTCTTTCTGTCATTTTCCCTTTTGATATCCCTTGCAGATTTTTTGAGTTTCCCATGAAGAGATGCCGCCTTCTCCTGACGTTCTTTCAATTCTGCACGGGCATCTTCCCTGATCTTCTTCATAACAGTGTGACCTAAAAGAGGATCCGGTTTCGGCCAGTAACTCTGTATCACCGCCAACGGATTTTCATACTGCAGAAGAAATTCCATCTCTTCCAGCTGTGGCTTATAGTGATTGATCATATAGCGGTATATTTCCATAGACACTGCAACCTGCTCCGCACTCTGAGCCATTACCTGTTTATCCAGAGACAAAAATCTGCCCTGGACCTCGAAAAGATTACTGCCTATACGCTGAATCAGCTCCACATATTTTTCATCTGTTTCCTGCCCCATATTTCTGCTCCCTCGCCTTTTCAAGATCAGCGTGCCTGCTCTGTCTTTGCAGGAGCAGATTTCGCCGGCTGATTTTTGACTTTACCGGCGTTCTCCTTTAATGATCCGGAAACAGACGGCTTTTCCGCTGCTCCCCTGGTCGCTTCAAGGGTTGCCTGGAGATTTTCAATCGCTACGCTGTATCCCTCGATCAACGCATCGCATAACTGCTTTCTGAACTCTGCCGTTACCGGATAGCAGACATCCTTCCAGTTTCCTTTCCCGTCCTGAGTAGAGGGCATATTGACATACATCCCTTTATCTCCGGAACAGATACGGAATCCATCGATTTTAAAACAGCCTCCGATCGTCACATTACCGAAAGCAAGCAGATTTCCCATCGGCGCGATCGGCCTCACCCGGACGTCCAGCTGTAATCCTTCCTGCTTTCCCTCATGCGCCGGAGTTTCCGGCACTTTTGCTTCTGTATTTGTTTTACTCATAAAATCAATTCCTCCTGTCATTTTGACTCATTACTAATGTGTGTTAAAAATTCCTTTGGATAAGGTTCCTGTCTTAAAGAGGGCAAATGCCAGCAGGACCGTATACCCTGCTGTGCCCCAGATTGCCCCGTGGATATCATCAGATGCAGGGATAGACTGCACCAGCACCGCATAGATCGCAACACAGATCAGGATCAGAAATCCCTGAAATCCCAGTGCAAACAGGGATCTGAGATAGTTCTGCCCCATCTGCCCCAGTTCCCGGTTTACCATTGTAGAGAACGGGATCGGCGCCAGGCTCACGGAAAGATAAATCTCAATCATCCTGCCATATACGATCACAAAGATCACAATAGACAGTATCCACATACATAGATTGATGATATTCGTCTCCAGCCACAGACCGATCAGCTCCCACATCCCCATTGCTTCCAGCTGCGTTTCCAGATTCTCCAGAGCTGCAGTGACGTCCAGACTTCCGTTGATCACCCCCGCACTGTCCGCCACCACACTCTGCGCCACATCAAAGACTGCCATCACGATTGTAAAGCAGTTGGTCAGCAGATATGTGGCAACAAATGTCTTAAAGATCCACTTGAAGATATTGAAGGTATCGAACTCATGCATGTTATTCTTCTCCAGGATCATCTGGATCAGCTCGTACACAAGTACGAATGTCAGGATAATCCCCGCAATGGGAATGACCACTGTTTCTGAAAGCGTCTGTATCATGGTAAATACAGCACTGTTCCATCCCTGTGGCGTCTCCCCTACCTGAGACGCCACGTCAGCAACCTGTGTATTCACCGAGTCAAAAATATTCGTATACTGCCCGGTGATCGCATCGATCAGCCCCTCTTTAATCCATTCGGTTATCCAGTCGAACAGACCGCCCATCGGCTATTAACCGAACAGGCCGGACAGCAGAGGGATCAGCGTCATACCCACAACGGCAATGCCAGCTCCCGCCATGAGCTGCTTGATTCCCTGTGATTTCGCACCTGGATTATCATTTCCGTAACCCTCTAATAAGTTAATGATCCCCCATGCTCCCAGTCCTGCTCCCAGAGCAATAACCAGAATACGAAGGGTATCAATAGCACTCGAAAAAAACTCCATTCAGTTCCTCCTTTATTTCGGTAATTCTATATTTCATCTTTGAACATAAAACGCAAAAAAGCCGCCTCCATGCAGTGAAAATATCCAGGCACAAAGGCGGCATACAAACGGCAGGGACATCCCTGCCGGATATTCAGTTTTCATGGTGAGTCACGGATTCTCAGCCCGCCACCTCCTTCTCGGTAAACCAGAGAAACTGCCGTCAGGGTGCACGATCCCCAGGGCTTAAATCTCTGTCTCTTTTCCTTACGCCGGCTACTGTTTCAGCTCTTCCGCCGTAATTACATAATTCTGGTACATTTCTCCCGGCAGTACATGAAGCCTTGTAGAGAGAAATTTTTCAATATCGAAAGCATTCTTCTCATTGTAATCAGAGAGAAGATGATAGTTCGGATGTTTTGTAATGTCATACTTCTTAGAAAGAAACGGCCGGACGCCTCTGACCTGCAGCAGACATTTCCCGCCGTCCATCACAGCCAGCTCGTCCATTGACATCAGATCTTTTCCCAGCTTCTGGAAATTCTGGCCGTGGCTCTCCTGATTTCCTTTCGTAACGCTTGTATTGTACATATCAATGGTCTCTTTCCCAAGAAGGGAACTCCAGCTTTTCAGGGTGGTTTCTTCCTTGCCTCCCAGAAACAGGCTGGAATCACAATTCCCGATAATTGTGTCCATGTTGTCCTTATACAGTGCCTTTAACTGGCTCTGCGCCTGCAATACAAGGCATGCGGAAATCTCCCTGGACCGGATCGTCGCCATCAGTTTTTCCAGATTCGGGATCTGCCCGATATTTGCCGCTTCATCGATCAGGCAGCGCACGTGCACCGGAAGCCGTCCGCCATACTTGTCATCAGCTCTTTCACACAGCAGATTGAACAGCTGCGTATAAGCCATACTGACAAGGAAATTGAAAGTGGCATCCGTATCCGAGATAATAAAAAACAGAGCTGTCTTCCGGTCTCCCACCAGATCAAGCTCCAGTTCATCATACATGGTAATTTCACGCACTTCCGCGATATCAAAGGGCGCCAGCCTCGCTCCGCAGCTGATCAGGATACTCTTCGCTGTCTTACCTGCCGCCAGCTTATATTTCTTATACTGCCGCACAGCAAAGTGATCCGGATCTTTCTGCTCCAGTGCGTCAAATAGCAGATCAACCGCATTTTTAAAGGACTCATCATCTTCCCGGACCTCCATTGCATTGATCATCTCGACCAGCGTGGAGAAGTTTTGCTCGTTCTCCGGCGCTTCATAGTAGATATATCCGATCAGCGCCGTATACAGAAGCGTCTCCGCTTTCTGCCAGAAATCATCCCCGGCTTTTCCTTCCCCTTTCGTATTGGCGATCAACACTGTCACCAATTTTAAGATATCTTTTTCACAATGGATATACGCAAAAGGATTATAATGCATACTTTTCTTAAAATTGATGGTATTGAATACCTTAATCCGGAATGGCTCATAGATGATCTTTCCTTTTTTATCCCTGAGCGGTTTCCCGTCTTTTCCTGTCTTCGGGCTGCCTCTTTGGAGCATCTTTCCGCACTCTACTAATACCGTTCCCTTTGGATCTGTCACCACATAGGAACTGTGGAGCTGCATCAGGTTCGGTTTTATGAAAAACCGAGTCTTGCCGCTTCCGGAACCGCCGACCACAAGAACATTCTTGTTTCTTGCATATGCCGGATTCTTCGGTCTTCCTGACATCATCAGCCCCTCCGTCTGTGTCAGGATAATATTATTCTCCGGCTGCGGATCCATAAATGGCGCGATATCCGCTTTTGTTCCCCATCTGGCGCTTCCGTACTCTACGTTCTTCCGATACTTTTTTGCATCTTTTCCTTTCAGATATACAGCAAGACGCATGACCGCCATCCCGCACACGCCGACCAGCCAGTCAGTCGCTGCTCCCGGCCAGATACTTTGGAAAGACAGCGAAAAACCAATCCCCAGCCCTAAGAGCTTCTGTGGCATATCGTTTCCGGGAGCAAGCCGGACGGCCTGTCCGACCTTCGCAAATATCAAAAGGAATAAAAGATAGGGAAGGTTCAGGATCAGCTGACGCTTAAGCGCCTCCCGATCCACTTTCATCGCTCCGGACCTCCGTGCTCCTTGTTCTTCACGCGGTCACGGCCGAGCGCCTGTGCCAGTTCCTTAAATTTACTAAGCTGTGCCAGCAGAGACGGTCTTTTTGTCCGGGTAAGATCTTTCCTCGTATATTCCTTGAACGCAGCGGTCACGGCATCAGCCTGGTTCGCTTTAAAATAGACAGTCCATGACGGAGGCGTCGTAGATATATTTTTTTCAATATGATAACGGACCTGATATTTCCTGGCATACCGTTCAAAGGACCGGATCCTGCCTGGTACGTCGATCGTATTCGTTCCGCCGTCTCTTCCCGCCAGCCGCTTCATACTGTTGCGTCCGACTGTCGGTGTTGTCCTTTGCTGCTCCATTTTCCGAAGCGCAGCTGCAATCGCTGACTTCAGGACACGTCCGGACAGCTTTGCCGCCTGAACCGTAATAGACACGGTTCTTTGTTCAATGTCTTCCTGCAACTATGTCCTCCTTCCTTTCCATTCTGTTATCTCGCAATCTCAAAAGCCTGCTGTTTTGGTTTATCTCCTGCTGACTTCGCCGCCTGGTCAATCTGCATCTTCGCTTGTTGAAGAAAGGTTTTGATAACCGACTGTGGCCGGATCCTCTCTTCCAACTGATCCACCAGATCTTTACAGTCATCTGGAAGCTGTTCTGCAATCCTTTTCCTGACTTCATCCATATCGCCGATAAATCCCCAGCAGCTCTCTTTCAGCTCACCCTTTTCATACAACTCATATCCGTAACACTCTCCGCGGAGATACGCATCATAAATTTCAACTTCATCCCGCAGAGCTTTTTTTATCATTTCCCTGATCTTTGGCGTCATCTCTGCTGCTTCAAATGCTTTGAGGGCATCTTCCTTTGATACATAGATCCATCCCACCTGTCCACTATCCCAGGGATCGTGAAAACTGACTGTCCTCATAGCCAGACCGCTGTGGTCAAGGAGATACAGCGGCAGCATGATATATTTTTTTGAGATCACATTCAGCATAGTCTCCGCTACTGCCTGCTCATTCCGGTTTGGTCCGGTCATTTTCCTGCTCCAAATCGCATTGACCATCCATTCATACCGCTTCATACCCTTTTCATCATGTCCGACTGTATTCAGATACATTTCCCTGAGAAAATCGTCAGGATCTATATAATTATGATGATCTCCCAAGGCATAACGGGGATGGAAACAGATCATTGTTCCAAGTGTCTCGTCCACTTCCCGCGGACTGATCATCACATCATCCGGCTGTACCAGCAGAAGATAAGCGTCTTTCGCTGCCATCAGCATTTCACATCAGCTCCTTTCCGGTGTTTTCTTCTGCACGTTTTCCCTTTTCCCCGCCTGCGCAGCCTGCATTTTTGTTTTATCAAGCTGCTCTTTCACAGAAAGATTACGGTTATTTTCTTTCTCTTTCCCTTCTCTCTTAAAAAAGTCCGGCAGCTCCTTAAATCCGATACTGTCCACATACCACGCTCGTTCCTTTCCATACTCATGGAAAACAACGACGTCTGATACAGAAAGGGAATGACCTCTATAATCTGCCGGAATATCCAGGTTCAGGTCTTCAAAGATCGTATGCAGCGTATCTCCGGGCGTCAGCTCCGCCGAGTAGACCATCTGATAATTCTCCCTTTCAACCGAAAGCCCTTTCTCCTGCAACCAGCTAAAAGGCATAAAACGGTACGGATCTGTGCTGTAAGATAGATTGAGCTGATAGATGGAATAGGTATTGATCCCGTATCTCTTTTCATAATCAGAAATCATCCTATGTAAGGGTGCAGCTTCCTCTGCCAGATATTCCTCCTGCACTGCTGTCGCAATGCACATCCTCACCTTCCACGTCTTCCCATCAAGCAGATCCCGCGCGATTTTTTCTCTTTCTGCCTGCGGATTGCTGTACATTTCATCATAAGCCTGACTGTTCTGCCTCAGGAATTTATCTACTTCAAAGGCCAGATGATTCGATTCACTCAGACGTATCTCTTTATCGCCCTGGTATCCGCTCAGAGGATTTTCTTCTTTCTGATTCATGATCAGGACTCTTCCGGCCACTCTTTTAAACTGCTTCGGCTGATGAAATTCTTCTTCATATTTTTTCAGCAGATGATCCGGAAGATCACAAAAGTCATCTTCTCCTGCTCCTGCAATAAAGAACCTCCCGGCAATAATATCATATACTTCCCCTCTGCTGTCGTGAAGCGGCCGGTTCAAAGGCATCCCTTTCATCTTTCCTTCCTGATTGCAGATAAGGACTGCCGGATCATCTGAAAATTCTACTGTCTGGATCCTGCCTCCGACTGCTTCCTGCATCGCCCGCAGACTGTTCTCGATTTCTGTCTCATAAGGAACTTTCCCCGGTTCTATCATTAACACTTTCATCGCACAGCCGCCTCC
>ERZ1090878.735-NODE-739-length-16731-cov-30.716839_pt1 | contig 16731 bp, 11 predicted proteins | sample MGYA00478473_ERZ1090878 | MGnify/ENA primary metagenome ERZ1090878 (study PRJEB33644, sample SAMEA5815720) | chicken gut metagenome | biome: Chicken; feature: Gastrointestinal Tract; material: Caecum | place: Ireland | collected 2019-01-01 | study: A study of the... | reverse complement strand
CAAGGACCTGATGCCCTGGAGCGACTACATGCGCAGTTGTTTTGAACAGGAATAACCTAGGGGACCGGCTTTGGCCGGTCCTTTTCTGTTGTCAAGTACACTGTTTTGTGAGGCGCTTACAAAATATCTTTTGGGATAGAAAGCAACAAAATAGCATAAAACCGCCTGCATTTGTACTGCTTATGTACAGATGCAGGCGGTTTTTACATTTTACCAATTAAATCAAATACAACCGCTTATTAATCTTCCGTCAATCTTGCCCGACGTTTCAGACGCTTTTTCTGGGGATCAGTTAAAGATACCAGGTCACCTTCTTCGGCAAACAGCTGGGCGAGAGTGATCCCAAAAGCAATCCAAATTTCTCCAGAAATGGGATGGTTGAGATCATATTTTTCCTATATCAAATTTGAGATTGGAAGGAGTGAGGGCAAGCTTGCCGGACTGGAGAATGAACCGATATTTGATGAGACTAGTAAAGTGCTACAGGTTGTACGGCGGTTTGCTCTTTTTTCTCATTGACATATATCCTTCTTTATTCGGAGATCCATTGCGAGCGGTATTTGCTTGGTTTGGCATAGACAGTAATTGAGGAAAATATGTAGACAGATTAAATTTTCGCACTTGCTGCTTGAATGTATGGATCAACTATGTTCCGAAAAGCCATATTAACTTTTTATAATCCAGAAAAATTTGTCCGTTATATATGAAATGTGATAAATTTATATATAAATAGATTTTGAATGCAACTTTTAAATGAATATTAAAAAATGGTAATCTAAGATTATAACGCGCACTTCTTAATGAGTTGCTTTTATCTGCAACAATTAAATTATATAAATATGGAACATGAAGATAATGCGATCAATTTATGAAGATTGAATTCTGGAAATTATAGGATTGGGTGGAATGTCATATTCTATCCTTAATAATTTTCCACGGAATTTATAAAGTTTGGAACTGAGTGAAACATCAACTTTTAATGAATCGCGCTTATTGATTTTTTGTCGAAAAGCTAAATAGTCATCGTGGCTTTTAAAACGTCCAACTTCACCGTATGCATCAGACACTAAATACAATTTTACTGCTCTATATTTAAAACGATCATTAAGAAAAATATCTGCAAAAGTCTTATTAAGAAATGAATTTATGGTAGTCGTAAATTTCTCTTGTATATCCGAAATATTGAGCTTTTCCGGTCCCTTAACATTTTTGAACTCTAAAATATACATGGCATACCAATCACAATGGCAATCCACAACAACCAGAAAATCTACTGCTTTTGGTGTTATACCACCCAGCCGGAGTCCAGCATAATAGTTGTCGACTTTTATAGCAACGTAATCTTCAGAAGTAAGGTCTGGATCAATTTCTACCTTTATTCCAGCATCTTCAAGACAGCCACACAAATATGGACCGAGTTGAGGGTTGTTTTTTATCATATTAACCATATGTTTTATACCTGTTTGTTTTCATCATTCCAAGAAGAAATCAGTTCCTCTCGCTCGTTGTATAGATCTTGTGCAACATCCAAGAAATTGGTGTCATCAACACCGAGATCATCCATGTCCATGAAGGAAGAAATACTGCCCCCTTCATTGCTCTGAAGAAGTATGGCGCTATATATTTCAGGCGTAAGTGTGCCTTTTAGCAATAAATTGTTTAATTTGTTAAAAATATAATTGCTATGCGAAGACATAATGATTTTTACACCGAATTTATGCAGCTGTGCAAAAAGAGTGATGAGCTTGATTTGATTTTTAGGATGAAGATGTGCTTCTGGTTCTTCAATAAAAACAATGGGAGAGGCTCTTTTTTCTTTTATACCTCTGCTTGTCCCTACAATATACTTCAGGAAGGCAACGATAGGGGAAATTTCAGAGACCATAGAAGATACTTCTGTCATTTCAAATTCATGCTGGAGGTCTTCTGGTATATATACCAAAGTGTTTCTCGATCGATTGAATTTTACTGTCCCATGAAGAATATCGCTTTCAATTTGATTGTAGACTGAAGAAAATTCATCGCTTTCTTTAGCTTTTATGTTGCTCAGCATCAAAAAATAGTCAGAAATTGGTTCCGAAATTCCAGGAAGTTCAATCTTTCGAGTAAGCATTGCTTTATTTTTTGATAGTTCGGCAATAATTGAACTAAAAGCACTCATGCCGCTATAAATACCCGAACGGGAAGCAGGAAGAAAGTAAACCTTCCCGATTTGCGAAGTTATAGTTTGTGCAAATTCAAGAATTTGTTCCCCTATAATTTGAGCAATAAAATTTACAGGAGTGTCAATATTATTGTAGTAATAAATGTCAAGCTTTCCATTTGCGTTTCTTGATTTATGAAAATCTGATTGGCTTTTCTTCAAATAGGTTGGGTAAGTGTATAGATTTGCTTGAAGTTGGTTTTGAGCAGAAAATGCAATTTTTATATTGATCGGCCCAATGTCAATCAGTATTTCTGGACTTTGTTCAAGAATGGCGGAAAAATTGCCAAAAGTATTTTCAAACGAGTTGGTTAAACTTGGAAGAAACTGTTCAGATAAGTCCATGAGGACAATAGAATTAATCAGTTCTGTAATATTGGAATGCGATGAGATCCCCTTGGCAAATTCTTCAACTTTTTCACGTACACAATTTAGAGAGTGAGTATCATATTTCCATCGTGAAAAAAAGCTGTAGCGATAAAAATTATTATATGAAAACTGTTCTTCAAAAGTCTTCAGTAATAGATAAACAACTTGCATGGCATAAGATTTGCCAATGTTATTATCACCAAATGTAATAACAATGTCTTTAGTTAAATCATAATTAAATTGTCTGATTGGGCCAAAATTTGTAATCGTTATTTTCATGCAGTAACTCTCCTTATATTTATTAGAGTTTGAGAAAATCTAGACAGTAATATCATATCGTTCTAATTTTCGTATAGACTTGTTTTAAATGAATTAAAATATGGCACACAACCAACAAACTTAAAATACAATGATAGATAAATAATTTTTGGGTTGAAAAACTTTTTCACCAACTAGGATTAGAGGATTGCACTGTTGATAAATACTAGGATGTCACTTAAAGTGAAAGTTATACAGATTTTTAGATTTCTACGAATGGCATTGGTCAGATTGAACAGAAGACTGCGATTGCTGTCAAACTCTGGAGCTATTCTGAACTTCCGTGGTGTCATTCTGACGGAAAGTACTAAAGTTGCCACTTTAGTGGTCAGTATTCAGAATCAAAGCACCTAGAATAAACATCCGGCGGAAGATACGCCACTACCAGTGCCCTCAGAGTATTTCAGAAAACTATTTGGTCAGGTGGACTAACTCGACAAGACGAAACGTTTTGCTTATGAAGAATGGGTGTTTGGAGAACCACATGCCATGATAGAATCCAATGTCATAAGTTAAGACATTAGGGCAGAGATGAGCAGCAAGTTGGGAAGCTAGATGCTTAGAAAGCATGTTCATGCCGAGTACACCTTTGGTCGTGTTGAGCCAAATGGCATCGTCTTACCACATCTAACACGAACAATCGGTGTTAAATTCCAGCAATGTGGGGAAAAGATAGGACTTCTTAGAGAACTATCAAATGCTGCTTCCGAAGTTAATTCATTTCAAGCAAGAACCCTCCTGTTTGACTTAGAAAATATTATTGAGAGGACATGGGGCGCATCCAGCTAACTGTCCGGTTGATGACAATCATAATGCCGGAGTAGTTCTAACCTAGAGTTTGAGCACCTTTTGTTGTGACACAAAATTAGTCAAATAGCTATAGTTGAATAGTACCACGCTTCTTCTCGTTCTATAATTTCCAAGTATTTATTTTTCGTGCACTGGAACTTGAGTTGGATAGTAGCCTTATTAAGATGAAGAACACCTTTAAAGTTATTATAGCACAACAAAAGCATTTAATGTTGTATATTTCTAGGATGTTGTCAAAAGAAGTTAATCATGTCACAGCTAAAGGTAGCTCTATAGGGGAGAATATTAGAAGGAAAGTGTAATGGGTAAGGCCTTACCTTCTAAAAAGACCGGGCTATCCTTGGAGAAAAACCGGGTTTTGCTTCCGAGACAGGGGAGGATGGCCTGGAACTCCTCTGGCGCAACGCCTTAGGACAGGGCGCAGCGGGAAGGCACCAAAAGAAAATCTTCCAGAGAATCACGTTTATGTTGGAATTCTAACATGTGCTTTGAGCTATTATAGTATAATACCCACAAGTCTGTAAGACTTTAGGCCGAGAGGCCCAAAGCATAGAGAGCTTTGGCTAGGGCATTCTGCCAAAGAATGTACAGTCAGACGGGAGCCGACAGCAAGCCCAAGAAAAACAAGGAGGTATTCCAATGGTAGTCAAAATGAAAATATCAGCAGGTAGAAGTCTTGGTTTTGAAGGATCAAATTGCCTATCAGGAAGGGCATGTGGTCAGCCTTGATTGTAAAGAAAAAAGAGGATATACTATTCAGTGGTGATTATGAAATTAGGTTCTGAGGGATAAATATGCAAATGCCAGAATTCACTCAACAGCAGACAATAGCTATATCTTTAATACAGGCTGATTTGAGATTCCTTTTTACCGTCATTAATAATAGTGCTCGTTTCAAATCGAACTATATTATATCCTTGATGCCATGTATGGGGGTAATAATTCACGGCGTAGAGAATTGGATCCAAGCTTATAACAACAGTAGCAAGCAAAAAATAAATGTTCCCACTTTTAATGGACAAGAGGAACTGTTTTATAAAGAAATGCGTTCTGCAATAAAAATGTGGGATACAAAATATGATGAATTATATCAAAGGCTAAAATTATTATATGAAGAAAGTGATCGATATTTTTCTGCTCGTTGTTGCCCGATTGCAAAAATGCTTCATATATATGATGTTTTTGGGGTTGATTTAGTTGATAAGCAATACTGTGGGAATACTATACTTGGCGCTTTTTACTCTCCACGATACAAATTTGATAATAATCGATCGCAATATGGTGAGCACATTAAACAGATGTCAAAAATCGGGGGAGAATATATTTCAGCTTTCGGTGCAACAAGAGAGTACTTGACGGATCCTTCTATGATTTTCAGTTGCGTAAATTATGGAGGATTTATTAAGTCACCTGTTGGAAATAAATTTAGTGATAAATTTATACTGTTTTCGTTGTTGTGCCAGATACAGTTTGTTTTGCTATGTATAAATGAGTTCATAATTGAAGAATGTGCTACTAAGTTGCGCTTTTTATACCTGCAATATTACTATTCTGTTTTCATGATTCAAGAGTATAACATCAAAACAGAGTCAAATATACGCATTGATCGTGAGTTGATATCTCGTGAATTTAGAAATGCAATGGCGCATTATAAAGTGGGTGTTGCCTTGAAAACGAATGAAATAATTATTAATGACCCATTGTTTGGACTTACACAAAAGTTTTTTGGGTGTAATTATTTCACACTGAAAAGAGCTATTCAAACCATCCTAGAATCAGTGGCCCATCAGATTAGGAATCAATTGAATTTGAAATAAAAGCGTCAGATAATTAGTGAGGCAAAGGTCCGAGTCCCTAGAGGTGCGCTATAAAAATAAGGAAAGATGGTAATATTCTGAGTCGCTTCTTTTTGTGAAAAAGGCTGCACCATACAAAGCCGGCGAGATGCACAGATTAAATATGCGAAACCTGTGGCCATAAAAACAATAGAAGATTGCTTATAAAAAACAATTACATTTAGGCTTGGTGGCAATCTAGTTGGAGAGAAATAACCCAAGACTCGGCGTGCACGGAAAAGATTCTGCGATGTTGCGCTAGAAAGTGGTAGAAAGGCACCTGATTCTTTTTGAATTGGGTGCCTTTTACTCTGATCTGGACTTCAGTTTGGATGGGTTGATAGATTTAAAATAAGAATAAAAATGTATATAAGTTTTGCAGCGCCTTCTGTATCTTGTGATAAGTAAAAGTGCATGTTATAATAAAATATTAATACAACATTGCTATTTAAGAAACGGCTATGGAGGCCTGAAATGGATCAGGAAAGGTATCTTATCCTTATCAACGGCCAGGACCGAACGGATTCGGTTGCTCATTTTCAGCTGGAAAGCGAGTATTGTGAGATTATCTACACCAAGTCTAGCAAAGCTTATCATTACCGGCGTGATAAGGTACAGGTCCTGGAACTGCAGCAACGTTTCAAGGCAGACGGATGGATCGTGGAGACCACTGATCGATCCCTGACTGATCTCGATGAAATTTTAGATTATGGCACTTGGTATCGTTTTGTCTGGATAGGTAAAAAAGCCGTTTCTTATCCCAAAGCTGACGTTGAGCTTCGTCAAAACTGCTTGACGGATCAAAAGGTTAAGGATCTCTTTACCTATTTTAAGGAGACTGCCGAGGCAGTGGGTCTTACAGCTGACAATGGTATGAACCTATTGAGCAGTCAATATGAACGGTGTGAGCGGATTGACAGTGGGAGCGTACTAGCCAGCTATTTGAATCCAGCTGCAAAGCTGAAAAAGCGTGATTTGCCTGAAGTGATTCTCTATCCATTTGGCCTGAATCAGAGCCAAAAAGTGGCAGTAGAAAATGCATTGTCCTCTCAGGTGAGCATCATCCAGGGACCGCCGGGCACCGGGAAGACGCAGACCATCCTGAACATCATTGTCAATGCCGTCCGAAACGGAAAAACGGTGGCGGTGGTTTCCAATAATAATTCGGCAACTTTGAATGTAGCCGAAAAAATGGAGGCAAAAGACCTTTCCTTTCTAACGGCTTTTTTGGGCAGTCGGGCAAACAAAGAACAGTTTCTGGAAGCCCAAACAGGGAAGTATCCTGACATGGAGTCCTGGGTGTTAGAGCCGGAAGAACAACAGAGATTGGAACAATCAGTTATACAGTTATCTCATGAGCTGAATCGGCAGCTGGAGGCAAAGAACCGGATTGCAGCAATTCAGCAGGAGCTGTTGGAACTGACGCCGGAGGAACATGACTTTGCGTCCTACTATGAGAGCATAGGACACGCTTTTCAGGGTCAGGTCAAGAACCTGTCAGCCGCAGAAGTGCTATCTTTGTGGCTGGAATATGAGGCCTATACAGAAAAGGGAAAAAGGCTGGGTTTGCTGAAACGAATTTTGATTTGGCTTCGTTTCAGCCGAAGTGCTATGGAACTGTTTCGACAGGCACCGGAAACAGTGATTCCGTACCTCCAGCGGGAATATTATCGTCTGCACCGTCAGGAGTTGACGGAGGAAAAAGCTCATCTGGAACAGATGCTGCAGGATTATTCCTTTGACGAGAAAATGAAAGAGCTGTCCGATCGGTCTCTGCAACTGTTTCGGGCCGAATTGAGCCGACGATTCCGTTGGAACGAAAAGCGGCCTCGCTTTGCACTGGAAAGCTTCCGCCGCGCCTCCGAGCGGTTCAATACAGAATATCCGGTGATTCTGAGTACCACTTATTCGGTCAAGGGAACGCTGCATCCAGACTATCTTTATGATTACCTAATTGTGGATGAAGCGTCCCAGGTGGATCTAACCACCGGCGTGTTGGCTTTGGCTTGCGCAAAAAATGTGGTAATTGTAGGTGATCTCCAGCAGCTTCCCAATGTTCTGAATAGCGACAGTATCCAAAGGAGCGAGGCTGTCTGGAACCGGTATGCTCTGCCGGAACCCTATCATTTTTCGACACACAGTTTGCTTGCTTCGGCACTGGAAGTGTGGAAGGATGTTCCCACGGTGCTTCTGCGTGAACATTACCGCTGTCATCCCAAAATCATCAACTTCTGCAACCAGAAATTTTATGGCGGTAAGTTAATTGTTATGACTGAGGATCACGGAGAACCCAATGTCCTGACCATATACAAAACATCCCCAGGCAATCATGCCCGGGGACATCTGAACCAGCGCCAGATTGACGTGATGCGGGAAGAAGTGCTTCCCAGGCTGAAAGCGCAGGGATACAACCAAATCGGCATCATTACCCCATACCGCGACCAGGTAGCAGCCATCCAGGCCCAGTTGGGAAAGGAATGGGAAGTGGCGACCGTTCACAAATTCCAGGGCCGTGAAAAGGATGCCATTGTCTTGACTTCGGTGGACAATGTGATCACCAAATTTGTGGATGATCCTCATATGCTCAATGTGGCAGTGTCGCGGGCAGTTCGGTCTCTGACAGTGATTACGTCCAGCGATCCTCGGAATGATCGCACCAACTATGGTGATCTGACTCGGTATATTCTATATAATAACTGCGAAGTGGTAAACAGCACCGTTTATTCGGTGTTTGACCTGCTCTACAAAGGATATGCAGTACAGCGCCAGGCTTATCTGAAAAAGCACAGACGAGTGTCAGAATATGATTCAGAAAATCTACTCTATACTGTCATTGAGAAAATATTGCGAAAAGAACAGTTCTCTTCGGTGGACTGTGCGGTCCACGTGTCAGTCAATCATTTGATCCGAGATTACACCCTGCTGACCGAAGATGAGGCTGTCTACGCCCGAAATCCCTTGACCCATGTGGATTTTCTGCTGTTCCGGCGAGTGGACAAATCGCCGCTGCTGGCGGTTGAAGTAGATGGAACTGCATTCCATGCAGTAGGCAGCGTACAGGCTCAAAGAGATGCAAAGAAGAATCGCATTTTTGAGCGGTGTGGGATTCCTTTGCTTCGTCTTCGGACTGATGAAAGCGAGGAAGCCAATCGAATAGAACAGGCTCTTGCGCATGCGCTGCAAAGAAATGGAACATCCCAAACGCAATAAAAACAATGAGGCTGCTGGTTGTGTGAACTGGCAGCCTTTCTTTGACACAATTCAATCGGTAAAATTGTTTGCTGCCTATGGAGAGGCAAATAAAATCAATCTGTTTACATTTTAAAAAACACATGGTACTCTTATATAAACAACCTTTAGAAAATTGCAAAAAACGCTGTATGGAAAAGACGCAAAGAACTTAAAAAGAGATGACAATATGAGCAATTATGTTTGCGCCGTTGGGGATCATATGCCGTCTGATCCCAATGAACCGGTTATGGATTTGCTACTTCAGCAGTATAAAAGGGTCATCGTGGAGAGTCTCATCACATCCTTTGGACTGGACTTTTTGGTTCAGGATCAGTATGGCGGTGATGTGGACACCATCCATAATGTGCGTCAGGTTGGTCAGGCACCGGAGATGACTTATAAGAACGCCCGAAATGCGGCGGCTTATGAGAACCACGGGAAGTATGATACCAACGAATATCACCGTGACCCGCGTTATAAAGAGATTAACCGGCAGATCAGCCAACAGAAAAAGGCAGGAACCTTGCGGGATGCTTATACAGGTGACAAAATAGCCCGCAATGGCAAAACGGATCTGGATCATGTGATTTCTGCTCATGAAATTCATGATGACCGTGGCCGGGTGCTGTCGGGCATCAAGGGTACAGATTTGGCCAACTGCGAAGAGAACCTGAAAGCCACCACTCCTCACACCAATCGTACCAAGAAAGATAAGACAATGGATCAACTATTGGAGCGGCGTGGGGATGAGTATAGTGACAAGCAGAAAGAAAATATGCGGAAGGTGGATGCCGCTGCGCGCAAAGATTACAACGCCAAACTGGCAGCAGCCTATTATACCAGTCCTCGTTTTGCCAAGGATCTGACGCTGGCCGCGGCCAATGTGGGGATTCGGATGGGGGCACGGCAGGCATTGGGCTTTGTCTTTGCTGAAATGTGGTTTGCGGTTGAGGAAGAGTTCCAGGCATGTGATGTTCAGGATGAGCCATTTGATCTGGGAGATTTCCTTGGACGGATTGGCCATGGCATCCAGCGTGGATTTGAAAATGCAAAGCAGAAATTTCCGGACTTGTTTTCCAAATTTCTTAGTGGCGCAACAGCCGGAGTCTTGGCCAGCCTCACCACCACCTTGTGCAATATCTTTTTTACCACTGCGAAGAATGTTGTGCGGGTGATCCGCCAGTCTTATGCCTCGGTGGTGGAAGCCTGCAAGGTGCTGCTGATTAATCCGGACGCATATCCCTTTGGCGAGCGGATGCGTGCCACGGCTCAAATCTTAGCTACGGGAGCCAGCGTTGTAGTGGGAGTGCTGGTACAGGAGGCGCTGACCGATCTGCCATTGGGAACGTTGCCTCTGGCAGGAGATACAGTGCCGATGTTCTGTGGTACGTTTGTGACAGGCATTATGAGCTGTACTTTACTCTACTTCCTGAACCGCAGCGAAATGGTCAACAAGCTGGTTTCTTCCCTGAATCAGATTGATACAGTGGAAGGGGATATTGCTTATTACCGCAACCAGGCGCGATTCTTTGAAGAATACGCCGCCAGGCTGGAACAAATTGATCTGGAATCCTTCCGCAAAGAGACGGCGATCTATCACAACATTGCAGAAACAATCGACCAGACACAAAGCGAAGAAGAACTGAATGCGATCCTGAAACAGGCTTACCTGAGCTATGGACTTCCGTTGCCATGGAAGAACTACCGTTCTTTTGATGAAGCCATGCAAGACCCTCAGATGCGGCTGGTGTTTGAATGATGTTTCAATGTGATCAATGCGGCGCATGCTGCCGCCATCTGGGTTGGTCGGATCTATACCGGGAACTGGACCGGGGAGATGGTGTGTGCAAATATCTGTCCGGCAATCTGTGCAGCATCTACAAAGACAGGCCCTTGCTGTGCAGGGTGGATGAGAGCTATGAAGTCTTCTTCAAGGGGATTATGAGCAGAGAAACATATGATAAGCTCAACTACGAGGCCTGCGAGAGATTGAAACAGGGATAAGGAGGAATGGATCATGCCGTTACCCTTGATATTGGGAATGGGAGCCGCTGCTGCGGCCGCTGTCGGAGCCACATCTGGCGTACAGGGTGCCGTAAAAATGAAAAAAGCCAGCGACACCCAGAAAAAAGCCCAGAGAAAACATCAGCGCAATCTGAAACGCTTTGCGCAGGAAACAGAAACCACCAATCAGGAAATGGACGATCTGGGAAAGTTAGAGCTGTCCATTCTCAAGGATTTTGAGACCTTTTCAGATCTGATGGAGAAAATTCAAAACCGCCCCGAATTCAAGAACCTGGCCCATGAAGAAGTTCAGATCCCGGAGTACAACCCTGAGGAGCTGAAGAAAACGTCTGTGGGAGCGGGCGTTTTGCTGGGTGGACTGGGCGGTGCGGCGCTGGGCACTGCCGGCGGCTTTGCCGCAGCAGGTGCAACAACGGCTGCAGTAATGGCGCTGGGTACAGCATCCACGGGAACAGCAATTGCTTCCCTCAGCGGCGCGGCGGCTGTCAATGCCACCCTGGCCGCTTTGGGCGGCGGAGCTTTGGCGGCCGGCGGTGGTGGTATGGCGCTGGGTTCTGCAGTGCTGGGAGCTGCCACTCTGGGCGTAGGAATTCTGGTGGGCGGCATCATTTTCAACCTGGTGGGCAAGTCCATCTCCGATAAAGCAGATGAAGCCTGGAATCAGATGAAAGAGGCAGAGGATGAGATCAACCAGATTTGCCAGTATCTGAATGATTTGTATGTTTCCGCAGGCTGGTATAAGGATTCGCTTTTACTGGTTCAAAAACAGTATGAGCAGCACCTTCAGACAATGAAATCCATCATTTTGGAGGAAGGCCGCACCGACTGGAATGCCTATACATCTGCGGATAAGATTACCATAGAAAATACGGTTTTGCTGGTGGGGCTGCTGTACAAAATGTGTAAAGTTCAGGTTGTGCTTCAATCTCAGGAGCGGGAAGGAATGAATCAGGTCAATCATAAAGAACTGAATCAGAATGTCGCAGATGCAAAGTCTATTCTTCAAAAAATTGCGTGAGTTTTACGGGAATCCAGGTCAAAACGTAAGAGCCTAAAAATCGTATGAGTTGGTTTAAATTACATGAAATATAAAAAAATCGTAGACGCCACCTTCCTTTCCCGCCCCAACCGATTTATCGCCAAGGTCCTGTTGGACGGCAAAGAAGAGACCGTCCATGTCAAAAACACCGGCCGCTGCAAAGAATTGCTGCTGCCAGGGGCGGATGTCCGGCTTGAAGTGTCGGATAACCCTGCCCGCAAGACAAAATATGATCTGGTAGTGGTCCGCAAAGAGGGACTGGGCTGGGTCAACATTGACAGCCAGGCTCCCAACAAGGTGGTAAAGGAGTGGCTGGAAACCCAAGGCTTCGATGTGATTCACCCCGAGTTCTCCTATGGAAAGTCTCGGATTGATTTTGCCATGGAAAAGGCGGGCCAGCTCTACCTGCTGGAGGTGAAGGGCTGCACTCTGGAAGTAAACGGCATCGGCTACTTCCCCGACGCCCCTACCGAGCGGGGCGTCAAGCACCTGCAGGAACTGACCCGGGCCCAGCAGGCCGGGGTCCGCTGCGGGGTGGCCTTTGTGATCCAGATGGAAGGGATCACCGAGGTGCGGCCCAATGTGGACACTCACCCGGCTTTCGGGGAGGCTCTGGCACAGGCAAAGGCGGCTGGGATGAGAGTTCTCTTTTTGCTCTGCCGGGTAGGCAGAGATTCTCTGGACATTGTGGATCAGAGAGAAGGATAAAACAAAACGCTGCCCGGTAAGGCAGCATATGGAATACCGGCAGATAGAAGCAGTTTGGATGAGACTGCGGCTGTCTGCCGGCATTTTTTTGCCGGAAGGATGAAAGTCTTGGAAGGTGTGACAACCCGTCACAGTAAACGGTGACAGATAGTCACTCCCGTCAAAGAGGAACTTAAGGCATCATTGTAATGGGCACTTTCACAGAAAGGTGTACTAAGAGTACACCAAATGGTGTACTCCCAGTCACTCCCAGAGAGGAAAAAACTCTGGTATGCTTTTACCAGAGACCAGCACAGCACCTTGAAAACCGAATAGTTCAGCCTCCTGGTACTTCCAGATAATGATACTTCCGTAACTCGCGGCCCGGCCATGAAGAAGGCGGGGCGGCCGAAAGGCCGATGGAGCGGTGCAAATCCGCCGCCAGAAGGTTCCCAACCCTCCCCGGGGCGTCGAGGACAAATAGGGGAGAATCCAGGATCATAAGGAGTAAAACACAGCGAAATGTGATTGTTTTGTGAAATCCTAAAATCGAGGTTGCGAAAAGGCCCTTCTCGATGGCTCGTAAGTGTAGGGATCTTTTCTCTAGACCGGAGAAAGAGAAAATTCCAAGGGGTGTCTCCAAAGATAAACGGTTCCCAGGGTGATCTACAAGACCCCCTAAGGCGTACTAAGAGTACACCAAATGGTGTACTCCCAGTCACTCCCGCAACGGAAAACCTTCTGGTATGCTTTTACCAGAGACCAGCACAGCACCTTGAAAACTGAATAGTTCAACCTCCTGGAACTTCCAGACAATGATACTTCCGTAACTCGCGGCCCGGCCATGAAGAAGGCGGGGCGGCCGAAAGGCCGATGGAGCGGTGCAAATCCGCCGCCAGAAGGTTCCCAACCCTCCCCGGGGCGTCGAGGACAAATGGGGGAGAACCTAAGATCATAAGAGGCAAAACATGGTGAAATGTGATTGTTTTGTGAAATCCTAAAATTGAGGTTGCGAAGGGGCTCTTCTCGATGGCTCGTAAGTGTAAGGCTCTTTTTTCAGGAGAGGAGAAAGAGAAAATTTCAAGGGTTGTCTCCAAGACAACCAAAGGCTATCTATGAGAGAGTCCTGCTTGGTGAATAAGTGTGATATCTTGTTTACAGGAATCCGACTTGAATGTCCAACCGTGACAAACACGCCCGGTACCGTGACAACCAGTCACTCCCGGAGAGGAAAAGCTTCTGGTATGCTTTTACCAGAGGCCACGCAGAACCTTGAAAACCGAATAGCTCAACCTTCTGGAACTTCCAGACAATGATACTTCCGTAACTCGCGGCCCGGCCACAAAGAAGGCGGGGCGGCCGAAAGGCCGATGGAGCGGTGCAAATCCGCCGCCAGAAGGTTCCCAACCCTCCCCGGGGCGTCGAGGACAAATGGGGGAGGAACCCGCAAAACCAATTTCAACCCACTGGCCGGAATGGAAAGCTCCAGGGCAGTGGGCCTTAAAGTCAGACTGAAATGGAATTCACACCCGATAAAAGAGAGGGGGCGAAAGCAGATGCTGCAGAATTTGAGCGTTGACCCGGAGTTTCAGAGCAAGATCCCGCCGCTTACGGCAGAGGAGCGTAGCCAGCTGGAGGCCAACATTTTGGAAGAAGGGCGGCTCCTGAATCCGCTGATCGTCTGGAAAGGCATCATCGTGGACGGGCACAACCGATTTGAGATCCTGAAAGAGCATCCCGAAATCGAATACACCGTTTTGGAAAAGGAGTTTGCCGGCCGGGAGGAGGCCATCGTCTGGATCTGTAAAAACCAGCTGGGCCGGCGAAACCTGACGCCGGAGCAGCGGCGCTACCTGGTGGGCAAGCAGTATGAGGCGGAAAAGCTAGCCCACGGCGGCAGCCGGAAAATGGAAGGAGATCAGCCAAGTTGTCACGGTGACAACTTGGTCAGTCAGCCGAAAACCTGTGAGCGGATCGCTCAGGAAAATGGTGTCAACTGGCGGTCGGTGATCCGCTCGGAAAAGTTTGCACAGAATGTGGACGCCGCCGAGGCTGCTGTCCCCGGCACCCGGGAGAAGATCCTCTCAGGGAAGGTCAAACCTACGGCGGCTGAACTGGCGTCGGTGTCCAGAGCAGCACCTGAAGAACGCCCCGGCCTTGTGGCGGAGATTTGCAGGCCGCGGCAGGAGAAACAGGCGGCCCGGGAGAAGCAGTCAGCCCAGGGAAAGATGGATGCCCAAGAAACGAAACCTCCCCTGCCGGAGCTTCCAAAGCCCAACTCCGGGCGGCGAAGCCAGAGCAGGAAGATTCTGAAAGCCCTCCGGGAAATGTCGGAAAAGATGCTCCAACCCACCGGGGAAGCCGATGCAGACGATATCTGCTATGAATTGGAAGATGCCCTGGACAACATGATCTTCCGTTGGAACACCTGTTTGCAGAACAACCCAGAGCTCTGTCTCTCGGGGCTGGAGGGCATCCGGCGGATTGGGGAACAGGGTATGGAATTTATTAAAAATTTTGAACAATCCATCCGGGAGGCCAACGCCGGATGATTTGAAACATTCCGATCGACATCCTCAACGAAACCAAGCATATGTGATAAGATGGAGGTGCCAGAATCAAGAACAACAAGATTGATGAACGTTATGCAGCGGTTGCCCTGATCGAAATTCTGATGAAGAAAGGTCTGGTCAACCCGGAGACCTACACCAACGTGGTTCGCAATACAAGCAAAGCCCCTGTCAAGGGACGCAGAGGTTAAGGAGTGAGGAGGGCGGCATATGATGCGGGACGATTACAACTATCGCTTTAAGCTGACGGACTACACCCAGCTGGACCGGAACCGGAAGCGGAAGGTGGCCGTCTATGGCCGGGTATCCACCGAGCACGAGGCGCAGATTGCTGCCCTGGAAAACCAGATGCAGTGGTACGACGATCAGGCGCGGTATCATCCCAACTGGGAGATTCAGGGCCGGTACATAGACGAGGGCATTACCGGCACCCAGGCCAAAAAGCGGCCCTCCTTTCTGCGGATGATCGACGATGCCCGGCAGGGGCGGTTCGACCTGATTGTGACCCGCGAGGTCTGCCGGTTCGCCCGGAATGTGGTGGATACCCTGGTCATCACCCGGGAGCTGAAAGGCATCGGGGTGGAGGTCTATTTCATCGATGACAATATCTGGACCATGGACGGGGACGGCGAGCTCCGCCTCTCCCTGATGGCCACCCTGGCCCAGGAGGAGAGCCGCAAGACCTCCGAGCGGGTCCGGGCAGGCCAGAAGGTGAGCCGGGAAAAGGGGGTGCTGTACGGCAACGGCAATATTCTGGGCTACGACCGGGTTGGAGATACTTATCAAATCAACGAGGAGCAGGCCGAAACGGTGCGGATGATCTTCGACCTCTACTTGCAGGGAAAGGGCTCTTTGCAGATTGCCAACGAGCTGAACGCCCGCCACCGGAAAAGCGCCATGGGACTGGTGAAGTGGTGCGCCTCCAGCGTGGTGCGGGTGCTGAAAAACGCCACCTACACCGGCACCAAGTGCTACAACAAATCCCGGAACAACAACTATCTGGACCAGCACCGGGTGCTGAACCTGGATGCTTCCACCTATTTATACCAGGAGGGGGACTTCCCGGCCATTGTCTCCAAAGAAATCTGGAACAAGGCCCAGAGCATCCGAATCAACCGGCGAAAAGCGGTGGCCCTGCGGGACGGCAAGGTGACCATCAGCAACCGGAGTTCCGAGGACATCTGGGTCAACAAGCTGCGGTGCAGCTGCGGCTACGCCTGCCGCCGGGACAAGTGGCACGTCCGCAAAGACGGCAGCATCTCCTACGGGTACCAGTGCTACAACCGGATCAACAACGGCTCCAAGCAGAAGCGGGAGGAGATGGGCCTGGACAGCGAGGGCTACTGCGGGATTCGGATGTACGGGGACTGGAAGTTGGAGATGATGGCCGATACCTTCTTTGAGCAGCTGCTGGGGGACAAGCACCAGATCATCCAGACCGCCCTAGAGCTGCTGAAAAAATACTACAGGGAGAGCAGCCGGAAAGACCAGCAGGGGAACAGCGACCGGAAGATCCAGCTGGAGCGGATCGACACCCGGCTGCGGAACCTGACTGTCATGCGGGCAGACGGGGAAATCGGAAAGATGGGAGGGGCGCTTTTTTGTGTTTGTGCTCCTGCCTGCCCGCCGCCGGCGGTTTTGCCT
>ERZ1090878.731-NODE-735-length-16801-cov-7.158306_pt1 | contig 16801 bp, 32 predicted proteins | sample MGYA00478473_ERZ1090878 | MGnify/ENA primary metagenome ERZ1090878 (study PRJEB33644, sample SAMEA5815720) | chicken gut metagenome | biome: Chicken; feature: Gastrointestinal Tract; material: Caecum | place: Ireland | collected 2019-01-01 | study: A study of the... | reverse complement strand
GTGTAGATCACGGAGGACACCTAATAAATAAAAAAACCTTACTTGACCCAGTCGTTGGCGACCGTCTTGTGGTTCCAGCCGGACTCTTCTCCGGCCTCATCGGCGGCCTTCATGGCCTTGGCGAGGGCCCAGGCGGCGCGGAGGGCGGTGCTCATGCTCACGTTGGCGGTGTGGCGGATGCTCCAGGCGTTCTTCATGATCTCGCTCTTGTTATACATCTTTGATTTCCCCCTTGCCCTTTATGATTCTATTATATCATAAAATATGTGTTTGTCAATACATATTTCAGGAATGCGCAAAATATTTGGGGGAGCACTCGTGTGCAACTCGTGTGCAAATTTGCCCTCACGACTATGTATTATTAGTACCGATGATATAATATAATTACGCAGGCAAGAACCCGCTACCCGTTGCGGGAGTAGAAAAAATCCCGCATCCCCTGATACACAAGGGATGCGGGATTGGTGGAGGCGGGGGGAGTCGAACCCCCCGATAAAATCGATATGCGCCTTGAGGCTCTAGGCCGGTTCGCCTTCCGTGTGCAAATCTGTGTGCAGAAGTGCATCATAGGCCGCGTCGATCTTCTCCGCGAACTCGGACTCCTTCGAGCGGAGGGTGTGGAGGTATACGGTCTTGAGCATATGATCCGTGCGGTGCCCCATCCGCCGGATCAGGTAGGTGTTGGGGACCCCCTCTGCCATAGCGATGGAGGCCGCAGCGTGGCGGAGATCGTGGAACCGATAGTGAGGCAGGCCCAAGCGCTCACAGAGCCGGGAGAAGCGCTTGTACATGGCCTGACCGGAGAGCCGGGTGACATGATCGCCGGACCGGGGAGCCGCGTCCAGGACTGCCTGGATGTGTGCGGGGATCGGGATATACCGGTCCCCCGAGTAGGTCTTGGTCCCCTTCTGGGCAGGCCCATTTTCGCCATCCACGATGGCCTGCCGGACGTGGAGCATCCCGCCCTGGATACAGTCCCAGGTCAGCCCCCGGATCTCCGACTCCCGGAGGCCCATCCAGACGGCCAGGAGGAGCGGGACCTCCATCGGCGTGCCGGCGGCTGCCTCCAGGATCTGCCGCACCTCATCCAGCTCCGGGATATTCGCCTCATACGGCTGCTTCTGCGGGAGCGTGGTCCGCAGGACCATCTCGGGGCGGTAGGCGGCCAGCACCGCGCTGAGGAGGCCGTGGGCATTGCGGATCGTCTTGGGCGACTTCCTATCCCGGCTCATCCGGTTCACCGCCCGCTGGACCTGCTCCTGGGTCAGCGCGCCCAGCTGGATATCCATGAGCTCCTGGAGGTCCTGCCGGCGGATGCGCTTGTACCCCCGGATAGTGGCCGGAGACAGGACGGCGTCCTTGCTGGTGATATACCGGTCCATGGCCTCCCCCACCGTGAGTGCTGTGACCGGCCTGGACGCCTGAAGGAGCCCGGCCTTGAGGGCGAGGGCTTTGGCGTGAGCGGCGTCGGGATCGTCCTCCACCACGGAGATCCGCTGCCCGTGGACGCACACCTGGCACCGCCACCGCCCGCTGGGGAGCTCCACCGGCCTGGGGGCGGAGAGCTTCGCAGCCCGCTGCCGCATTTTTTCGGCTTTTGTCATTGACTTCCCCTCCCTGTCTGGTAGACTGGGAGGGTAGGGACTTGTTCATTCGCCCTACCCTCCATTTTCTCTGCCCGCCTCAGTGCTGCCACACTGGGGCGGGTATATTATTAAGCCGCACGATCAAACAGCGTGTCTCCAGAGGCATTCACCACGAGGACACGCGACAGCCCAAAATCATCACAATAATTCGCAAAAATCGCGATCCCTATTCTGTCGATGGATTCTTGGTCGGCGTCATCTGTCACTGTGATGACAGCGTAATTGGTGTCTGCCGTATATACCTCGATGGAGGCAACATATTTATACCAGCTGGTTGCCCATTCGGGATTGCCTGCACCGCCAAACCCTCCCTCAAATTCCTCAGCGAGGGAGGCGCTTGCTGTTTCATCCAGTGTGCCGCCTGCCGCACTCGGCCCCTCCGAAAACTCCGGATCAGATACTCTGTACCGCATTTCGAGCGGCCCCACACTGGTTACATCAGTACGAGCATAGGTGTAGTTTCCCGGAGCAAGATCCTCGACAAAGAGCGTGTCATCATCCACGATCTCTCCACTCTCATCGGTGAAGTAGACGTAAATGTTACCATCAAATGTCATAGGGCTATTATTGGTGACGGTAATGATGGCCTGCGATAGAACTTGATCCATCTCCATCTCCACAGAGAGCTGATCTAAGAGCTCCTGGGTCTCATCCGAGACCTCTGGCTGCTGTGCTTCGATTTCAGCCGTTTCCACGATAGCCTCAGATGCAGTTTGGGTAGGTGCAACAGCTCCAGTTTCTCCTGTGGGGGCGCTATCACTACATCCGGCTAGGGTCACCCAAAAAGCAGATGCTAACGCTAGGCAGGCAAGTTTACGCTTCATTTTTGTTATATCTCCTCTCGTTTATTCATCTATTGCCTTTTTGCGCTCGATTTCGCCGGTGGTATTCGAGGCAGATGATGCCCCTCTGGGCGCAATCCCTAAGCTCTTCTCATATAGGGCCTCCGCTTCCGCGACAGACCCCTTCGTCACAGCCGTTCCGGCCTCCGCCGGGGCGGCTATCTTCGTGTCCGAGTCGGACACGTCTCCATTTGCGGCCCGGACCTCCGCCACCAGCTCCCGGGCCCGGCGCTCGATGAAGTCCCAGTCCTCCCTGGTCAGCCGGGAGAGCACATCCACCAGCCGGACCCGGATGTCATCGAGGGGCGCGCCGGAGACCTCCTCCCAGAACCGGGCCATCTCCTCCCGCCGGTCCACGGGGCGGAACATCTCGCCCTCTCCCGTGCGGAGCCAGGTCTCGTTGACGTTATATTTTTCGCAAATGCTCATCAACAGCCGGTTACTGGGATTCCGTCTACCTGTAGTCAGCTGGGTGACATACGATTGATCTATACACAATTCGTCGGCAAACTGTACCCGCTTTAATTTTTTTGTCTCTATTATTTGAGCTATACGCTCTCCAATAGTACTTCCCATTGATATCACCCCCCTCCCAAGGATCATATTACCACATGAATATGGCTTAGTCAAGAAAATATGAGCATACCCCCTTGACAAATAGGGCTAAGCCATATATCATTAGAGCGTAGTCAAGAGAGGAGGTGAATACGGTGATGGGTGACATTGAGTTAACGACCGCGATGAAAGACTTCTGCCTCCGCGTACTGCGGGGAGGCTGCTCACCGCAGGAGACGGCAGTCTTGCCGGACGTATTGAGTCTAGTCCTTGATATCGACAACGAGGCAGAAAAATAGCCGCTGGCAACGCCAGCGGCCTGTAAATCAGTCCGTACTGACAAGGATATTTACCAGCGCTGTCTTGACTGCCTTATTGATGGCCTTGCTCTGGATATCAATAGCAGCCTTAACACGGAGCCAACTGTATTCATTGGCAAATGCGGCTGGGTAGAGCTCGTTGTCTAACGCTTGATGTGCCTCCTTGAGGCATGAGTCAAAGGCGGTATCTACTATTTGCTCTATTGTGCGCTTATCCACGATTTTATCCCTCCTTTCTCCACCAAATAATACCACATGGCGGGAAGGTGGGCAAGTGAGGAGGTGACAACGATGTTAGTGGTCACAACCAATACAGATCTGTCGGCAGAGGGGGCCCGGATATGGGCAAGCAACCTGTCAAGAGCACTGGGCCGGGAATGTGTGGTCATCCCCATGTGCTCGGGTATCTATGAGATCTCAGAAAAAGAAAGATTTGATGAAAGCGGCGATAGAAATGCCTAGCGTCAGCACATCGACGATCAGTTGCCATCTCCAGCGATGAATATCAGTCTGAACCTCGGCCAAGGCTGCTCTCCCTGCATCCGTGATCCGGAGCGCGTTTAATGGAAGCATAAAATCTTCTACGTCTGGAGTTGGGAAGTCTTCAGAGTAAAATCTTTCGATCAGCTTTATTCGATACAGGTATACATAAGGCTCTTCCTCGTTAAGGACATACTGATCGCTTATTGCCCCTTTGTGAGAGATAACTTTTAGGGCCTTTACTTCTCGACGGGAGAGATTATGTGTGCTCATATGATCACCTCCTTCCTGGCCTCAGTCTACCACGGGGCGGGAAGGAGGGCAAGAAAGGAGGCAAAAATGGATAATTCCGAGCGGGAACTGCTCCAGCGCCTGGATGCTGAGCTCACAGAGCTCCCCGAGTTCCAGCGGCTGTATCTGGCCGCATTCGCCGAGGGCTTCCTGGCCGCCGCCCAGCAGCGGGGCCAGGAGACCCAGAAGGCCGGGTGACGACCACCCGGCCAACATAAAAAACTGTGCCGCCCAGGAGGCGGCGGGGATCAGGCGGAGCCCGTTTTGTGACCTCTTTTCCGGGTAGGACCGGTACCTTTCCCCGCCGGCCACCGCGACCCGCCGTCTCCTGGACGGCACAGGACAGACAGAATGGAGGATCTATATGCCGAAAGCGTACATCACCAACGCCCAGCGTATCGAGGCGCGCTATGCCGCCCGGGCCCAGGCCCTGGCAGACGGGCTCGCCGCCTACAAAAACCGGAAGGGCTGCTCTTTGATCGAGATGGGGCGCGCACTGGGGATCGGCCACGTCAGTGTGGCCCGCCTCTTGGGCGGGGACAGGACCATCCGCCTCCCCATGGAGACGATCTGGCGGCTGGAGGACCTGGCCCGCAAGATCCTGGAGGAAAATGAAAAAGCCCCCGGCGCTGTAGCAGCAGCGACCAGGGGGCACGCGAAATTAGACCATACTCAGTATAACACATTCCCTACCGTATTGCAAGGGGGTGTGGAGATTGACTGACCGGATCTTTTTGCGCGTCCTGCGCCTGGCATGGCGCAGGACGCCCCGGACTGAGCGCCGCTATATCCTGCGTTCGCTGCGGGATGGGGCGGTGATGCTCGGCTGCATCTCCGTGGCCATCGGCCTGCCCGGCTGGGTGGAGCACATCCTGGGGGGTGCGTGATGGATATGTCAGAGCGCCCTGCCTACTGGGCCGTCGTGCCCGCTGTGGTCCGCTACGACCCGGACCTGCCCCCCAATGCCAAGCTGCTCTACGGGGAGATCGCCGCCCTCCTGGGCCGGAAGGGCTACTGCTATGCGCAGAACGCCTACTTCGAGGAGCTCTTCGGGCTCTCCGAGCGGAGCGTCACCCGGCTGTTGTCCGCCCTGGTCAAGGGCGGGCACATCAAAGTGGAGATCGTCCGCGACGAGCGGACACAAGAGGTGCTGGAGCGGCGGATATACGCCGCCTATGATGGGGCAGCTGTAGAGCCTGACCCTCCCGACAATTTTGACGGGACCCCTCCTGACGATTTTGACGGGACCCCTCCCGACAAAAATGGTGGAGAGAATAGTACAAGTTATGATCATAATACCCCCCCTATAGTCCCCCCCAAGGGGGACGGCGCTCGGAAACCGAAAAAAGCGCGCCAGGGACCCAAGAAGGCCCCGGACTGGAAGCCGGAGCGCTTTGACGGATTCTGGAAATTCTATCCGCGGGGGGAGAACAAGCAGGGGGCTATCCGGGCCTGGGACAAACTCCAGCCGGATGACGGGCTGATCGCCGAGATGGGCCGGGCCCTCCAGCGGCAGATGCAGCGGCCAGACTGGCAACAGGGCGTAGGCATCCCATACGCCTCCACCTGGCTCAACCAGCGGCGCTGGGAGGACGAGGAGCGGCAGCCTCTGCCGCCTCCGCCTCCCGAGGCCCTGCCGCCGCAGAAATGGGGGTGGGACTGATGCCGGCTCCTGATTGGTACATGGCGCAGGACAGCGTCCTGGGCGCTATGCTGATCTCTCCGGAGATCTCCGGGGAGGCGATCGCTACCCTCCGCGTGGAGGACTTCGACGGCGACGCCCGGCAGGCAGTATTCCGGGCCTTCCGGGACCTCCTCCTGTCCGGGGAGCGGATAGACCCGGTGACGGTGCTCCACAAGATCGGCCGGTCCGACCAGTCTATGCGGGACTACCTGGTCCAGCTCATGGAGATCACGCCCACGGCGGCAAACTTCCGGGAGTATGCCGCGATCGTCCGGGCCGAGGCCAAGCGGGCCCGGCTCCGCGACCTGGGAGAGCGCCTGGCGGATTGCCCGGACCTGGAGACGGGGGGGCAGCTGGTGACGCAGGCGGCGGAGCTGCTGGCAGACCGGCGGGACGTGCGGAGCGCCCCCATGGATCAGGCCCTGACGGACTTCTATGCTAGGCAGGAGGCTAAGCCAGAATACCTCACCTGGGGGCTGAGCTTCCTGGACGATGGGCTCTACGTCCACGACGGGAGCCTCGTGATCCTGGGCGGCAGGCCCTCGGACGGCAAGACCGCCCTGGCCCTCACGATGGCCTACCATCAGGCCAAGAGCCGCCGAGTGGGGTTTTTCAGCCTGGAAACGGACCGAGCGACCCTCTTCGACCGGCTCTTCGGCGCGGCGGCGAAGGTGAGCTCTAAGCGCATCAAGCGGCGGGAGCTCACCGACGATGACTGCGCCGCCCTGGCCGCCCGCGTCAAGGATGTGCAGGGACGGCAGCTGGAGCTGGTGGAGGCCGCCGGCATGACCACGGCGGAGATACAGGCGTATGCCCTGGCCCGGCAGTATCAGGTGATCTACATAGACTACCTCCAGCTGATCCGTGGCCCCGCAAAGGCCGGGCGATTCGACCTGGTAACGCAGATCTCTATGGACCTGCACACTATGGCGGCCCGGCACGGTATCACCGTGGTGGCCCTGTCCCAGCTGTCTCGTCCGGCCAAGGACCAGCGCAAGCGTCCGCCGATCCTGGCGGACCTGCGGGAGTCCGGGCAGATCGAGCAGGATGCCGACGTGGTGATGTTCATCTATCGGGACGAGCCGGACCGACTTCGGAGCCCCCGGACCCTCCGAGTGGCCAAAAACAAGGAGGGCGAGACCGGACAGGTCCCCCTCCGGTTCGATGGAGAGACCCAGACCTTCCGGGAGGACTACGACCGCCCGGTGCCTCCGCCGGAGCCTCATGAGGACGACGGACCAGCGCAGGTGACATTCACGGAGCTGGCGGAAGACACGCCGCTCCCATTCTGACGGGGAGGATCAATATGAAAACGATCTGCATCGTAAACCTCAAAGGCGGGGTGGGGAAGACCGTCACCGCCGTCAATGTGGCGGCCATCCTGGCCACCGAGTATGGATATCGGGTCCTGCTGATCGACGCGGACCCGCAGGCCAATGCCACCCAGTCCCTGCTCCCGCCGGGAGAGTACGGCACTCTGGCGCTCATCCTCACGGGGAGCGAGATGTACTACGACGACATCGTATACCCCAGCTCCATCCGGGGCGTGGATGTGCTCCCGGCGGATGACGAGCTCCGGGAGCTGGACCTAGACCTGCTCCAGGGGCGGCAGGTGAGCCTGACGGCCCTCCAGGACCTGCGGGACGCCGTGGCAGAGGATGACGCCTATGACGTCATCGTCATCGACTGCCCGCCGGCTCTGTCCCCGGCCTGTGCCGCCGCCATCGCGGCCAGCAGCGACGTGGTGATCCCCATCAAGATCGACGCATACAGCGTCCGGGGCATGAATGAGCTCACCACTCAGCTCCAGCGCCTCCGGCAGCTGTATCCTGCCGTCCACATCGCGGGGGCCCTGCCCACTATGTGGTATCGCTCCGAGACCGTCCAGGAGGGTGAGCGCCTCCTCCGGGAGCAGTCGCCTGTCCATGTATTCGAGAGCCGGATCCGCCGGAGCCCAAAAGTGGACGATTCCACCTGGACCGGCGAGCCGGTGGTCTCCTGGTCCCCCAGGAGCTCCGCTGCCCAGGACTACCGGACATTCGTCGCCGAACTGATGGGGGGCAAGCCGAATGGGCAAGAAGTTTGACATGGCCGCCGCATTTGCCCAGGCGCTGGGCACGGATGTGTCCGACTCGGACACGAGCAGAGAGCGCATCGAGTATATCCCATTGGACAAGCTGGAGGCGGACCCGAACAACTTCTACGCGCTCGACGGGCTCGATGAGCTGGCCGCCAATATCCAGCTCTGCGGGCTCCAACAGCCTATCCGCGTCCGCCCCTCCGGGGATGGGCGCTATACCATCGTCTCAGGCCACCGCCGCCGGGCCGCACTGGCCATCCTGGCACAGGAGGCACCAGAGCTGTGGGGCGAGGCCCCCTGTATCGTGGAGCGGGACGCCGCCTCCCCTGAGCTCCAGGAGCTCAGGCTGATCTATGCCAACGCAGCCACACGCCGGCTTACAGACGCGGAGATCTCCCGGCAGGCAGAGGAGGTAGAGCGGCTGCTCTACCTCCTGAAGGAGCAGGGCTATGAGTTCCCGGGCCGGATGCGGGACCAGGTGGCCGCCGCCTGTCAGGTGTCGGCTCCCAAACTGGCCCGGCTCAAGGTCATCCGCGAGAAGCTCACCGCATCCTGGGCGGAGCTCTTCGACGCGGGGAAACTGCCCGAGCAGACCGCCTATGCCCTGGCCAGGATGACAGAGGCGCTACAGCTCCGGATATATGACGTGGACAGCAAACACGCCATCACCGGAGGCGTGGCAGAGCGGATCTTGGAGGCCAGTCAGGCCGGGGCCACTTGGGAACCCTCGTGCTCTTGTCCGGACGGGACCCCCTGTGGGCACGGTGCAGCCATGCTGCGGCACGACATCGCCGACTCCTTCGATATGTGTAGGGGGCAATGGTGCTGTCTGGATTGCTACGCCGCTACCCGATCCTGGTCTCCATGCGAGAGGATGTGCGCCAAGGCCAAAGCCAGGCGAAAAAACGAAAAAAAGAAGGCGGATGCCGAAGAGGAGCGCCGGAGGGCCAAAATATTGAAGTCCACCCAGCAGGAGACACAGCGGGATGCCCAACGGCTCATCCGGGCCATCGAGGCGGCGGGATTGGATAATCGGGAGTTGCTCTCTATTCGGGCATATGCCCCCCCCGTATCTGTCGCCGAAATCAAGGCATTGGCAGCTGGGCGATTCGACGGAGCCCGGGATGTCCCCATAAACCCGCTGGAGCTCCGGCACATGACACACCCTGCTGATCTGGCTCGGAAGCTCCACTGTTCTACGGACTACCTGCTGGGCGTGACGGATGAGCTCGCGATGCCGGGTGCCGCCGCGAGCGCCTGGCACTTGAGCCCAGAAGAGCCGGAGACGGAGGGATACTATTGGTGCCTTACCGGCCCCCTCTACGGCGGAGGAAAACTGCTCTACTGGGCGGGGCAATGGGAGCTGGCAGACGTTGAGGCCGCCTACTGGGGCACGGTCTGCGCCTGGGCCCCGTCTCCCACGATCCCGGAAGAGTTCAGCTGGCACAGGGCCGCCTACGAGCAGGCCATTTATCGAGCGGCTCCTCCCGGACTTGTCAGCGGGGCGACCCGACCTCCCAAGAGTGGCATGTACTACTGCCGATTCGACTGCGAGGGCACTGGTATCCGGCAACTCGCATACTGGGACCAGATGACCGAAACTTGGAGATTCAGCCGAACTGGGGAACGGATCGACGCTACCTGCGAGTGGTGGTTCCCATTGCCGGGTGAGGAGGATCAGACATGAACATGACGCGGGAAGAAGCAATCATGCGCATAAACGCCCATATAGCGCACCATAGAATCGGGGAATATCCCCACATCAAATTAGCAGAAGCTCTTGAGATGGCAATCTCTGCCCTCCGCCCTGTCCGCAGAGAGCAGGTGGATCAGGTACGGGCTCATTGGATCACCGTCATCGACACTTCGGGCCGATCGTGGTCAAAATGCTCCGGTTGCCAAAAGGAGCTTGATGGCATGGAGGATGCGTATGATTTTTGCCCCCACTGCGGCGCTCCCATGACAGACGAGGCCGTGGACATCCTGCTTAAGAGATTGGAGACGCTGAAAGATGGACCGGGTAATCGATAAGCAAACAATTCTCGGCGTCATCATCGAGGCAAAGCGCACAGACCCGGAAACCGGTAGCTTTGCAGAGTGGCTTGCGGAGTATCTGGCGGAGCATCTGCCCGCCCTAATCCCACCCGACCATTTCCATGACCCCACGAAAATGGTCCAGGGCCGGACGAACGAGCCGCTGACGCTGGAGCAGCTGCGGGAGATGGATGGGGAGCCGGTGTGGATTGTGGAGCACCCTGACTGGGGGCATTGGGAGCTATCAGCAGATGCGGAGGACTATATAGCAGACCGTGACCAAGACCTTTATGGGTTGAAACATGATGACCCTGCGGGACAATGCGGATTGCATGTGCTGGGGTGGCTGGCCTACCGCCGCCCGCCGGAGGGAGAGGAGGAAAACTAATGGAGATGCCGAAAGAGTTTGCAGGCATTTTTCGCGGAGCGGATCTGACGGAGGATGAAATCCGGACGCTAAACTGGATTACCGGGTGGGAGCACCAAACGGTGGAGAACCTGCGGTCTGCCGTCCAGAAGGCACAGGGTGCCACCCTCACCCCGCCGAACGAGTGGGTGAGTGTGGAACCAAAGATGCCGCCAGAGAATGAGCGTGTGCTGTGCATCGTGAACGGGAGCCCGAGGTCCAATATCACGCTGGAGGACGCATATCAGCTCGGATCGTGGAGTGAGTCGGACGGCTGGATCATTGACGAGTGGCCGGACTGGGAGGGGGCCAATGTGGTGTGGTGGAGGCCCCTTCCCGCACCGCCTGAGAGCCGCCCGCCGGAGGGAGAGGCATGAATAGATTTCCAAAAGACTGCTGGGGGAAGAATTGCCCACACTTCCATACAATTGATATGAGCATAGATGATCTACTTTGTGCCTGTGATATTTTGCAAAAAGAATGTGACGCTTGTGATGAGGACTTTTGCTTTCTTCTCTGCCCATTGAGCAAGCGCCCGCCGGAGGGAGAGGCCGATGCCTGAGCACATCCTCTCATTGAGCACCGATTCTGAGCGCGGAGGAGATGGAGATGCTGGAGGGAATGGAATGAAACAATTCGCGATCATGGACGGAGACATGTTCTTTCAGCGGTTAGAACCAAATGAGCGATACGCAAAGCATGTTAGCGGCATTCAGACGAACAGGCACAGTTACAGCGAATATACGCCAATTTTTGGACACGAGGAAAAGTGGATGGATGGGCGAACCGTAATAAGCTATCTTGCTGGTCTTGTGGAGTTTCAGAGGTGGGAGGGCGACTATTACCACGCTTATGCGCTGATTTGCAGAGAGGAGCGATAAAGTGGCCAAGTGCTATAAGTGTGACGCGTGCGGGGAAACAGCGGTGGGTATGCCGGACGAACCAGGATGGACATTGCATGGAATGGCCTTGGATATGGCCCTCACCGCCCTACGCCCCGTCAGCCGGGAGCAGGTGGAGAAGGTATGGGCTCATTGGATCACCGTCATCGACGCCGATTACATAGAGCTCCCGCCCCGGCGGGACACCCCGGAGCGGCTGGCAAAGCGCCGCCGTCAGTGGCTCGCCGCCACCCTGCGGGGGCTTGTGTGGCCCCTGGCCTGTGCGGCTATTGGCGGGGCCGCAGTGCTCATCGTTCTTTGATGTGAGGAGGATATCAAGATGGATAGTACCTACTATATCGTCAGATGTGACCGTTCCGGTGTTTTTGCCGGGAATATCAAGTGCCGCTGCGGGAGTGAGGTGATGATGACCGGCGTCCGCTGTATATGGTACTGGGATGGGGCCGCAAGCTTGCTCCAGCTCGCAAAGGAGGGCTCGAAGGACCCTGATGCGTGCAAATTTACCGTCGAGGTGGATGAGCTTACTGTCATCGATGCTATAGAGATCATCCCGTGTTCTGCTGATGCAGCCAAGCAGATCAAGGAGGTCAAGGCGTGGAGAAGGAATTGATACTCGAATTTCTGGGGAATAGCTACGGCGACGGCTACGGCGACGGCTACGGCTCCGGCTACGGCTACGGCAACGGCAACGGCTACGGCTCCGGCTACGGCGACGGCTCCGGCGACGGCTACGGCGACGGCTACGGCTCCGGCTACGGCTACGGCGCCGGCTACGGCGACGGCTACGGCGACGGCTACGGCGACGGCTCCGGCGACGGCTACGGCTCCGGCGACGGCGACGGACTGAAGCGCATCAATGGCGAGGAGATATACTCGATCGATAACATTCCCACTGTGATCCGACAGATCCATGGTGACATCGCAAAAGGGGCCATGCTCAACAACGATTTGACGTTTACCGAGTGTTATGTCGTGAGGCGAGACGGCAAATTTGCTCACGGAGAGACCCTTAGAGATGCGATGGATGCCCTTACCGAAAAATTATTTATGGGGATGTCGGAGGATGAGCGCATCCAGAGTTTTATCGATGCGCATGAGCATGGGAAGACCTACCCCAACAAAGACTTTTTTGCGTGGCATCACCGTCTTACCGGCAGCTGCGAGGCCGGCAGAAAAAAGTTTGTCCGGGACCACGGTATCGATATGGATGCGTCCATGACCGTTGATGAGTTCATTGCGTTGACCCGAGATGATTACGGGCGCGATACGATAAGACGGTTGGAGGAGCAGTGGAATGAAACGTGAATCTATCTTTCTCTGCCGCCCCTGCGCGGTGCGGCTGATGGAAGCCTTCTCCGTCGTGCCTCTCCCGGGTAGGACGGAGAAGGGGAGGCGCTGAAAGATGCGGGCGATTGATGCGGATGAGCTGTTGAAACAGCAATACACAATGGGATTTGGACAGATGCCGGTGGTGTCTGTAGATGCAATCAAGAACGCGCCCACCCTCACCCCGCCGAACGAGTGGGTGAGTGTGGAGGAGAGGCTGCCTACGGACGAGCACCCTGTCCTCGTTTTCGTAGGATATGCTGACACCTTGACAGGGTTTATCACCACATCATCATATTTCTGTTTTGACGCAAATCCCCATTGGCAATGGGATGGTTTGGTTCGGGACGAGCAGAGGACACTTTTCTGGATGCCCCTGCCCGCACCGCCTACAAAGGAAGAGTGAAGATGGATAGAAAAGAGGCAATCCTACGCATTAAAGAACACATGAAACATCACGGAATTGGTAAATATCCGCACTTAAAGTTAAAAGAAGCCCTTGATATGGCTATTGCAGCCCTGTCCCAGCCAAACGAGCCGCTGACCATCGAGGAGCTGCGGGAGATGGACGGGCGGCCGGTGTATGACTATCTTGGCCAGGAATGGTATGTAATCCAAGAATACTATGACCACGAACTTACAATGACAGACGGGACACGTTTTTTTGACGATGATGAAATTGACAGAGTTGATAAGCGGTTTTACCGCCGCCCGCCGGAGGGAGAGGAGGACAAAACATGAAGAAAATCCCTACATTATTCGAGCGAATCTATGAAAACCACCGCGTTGTGGGCATCACCCCAAACGTCACACCCGGCATGGAGTGGGTGCTGGCGGGCGAGGGCACCGCTACCGTCAAGATTGATGGGTCATGCTGTGCCGTCATCGGCGGGAGACTGTACCGCAGGTATGACGCCAAGAAGGGAAAGAAGCCCCCGGAGGGTGCTATCCCCTGCTGTGATCCCGACCCTGTGACCGGCCACTGGCCCCACTGGGTGGAGTGCCGGAGCGATAACCCGGCAGACAAGTGGTATCTGGAGGCGTACCGAAACATCTCTGAAATCGATGTTCTGGAAGATGGTACTTATGAGGCCGTCGGGCCGCACTTCCAGGGGAATCCCTATGGGCTTGGTAAGGATACCCTGGACAAGCACGGAAGATGGATCATCCAGGTGGAGCGCTCATTTGAAGGCATCCGGGACTTCCTGCGCGAGAACCACATGGAGGGTATTGTATTCTGGCGGGACGGTGAGCCGCAGTGCAAAATCAAGCGGAGTGATTTTGGGTTTCCGTGGCCGGGGGAGGACACATGAGATACTGCCAAGAAAAGGGTATTGTGTGTCAATATGCTGGAACAAATATGCACTGTCGTTTATCAGCGTGCATCTTTCCAAAGGAGAGTTTGTATCCAACAGCCAGCGAAGGAGGACCCCTGATGGACATTGAGAAGTTGATTGACGACTATCGAAAGGCCGCAGACAAATGGGAAAAGAGACACCCTGTTACAGACACGTTTGATTTGCGTGTGCAGGATGCATTACGGGAAGCCGCCACCACCCTCTCCACGCTCCAGGCCGAAAACGAGAAACTGCGGGGCGAGCTGGAGCAGGTGAAGCGTGAGCGCGATGCGTCCCAGTCACTGCTTGCGGAGCGAACTGGTGTAATGGGGGCAGAGCCTATTACTACGGCCTTTGGACTTGCACTGGACCGCCTCCGCGAGCTGGCCCAGGCCGAGCTGGAGCAGGTAAAGGCGGACCGGAGCCGCTATAGGCAGATCGCGGAGGTGCAGGGCCGCCGGATAGACGAGCTGGAAAAGATTATACAGGACAAAAGCCAATCCTTAGATGATGTCCCGAATCCCATCGCCGCAGACGAGCGGCAGACTTCGCCAGGGAGGCAGTGGGACTGGCTGCTGAGCAGGTTCACACGGAGGGAGGACTGACGAGGCCACATGATATTGATTTTGATCCTTGTGCTGGTGGTGGCCGTGGCCAGTGTGATCCGTGTCCGATATGTACGACGGCATAGGCATGGCGGATGGATAACCATCCCTCCCCGGAGGTGTAGATGATGACGAAGCCCAAAGATCCGCTGCCGTTCCTGCTCACGTCGGATCCGCCGGATCCCGATTGCGCCGGGTGTATCTATGAGGCCAAGGGGCGCGGGATCGCTGGCCGATGCGATTACCTGCAGATCGCTGGACACGCCCGGATCCTGATATGCGGCCCAGGCAAGGAGTGTACCGTCAAAGCCCTGAAAAGGAAGCCGCGCCACCATAGAGGTCGACCGATCACGATCAAAGGGGGCGGAGGATGAAGCCGCGTACATATAAGCGCCGTAGGAAGCGGAGGGGAAAATGGTCCCCTCCGCCTCCGGCCCCTGATAGAGTGCTGATCGGGGCCATGACCCTGTATCTGAGATGCCGCGCCAGCGACCGCACGAACCCCACTCGCGAGACTGCCCGGATGCTGCTGGCTGCTCTGATCGAGTTGTGTCCGACTCGAACACATAGATAGGAGTGGATAACATGGGGAAAAAGAATCTGCGCCCCTTGAGATGCCTGGTCACCGCCCAGACGGCGTGGAATTTGGAGCGGCTGGCCAGTATGGCGGGCATCTCTACTGGGCGCGTGGTGGATAAACTGGTCCGTGAGAAGATGCTCGCCCTCCGCGAGCCTCCTGGCCCATGGCCCGGACGAGGTATCAACGGGGGCAAACGCAGATGAAGCGGATAAAAACGGTCACCGGCGGGCGGCTCTGCTACGGCGTATGCTATACGGTCTCAACTGCTCGGGACGGATCGGTAGAGCGGGCGGCAAAGAGCCGGATATCAAGTGCCGCCCAGGAACGGGTCAACCTCCGCCGGGCGTGGCAGAAACTGGAGATGACACTGGCGGCAAATTTCCGCCGCCGGGATCTACATGTAGTCCTGACCTATGCGGACGAGAGCCTCCCGCCTACCCGGGCGGCGGCGGTCAAGCTCCTCCGCAAATTCCTGGGCCTGCTCCGGAGACACCGTAAGGCCCGCGGCCAGCCGCTGAAATATGTGTATGTCACGGAGCAGCTCTCCGCTGAAGGTGGACGGCTGCACCATCACCTGGTGCTCAACGGCACGGGAGCAGATCTGGAGGTGATCTGCTCCCTATGGCCATATGGTGAGGTAGATCTGGAGCGCCTCGATGTCTGGCAGGGGTACGAGGCTCTGGCCAAATATCTGACCAAAGAACCCCGAGAGGTAGGGCGCTCTCAACTCGGCGCCAGGTGCTGGACACCGTCCCTTGGGCTGGCCAAGCCCACGACAGAGACGGAGACAGTCTCCGACCATGTGACCCTCGCTGCACCTCCAGGGGCGTTGATCCTGGACCGGCACGAGGAGCGGAACGAGTATGGAGAATACATCTACATAAAGTATTGGCTGCCAGCCAGAAAGGAAGTGGAAAAAAAGACTCGTCCGCGGCACAGACGAAAAAAAGAATAGCCCGCGCGTCTTTTTTCGGTCTTGAAGCATGGTGTAACTTCTCAAATCGGAGGGAGAAATGCCTTGGAAATGTTGAAAACGTCCTCAAAATCTGGTATGCTTGCGGTGAAGGGTGGGCGGTATGTCTGCCCGAACTGCAAGCATCCCACCTACCAGCAGGCTTGTCCGACTACGCAGGCCAAAGACCTGATCCTGTGGTGCCGCCATTGCAAGGCGGAGTTTATCGTGAATATCGAAGATGGCCAGTGCTCTATCGTTAGCCGGTGCCGATGACTCTCCCATGGAGAGCGTCGGCACCGGCATTTTGTTTGTCCGGAGGTGATAGCCCGTGCCAAACAAGCCGCTGCGGCCATGCAGATACCCGGGATGCTCCAAATTGGTCCGGGACGGGTACTGCCCAGAGCACCAGCCCCCACGGATGGAGCGAGGCGAGAGCGCTCAATGGCATGGGTGGTACAGCCTCCCGATTTGGACAGACGACCTCCGCCCGACGCAGCTGATGCTGGAGCCGTGGTGCCGTGAGTGCGCAAAGCGCGGCCTGCGCGTCCGGGCTGTTGTTGTAGACCATGTGGTCCCTCACCGCGGAGACTGGGCAAAATTTGTTGACCGGCAGAACTTGCAGTCCCTCTGCGAACGATGCCATAACCGGAAAACCGCCATCGAAATGGCCGAAGATCGCCGCCGATCGCGCCTGCGCCGTTGAGACGCTTGGGCGCGCGCCTCGGACGCGCCCGCAGGCACGACGATACATCCCCCCG
>ERZ1090878.730-NODE-734-length-16803-cov-5.027585_pt1 | contig 16803 bp, 10 predicted proteins | sample MGYA00478473_ERZ1090878 | MGnify/ENA primary metagenome ERZ1090878 (study PRJEB33644, sample SAMEA5815720) | chicken gut metagenome | biome: Chicken; feature: Gastrointestinal Tract; material: Caecum | place: Ireland | collected 2019-01-01 | study: A study of the... | reverse complement strand
TTATTATGATCATTTAAGAATTTGTTTAAAAATACGTTTTTTTACCACCCCATTACTTAGGTCGCTGACGCAAAAAAACGTAGCACCATACTTTTCAAAAAATTATACGAGTGGGAAGAGTATCTTTTCATAAAGGAACTGTCTTCTCAGGGAAAGGACATCGGAGATCCGAAAGGTCTGTTCCAAGTCATGTATGAAACGGAACTTGACCATAACCGGACTATGCCCGATGAAATCAAAAGTAAAATCGCAGATCTCCGCGTGTTTACACTCGGATATGCGACACAAGAAGTAATTGACCTTATAAACAAAAAAGAGCCGCCCCGCAAATGATGCGAGACGGCTCTTCCCATCTTAAAGAAATACCTTTGCCAATATGTCATTCTCTCTGACAAACGGATCCTCCCAAAATCTTGAATCCACGGAATGACTCTCATTATCCCCTAAAACATAGAAGCAATTCCTCGGTACGATCAACGGTTTATCTCGAACGAGAACCGTATCCCCTTGAACCGCTGCAATGCGTTTGACCATCAGGCTGCCATCGTGCCGAAAAACAATCACATCGCCCCTTTTCAGTTCCGAATACTTCCTTTCCGCGACTATGAAGCTACCCTCCTTGAGCGTCGGTTCCATCGATGCAGTCGGGACATATCCGATGAAGAACAGCGACTGGAAGACCAGCAGCAACACGAGAATGAATAGCAAAGGAATCGCCACTTTCAATCCGCTTTTCATGTAGCCTTATACCTCCCCTTTATTTGCAGCAGTTTTTTGCTCTCCTCAATGACCTGAGTACAATAATATTCACCCAAATACCCTATATGTGCTTCAGACAACGGCGCCGAGATCAGATTGGCGAGCCAATAGTACGCCTCCTGTTTCGACATGATTCCTTCCTTGTGCAGCCGATCGAAATACCGATGCGCTTCATTCCGCAGCGCCCGCAAAGCGTGGTTTGCCATAGTTCCTACAGGCTTATTCGTTCCCGGATGAACGCGCACATACGCATCGCACTTCGGATAATTCGAGCAGACATATAGCATCACATTCCTGCTGTTGTCATAATAAATGCCATCCGCGCTGCGCAACATGGCCGTTGCACCGCAATACGGGCAGCGCATTTGACCGTTGTTTTTCCTTTTATTCTTTTTCACAGTAACCTCCAAAAGCAAAAGAGCCGGAAGAACTTGCAAAAAAATACAGAGTCCATACTCCGAGATAAATCCCGTGATAAGCGACTCTGTACTATACTCGCAAGCCTTCCGGCTCTTATTTACAAAAAACTGTACCACTATGGATCGCTCAGTGCGCTAAATCCGTAACGGTTCCCTGCCTCTTCAGACAAGTCTGACACCTCGTACGCGATTTACCGAAAGCCTTGGTACGGTTTCTTGTTGTGGCTTTAGTATAACAGGCTTTATTTCCTTTGTCAAGCTTTTTTTGAAAATTGTCCATTTTTATTTCAGAATGGATATAGCGGAATATTTCAGCCCGTTTTTCCGTTAATTTTGCGATTCTTCCGTCGGCTCCTCCGCTTTTTCGCTCTTTTTCTTTTGGCGGATGATGAGTACAACAACGAGTGCAACAACGGCAATCGCTGCAATTACGATCAGCGCAATGATTCCGCCGTTCATGGAATACTCGATCGCAAAGGTATATTCGCTCGAATTGCCGATTTCGTCCGTCACCACCACGCGGTACTGTCCGACCTCCGTCAATTCGCTGCCGAGCGTATACTCAATTTTCTTGCCATCCCTGTAAACCTCCACCGTCGCACTTTCGGTAAGCTCGGACAGAATCACTCCGCCTTTGGTCGTACCGCCGTTCTCCACGCCTTCGAGTTTAAGCGTCGGCGCGGTGGCGTCCACCGTCACGTTAAAGGTGTAGGTCTTTCCGTTCACAACGACGCCGACTTCATACGTTCCGTCCTCGAAGAGTTCGAGCGTGCCGTAATTGAGCCGTTTTTCCTCCCCGTTCACCAGCGCCTTTTCAAAGCCGGGCGTTTCGTCGAAGTTATGCTCGAATTTCTGCACCAGCGGCTCGACGACCGTAAAAGACATCTCCGCCTTGTTCCCGAGCGCATCCGTAATTGTCAGCGTGTATGCCGCAGGTTCGGTGATCGCATCGCCGGATTTGTATTCCACGACCTCACCGTTCTTCGTTAGTATGATCGTTACTTCCTCGTTCGCCGTAATGGTGACGGAATTGGAAAGCCCCTTGTCGTTGACGTCGATCGAAAAGTCCACGGTCTTGTCGACGGTAAACTCCGCCTCGGTCGTGTTCTGCGCGAGGTCGGTGACGACGATTTTGTACGAACCGTCCTCCGCAATGACCGTTCCCGACACATACGCGCCGAGCGACTTGCCGTCCCTGAACAATTCCGCCGTTACGCCTTTGCCCTCAAACACGGTGCTCACGTCCCCGTTGACCGTTTCGCCGTCTTTGGCTCCGCTCAATACGATTTCAGGCGCGGCCGTATCGATGATAAAGGTGTACGTCGTCTTATATCCGTCGAAGTTCTCGAACGTGATTTCGTACTTACCGTCCTCCGTCAGTTTCTTGCCGGAGGTATATTCGATCACTTTCCCGTCCTTCTTCACGGTGATGATCGCCTCGTCCTTCCACTCGAACGTGACGGTGCTGTTGGTATAGCCGCCGTTCTCCACGCCTTTCAGTACGCCGTCCGGTGCGGGTTGGGCGTACGGCAGGCTCTCCGTGACAGCATCGATGCCCGTGCGGAACTCGTCCGTCACCACCACGCGGTACAGCCCCGAAGTGCGGAACCTATACGCGAGGTTCTCCACGGAAATTGCCGTGCCGTAATCGTCCGCCGACAGCAATACCCACGTTTCTCCGCCGTCCGCGGATTTGTAGATCTCAATCGTCTGAATGTGTGACTGCGCATCGAGGCTTTCCGAAATGATGATGTCCAGCGTCTTATCCTCGGTATTTTCCGTCATCTCAATTTCCGGCGCGTTGCGGGAGATAATGAGCGAGAATACCTGCGACTTGCCGAAATGGTTCACCGCCTCCACGGTATAGACGCCGCTCCCCTCAATCGTGTACGTTTCCCCGAGGCTGTAGCTGCCGATGAGCGAGCCGTCCTCGCCGTACACGTTGAACATCGCCATCTCGTCAAATACGTCTGCAATGGAGATCGTGACCGCATCCTTGAAATAGTACGTCCTGTCGAACGTAACGGCATTGGCATTTCCCTCGCCCGCCGCATACAGGATTTCGGGTGCCGTACGGATAATGATGAGGTTATATTCGCAGGTATTGCCCCAATCGTCCAAAACGGTCAGCACATGCCTGCCCTCCGTTTCGACCACGGTGCCGACGAACGTCTCTCCGTCCATCAGGCAGCCGATGTTTCCGCCGAGCTGCACCGCATCGGCAAGGATCGTCTTTCCGTCCGAATAGGAATACAGGTTCTCCCCGTCCGAAATCGTCGCGGGAGCTTTCTCCCAATAATAATAGCTCTCTATTCCGATTTTCGCGTATTCCGCGATGACCTCGTTTAAGCGCTCTTCTGTGAAGTACGCCACCAGCTCCTCGGGATTGCCCGATTTCTTATAGATGAAGTACGTTCCGTTTGCAGCATTCACGCTGTCCTTCGCGTCCATTGCGATACCTGCATCCCAGATTTCGCTATTCCATTCGCCCGTGCGCACGAGCGCATTTTCCCGCTGCGCCGCAAACGCGAACGCCGCGTCGTAGGTGGCAAAAGCAAAGAACTCGCCCTCCGCGTTGCTCGCCTCCCAATACTCTTTCTGCAAGGTCTCCGTCAGCACGTTCTGCTTGGAGGATGTGAACTCCGTCGTCCAGACATTCCCCGCCGCATCGGTGCAGATGACCTCGTAAACGCCCGTATCAATGGTATAGATCGTCGCGCCGTTCGTATATGCCTTGCCGTTCACGGTTACGCTCACGACGGGCGCGAACTGTTCGGGATCCCCGTCCGCCCACGTCAGAACCACGTCGCCGTCCGTCTTCCCGTCCGCAACGCCAGATACCTCCAACGGCTTTTGCGTCCTGTCAATGGTGATGGTGAAGTATCCCGTCCTGTTGCCTGCCTCCGATTCCCCGTAGAACACATACTTGCCCGGCTTATAGAACTCCGTCCCCGGCAGGTACGCCTCAAAGGTTTCGCTGCCCGGCTGCTTTACATAGCACGCTTCCGCGCACTCGAACCGGATATGCTCGCCGTTCGTATAGCCGTTGTTTCCGAACGCTTCTCCGTCGACGTAGAGCTGCGCCGCGGGAATCTTCCTGTCCAAAATAACCGTGTACGTTTCCGAAGTGTTCCCTGCCTTGTCCGTCACATAGAATTCGTACGTTCCCTCATCCGTCAGTTCCGTACCCGAAGTGTAGTTCACAAACTCCTCCCCGCCGGGCAATTTCACGAACACGCCGGAGAGCGCCGTTTCATCCTGTGCGATAAACTTGATATACGCGGCATTCGTCGCATCGCCGGAGTTCACCGAACTCTCCCCGCCGTACAGCGTTCCCGTGGGATTCGTCTTATCCAACGTTATCGTCACCGTCTCCGATTGATTCCCCGCTCGGTCTACGGCATAGAAAGAATACGCGCCCTCCGCCGTGAGCTGCGTATCGGAGGTGTAGCTTTCAAACTCGGAATCGCCCGGTTTCTTCACGTACAGCCCCGCAACGCCAGAACCGCTGTCGGACGCGGCGTATTTTACATATTCTGCGTTCGTGAACGTGCCGCTGCCCTTCGCCGTCTCGCCCGCATACAGAATACCGACGGGCTTTGTCTTATCCAGCACGATCGTCACCGTAGCCGACTTGTTTCCGCTGCGGTCGGTACAATAGAAGGAATACTCTCCCTCTGCCGTGAGTTCCGCGCCGCTCGTATAGTTCGTATATGCCGAGCCGCCCGGCACCTTGACGTAGCAATTTGCGACTCCCGACAAACTATCTGCGGCGATATACTTCACATACTCCGCGTTCGTGTATGCGCCGCTCGATTTTACCGCCGTTCCGCCATAGAGCGTACCCGTAGGCAGCGTGCGGTCGAGCGTAATCGTTACGGCATCCGACTGGTTGCCCGCAAAGTCGCGGCTGTAAAACTCGTACCGCCCTTCTGCCGAAAGCTGCGTGCCGGAGGTATAGCTTTCAAACTTGGAGCCGCCCGGTTTCTTCACATATAAGCCTGCAATCCCCGCGCCCGCATCGGAGGCGGTGTATTTGATATAGCTCGCATTGGTAAACGAGTCGCTCGACTTCTCCGCCGTACCCGCGTACAAAGTGCCGACCGGTTTCGTCCTGTCCAGCGTAATCGCCACGGTTGCAGACTGATTCCCCGCATGGTCGACACAGTAGAAGGAATACTCGCCCTCTGCCGTCAACTGAGTTCCGCCCACATACTCCGTAAATTCACCAGCTCCGGGAAGTTTGACAAATAATTTTGCAATACCGCTCAATCCGTCGCTTGCCTGCATTCTAATGAATGCCGCGTTCGTCTTCGCACCGGCGGAAACCTGCGCGTTTCCGGCATACAGAGTCAACGCAGGGTTCGTTTTATCCAATGTGATACGAATAGTGTCGCTCTTGTTTCCCGCCTGATCGACGGAATAGAACTCATACAAGCCCTCCTTCGTGAAAACAGTACCGGAGGAAAAAACCGCCGCCTTGCTGTCACCTGGCTTTTTCACATACATCTCCGCCAGCCCGCTCAGGCTGTCTGTTACCGAATACTTGACGTACTCCGCATTGGTGAACGTTCCGCTCTGCGCCTCCTTTTCTCCTGCATAAATGTGTCCGATAGGCTTTGTCCTATCCAGCAAAACAGTTACGGTTCCTGAATTGTTCCCGGCCCTATCGGTCGCATAGAAAGAATATTCGCCTTCTGCCGTCAATTGCGCACTGTCCGTATATTCCACGAAGCCGTTGTCTCCCGGTAATTTGACAAATAATTTATCTACGCCGCTCAAACCATCGTGTGCCGTCATTTTCAAAAATGCGGCATTTGTTTTCGCGCCGCCGGAAAGTACGGTCTCTCCGCCCTTGACTTCAATGGTCGGTTTCGTCTTGTCCAGCAGAATACGGAACGTAGGACTTTTGTTGCCTGCGCCGTCTACCGCATAGAATTCATATTCCCCTTCGACCGTAAACATTGTCTCAGACGTAAAGACCTCCGCGGAGTCCGCATTCGGCTTTTTCACATACAGTCCCGCAACACCGATGTTATCCGTTGCTTTGAAAGTTATGTCTATCGCATTGGTTATTTCCCCATCGGCAACTGCATCTCCGCCGGCATACAGGTTCCCAGCCGGAGAAGTTCTGTCAAGAGTGACCGTATAGGTATCCGAACGGTTACCGACTACGTCTTCTGCATAAAAAGAGTATTTTCCTTCGGCAGTCAACTGCGTTGTAGAATTATATACCTGGTATTCTTTGGTTCCCGGCATCATGACATAGAGTTTTGCAACACCCGTCAACGCATCGGTTGCCGTAAACCGAACATATGACGCATTAACGGAACTGCCGCTTTGGCTCGCATTGCTCCCGGCATAAATTTGTCCGTTCGGCTTTGTTTTGTCCAAAGTAACCGTCATGTGTACGCTTTCATTGCCTGCAATATCCACACTATAAAATTCATACAACCCGTCTGCCGTCAGTTGTGCTCCGCTCGTATAAGATTCAAACTCGCCAGCTCCCGGTTTTTTTACATAATATTTTGACATTCCGCTCAGCGCATCCGTGGCCGTATATTTGACATATGCGGCGTTCGTCTTTGCGCCGCTGGACAAAACAGCGCTGCCGCCATAAATGCTGCCTGTCGGTTTCGTCAAATCGAGCGTGATCGTCATATGCGTACTCTCGTTGCCGGCACGGTCGGCGGAATAAAATTCATATTTACCCTCCGCCGAAAACGTCGTTCCGTCCGTAAAAGTCGTGAAAGAACTTGAGCCCGGTTTTTTCACATACAGAGCCAAAATTCCGCTGTTTATATCGCGCGCAGTATATTTGACATAACTGCTATTGACGAAACTGCCGCTTGTCTTCGTACTCGTTCCGCCATACAATGTCCCTGTCGGAACCGTGTTGTCCAGCGTAATACTGTAATTCCCTGTTTGATTCCCTGCCTTGTCGACTGCATAGAACTCATACCGGCCCTCCGCCGTCAACGGCGAATTGTTCGTATATGCCAAAAACGACGAACTCCCCGGCTTTTTCACATAGCAACTCAATATTCCCGAGCCGCCGTCCGATGCACTGAATAAAACATACGCTCCCTGCACGTAATTCCCGCCAGGAACCACTACATCATCCCGTTTGATACTGCACGACGGAAGCACTGTATCCAAATACACACTGCTTTCCGCCGAATAGTTACCTGCCTTATCCAATGCACGGAAATAATACCAGCCGTTTGTCGACGTTGTCGGAATCGATGTACCGGATGTATAGGTCTGCCAGGAACTGCTGCCCGATTTTTTATACTGCAAACTGCTGATTCCGCTTTGCGAATCGGCCGCCGAATAAGAAAATGCCTTATTGGTATAACTTCCCGACGCAAGATTCCCGCTTGTGCTTTTGATCGTTCCGGTCGGTAAACCCGTATCCAGATTGACATAATACGTCGAGGATTGATTTCCCGCTTTATCCTTGGCATAAAAATAATACCGTCCGTTTGTGCTGCCGGCGGTTACTGTTTTCGATGTCCCGACTCTGGTATATGTAGACGATGACGGAGTACGCATATACAATCCTTCCACGCCGCTTCCGGAATCACTTGCCGAAACGGTAAAGGCCGTATTTGTATACTTCCCCGTCGCAGACGTGGATCCGCCGCTGATCGTCGGCTTAGTCGTATCTACGTTAAAGTAGCAATGAACGTTGACGTCTACGCCCCACGTAGTATATCCCGCGCCGCTCGATTTTGAATGATTTAATGTTACTTGATATTGTCCGTTGAACAATGTTGCCGATACCGTTCCATTACCGGAAGCAACAGTTCCCCCTGTACTATTCAGGATCTTTAATGTATTGCTTGAAATCGAACTCTCGAACTTTACATAGGCAAAATTGATATAGTCGTTATTATTTAACACGTCGGTTCCCGAATACGAAGAGGTGGTCAAATATAAAATTATATCCTCGGTTGCGCCCGATGTATTGTTCTTGCGAACAGCTATCTTGGTCTGATTTTCAATATCATCCGTCACTGATCCTCCCCATGTTCTATGAGTACTCGTTCCCGAAAGAGATACGGTATATTTGGGGGACGCCGCGCTTGCCTGAATCACGGATTGCACCCCGAGAACACAGCCCACACTCAGCAGTGCGACGAACAACATTGTCAAATACAACAAAAAGATCTTTTTTATTTTAAGCATAATTCTTCCTCCGTTAAATCTCTACCGTGGAACCGCTATATGGGTAATCGCGCCCCAGATTCGATTGGTTTCGTGATTGATGCCGAGGATCCGCACTGTTACGCGAGCCCCGCGCGGCGGTCTTCCCCTTTTCGGGTAACTGCACAGGCAATCGATCCCGCCGTCCAACGCAACAAATACGCCGTTCGTATCGACCATGCTGACCGAACCGACATAGCGATTGCCGACCGTGTACATACGCAGCGCCTTTTCATACGGATTTTCCCCCGCCTGCTTGACGGATGCCGACGCCTTGATATTGTTTTTATCGCTTCTGTCCACATCCAGAACCTTGACGAGGATCCTCTGCCCCGGCTGAAAGTACCCCGACGCATCCATGAGCCGCTGATAACTAAGTTCTCTGAGCGGTATGTAGATCTCCAACCCGAACAGATCCACGAAGATACCTGCACGGATAGCCGATACCACGCGAGCTTCCGCACACAATCCGGGATAGATGAGGTTGTTACCGTCGCGGTCTGTACCGAGATAAAATTGTTTCCGTTTCGACTTCATAGCATCCAGACGGCTTGCGATCGCCACATTCGCGTCTTTGTCTATCCCCTTGACGATGTAATCCACTTCGGCACCGAGCCGTTTGGTGAGAAGGTAATGCAACACCTCTTCCAAGGGGCGGCCGCGCAAATCCTCCGGCGTTTCCACCGCTTCCGCTGCGGGAACGATGACCTTAAACACCCCGTGATATATGACCGCATAGGATACGGAATTGTCCGAAGCCTGTTCAACGCCTTGAATTGTCCCCGTAAGGATTCGGCCTGTCTTGAGCGATTCCAAAAGATCGATGAGATCGCTCTGGGCCTTCTCCTCGTCCGTTTCCACGCTCGGCCGTTCGTCGATAGACAGAACGCTTTTGCGCCTTGCTCGTTTTCTCGGCTTCGACGGCTTCTCTTCTTGCTGCATTTCGGCCGGAGGCTCTTCGTGTGTTTCCGACAGTGTTTCGACCGTCTTTTTCTTTCTGGCTCTTTTCGGTTTTTCCGGGATCACCTTTTCTGCGGGAATGCCCTCTGCGCCTTCCGCATCTTCGTCCGAGACAACGGAAGCGGCGGTCATTTCTTCATTTTGAACTGCTGTTTCCTCATCTACAGTTTCCTGCAATTTTTCAAGTTCTTCGTTCATGATCTTTCCTCCTCTTAAAAATTCCCCGGCGGATGCGCCGAGGAGTATAATTTCTTTTTACTTTTCTCTTTTTGGTTTTCCGGTACTTCTTCCGGCTCGATTTCGGCCATAACGGGTGGCAGATAATCCTGCACGGATGTTTTCCGTATTTGCGCATAAAACGGGTGCTGCGAATAATCGAACTTTTTCAGTTTCAGAATATTGGAGCCGCGTATGACGCAAAGCATTTCATCGTTCGGGAGCCGCAGCACTTCATCCGGCGTCAACAGACGTCTTCGGCCCTGCCCTTCCGTATGCCGATACTGCGGTATGATTTGCGCCACGGCGAGCGTCTTTCGGACGGTCATCGTGGAATTCACCTCGATGCTCATATCCCCGCTCCGTCCCGAAAAATATTCGGCCGTGACGTCATCCGCACAGCCGAGCATGAGCTGCACATCGCAGTTGCCGATGATTTCCGCCCATAAATTATTCGGGTAACGGTTTTGCAGTTGACCGAGACTCTGTACCGCGAGCATGACGCGGATCTCTCTGGAGCGGCAGACGCTCAAGGAACGGGCAAAGTCCGAACCGTCCTCCGCCCCGCCGATATGCCCTACATTGTTGAACTCGTCCAAAATAAGATTTACAGGCACATCGCAGCGCCGTTCCGGACGCGAATCCGCATAGCGCGTCAGTTTGATAAACAGGAACGAAAAGAACAGCGAGGATAAAAACGCCATCGTCGTATCTTGATCGCTCAATACAATAAAGTACGCGCACTTGCGCTTACCGGGCAAAGACAGGTCTATATCCGATCTGCCTGTAATCGCCTGCACTGCTTTATTCTGCATCACCTGTAACCTTGTGCCGAGTCCCAGTATAATTCCGGAGCGCACTGTATCGCTCGCCTGTGCAAACAGATTGTACGGCGCACGGGCGGGATGATCCAGCGGCAGCTTTTCAAATATAACCGTGATCTGCGCTTCGCTGTTCTGTGTGAGCATACGATAGACCGTCGGGAGATGTTTCGTCTTTGCATCGCGGGTTTTATCACGATCCACATACAGCACAAGCGCTTTGAGCAGGTTCCCTTCGCCGTTGTCCCAGAAGTGATCGCCCTTCCCTGAACTCGTATTGCCGATGATGACGTTGGTCAAAACCTGCGCCATCAGGGTATCGCCGCCGAGGTCTGCCATACAATTCCATGAATCGCTGTGCCGCGGCTCGACAAGATTGAATATCTTGACCTCGTAACCGTTTTGCCTGTAAAGCCCCGCGGTATCCGCATACAGCTCGCCCTTCGGATCCGTAACGACGACCGATTCGCCTCGTCTCAGCGCTTGAAACAGTGCGTTACGGATTACCGCGCGCGACTTCATTGTGCCGGACGCTCCGAACACGGCAATGTTCCGATTGAGCTTTGTTTCTTTGGGGAGACAGACCGTCTTCCCTTTATATTCGCCCAAAATCGTTCCCTCAGCCTGCTCGATCGGAGAAACCTCCAAGAGTCCCTTCATTTCTCCCTCGCTCATCCAAGCCGCGGTACCGTAAACCCCGCTTTTGCTCTTTGCAAAGCCGCGCGGATCCCGCTCCTTTCCGTCAAACTTGTCATGCAGTTTGACAATCGCAAAGATGCCTCCGCCCAACAACAGGATGCCCAACAGTGCCTGCAATCCGCTTCGGGTGAACGCATAACCGAATGCGGTAAGCGGATTCCAATCCACGGGCCGCATCTGCGCCTGCCCGCTCATTCCGCCGTTCTCCGTCCACTCCGCATAGTTTGAAAGCAGTTGGCCGAGCATCCCCGAAAGGTATAGAACAGCGGCGCACCCGATCAGGCACGCCGCTGCGATGATTGCGATCTTCTTTTTATTCTTCAAAGATATCCCTCCTCCCTATCTTCTGTTCATGTTCCACCACCTCCCTGTCGATCACCTTCACGCTTGCCGCGCAGCAAACCACCTGCACAAGTTCCCTCTGATCGGGGAAACAAACCACCTCGCTCTGCGCTCCAAAACCCGACGCAGCTTGCGAAAACCGCATCAGCCGCGCGAGGTCGCCGTCGAGAAAACTCAGCACATAAATCCCGTCGATATAGGCGTCATACTCAAACCGGCCCTGCCCGCATGAGCGGTCATCCGGCTCGAACAGTACCTCCTCGATGCGCGCCCTGAAATGCGGCAATGTCAGCAGCCGCAACTGCCGGATTCCCGTATCATCGAGCGGGACAAAGTGAATATGCCGATAGATCGAATCGAAACGAAACTCTCTGCGCCGTTCCCGCCCCGCTTCGGCAATCGTTTCCGCCGCGCTGCTTGCCGAACCGAATAGAATTGCTGAATCGACTTTGATATCCGACGCATTCAACCTTGCAAGTTCCGCAAGGGAATACAGGGCCTTGAATTCGCCCATACCGTTCCATTTCATCGCGCTGCTGCGCGTATTGTACACGGCAAAGCACTCGCCGTAAGAAAACACCGCGCCGACCAGCCGCGTGAACATCGTCTTATTCGCCTCGATCTCTCCGACCTGCTTTAATGCCTTGGAAAGATATAAACCCGGCTCCGCACGGATCCGCTCGAGGCGCTCCCCGTTCTGCAATACCGGCAAGCGGTACGGCCTGCACTCAATTCCCGCCTGCATACACATGGCGGCCGCTTCCGCGATCCTGTGATTCCTTCCCCGATGTACTGAGTCGCCGGCAAACCTATGGTTCCGTGAAACGGCATCGTAATGCTCCCGTATCCCGAGTATATCCAAAACCTTCAATGCTCCTTTATAAAACCGGAGCGTTTTCTCCTTTCCCTTTCCGCTTATCGTAAACAAACGCGGCAAACAGAGTTCTTCTGTTCCGACGCGAATTTTCTGCGGTTTGGTAAGGTTATGGATCAATGCCTTATATACGCGCTCGTTTCCGAGGAGATGAATGGAACATATCGGGTATTCACCGACGACGGAAAGCAGGATGATGAGCTTGTAGATCTGACTGCCCGCTCGAATATAAATCATTTTCTGAATCCCTCTCGGTTTATGAATTTTGCGACATGTTGACTGCTCTCTCTGGCGCAAATTTCAGTCAAAAACCGTCCCCAAAACGCCTCTATAGAGAGCATTTTTGCCGTACAAATTCTTATGTATTTTTTGTGTCCGCCATTCGGACTGTTTTTACATATTTTTTTGCTCCTGTTTTTACCCATTTTCAATGTATTATCCCCCGTTCTCTCTTCGCAGCCATTCAGGGAAATCCGGCTTCGGAACAACATAGACCGTTGTCCCGTCCTCTTCCCCTGCGGCGCTGCAATAATAATGTGAACAGACGGACGGGCAATCGTCCGCCAGCACATACATCGCCACGATGTCCGATACCATATTGACCTCGATGTTGTCGTGATCCCGCCACTGGCGTTCAGGGCGCCTTTTATCATAGACGTGGCGGAATATCAACACGCTCTCCTGAAAGCGCACGGGCGGACAATGCGAAAAGTAATCGCGCATCGCCGGATACAAAGCCGAGCGGATATATTCCGCCGAGCCGGACTCTTTTTTCGGCAGCAGCATCGGGATCGAGAGATAAAACCATCCCTCCTCCGTAAAGCCGATCTTTGCTCCGATGCAGTTGCACACGATTCCGCTCACAGCTTCACAGGCCTCGCGTACTCCTGTATATACCGGAAGATTGCGCGTCTGCAAAACGCATTTTTCCGAATGCTCTTCAAGGCGCAAAGCCTGTTCATAAGCAAGCAGCAATTCATCCGACTCATAATAAAACCGAGTCATGGCGGCCCGCACCTGCATCATTTTCAGTTGTCCGTCGATTTTATCCAATACATCGGTAAATTTATTATTCCGCACCATCGGCATCCGCCTCCGCATAAAACGTAACGCTCGGTTCTTCCGCTCCGTTGAAATCGACCGTCGCAAACAGACACGGGACGGGCGGCAGCTTCAATTTACTTACCATTCCGGCAAAAGGCAGCACGATGATATATTTCAGATCCTCCTCCGGCCGAAGAAGTTTCAGAAGATGTTCCTCCCCCTCGTACAACACGATGACCTCGTAGCCGACATTCTCTTTCAAAAAGAAAAGCTGCGCGGGATATACCGCGGGGTAATGCGCCTGCGCGTTCACTTGATCTATAAATTCGAGCAGCACCCAAATCGCAAGGATTGTACGCCGGTCGGGTTTGCTCATCGCATCCGTACCGAGATAATACCCGCCGCCGACGTCGGATATCAACAGGCTTCGTTTCAGATTTCGCAAAATCTTCTCGCCGGTAGATTGCGGTTTTTTCAATAAACGCAAAAGTTGCGCTCTCGGCAATGCACCGTACTGCGAAAGCCACTGCAATACATACTGCTCATCCTGTAACAGCATCTCCTTCACCTTCCTTTCCCGATATCTTTTTACGTTCTTTCTTCCGCTCGTTCAGTATCGCTTCCAGCTCCGCGCGATCCGTCGTAATGATTTCCTTTTCCGCATCCGACGCCTTGATGATTACGGGTATCTTATTGTTGTTGGCATACACGAGCGCCTCGCCGCGCTCGAAGTTTGTAATGGAGCGCAGTTCCGTCTTTGTCAGTTTCAGCACATCCTGTACATACTTTGCTTCGTCCGGTTCGAGGTTCAGAATAATCTTGTTCTGGCTGTTGTTGATGATCGCCCTTCCGTACTTTCCGTCCTCCAACCCGAAAAAGTCAGACAGATCCTGCGTCGCAGATATCGCTGCACCGCCGTATCCGCGGATCGTTTTGAAAATCGTGAGACAAAACTCGGCGGCGAGCTTGTTGGAGGAAGCCCCAATAAGCTGCCATATCTCGTCAATCATCACCGCTTTCTTTTTCGTGCGGTCTGACTTTATTTTATCCCATACAAAATCGAGCGCGATCATCATGCCGATCGGCAAAAGCTTCCCCTTCAGTTCCGACAAGTCCAGCACAATGTATTTGTTGGACAAATCGACATTCGTCTGCCTGTTGAACGACTGCGCCGAACCCGTCACAAATTTGCTCAGAACGACAGCGAGCCGCTTTGCAAGCGGCTCTTTCAACAGGTTTCTCTGTAAATCACCTAAAACCGGCATCCGCTTCATTTTCGGATTGCCGATGTCTTCGTACAGCGACGCATTGTCCTCCGTGATCCCGAATTCTTCATATGTCTTGATGAGCGCGTCGTCCAAAATCTGCTCCTCTTCATTCGTCATATCGGGAACAAGCAGGGAAAAGAACAGCATGAGCTGCTGTATCTTTTGCATCAATAGCGACTCGTCTTCCATGTAATCCGCCTCGTCGATGAGTTCCATCTCCGGCGAAAGAGTCGGACGGATCTCCATCACGTTGATACAGTGCTGCGAGCCGGGCGCGATGCGGATGAAACTCCCGCCGATCCGGTTGTAGGCGCGGCGGAATTCATGACCTTTTATCGGAGCAAGGATGAAACATTGGATGCCGCGCATACGCATACGGAGCGCCAAAAGCTGCATGGTAAACGTCTTCCCCGCGCCGCTCGTTCCGAGCAAATTCATGTTCGCGTTCTTGTTCTTTTTCGTGTTGAAAAGATCGACGATGCACAGCGATCGGTTATGCCGGTTGATGCCGAGCAGTACCCCGCCGTCGTCCGACATTTCAAAACTCGTGAACATATAACTCGCCGCCGCCCCGCCCGTGAGTACGTTTCGTTTGGCCTTCAGCAATAGTTTCGCATCCGGGCATAACAGCGGGAATGAGGTCTTCAACGCCGCCTCCTGCCGAAAGCGGCACTCGGAAACATAAATATCTGCCGAACGCAGCATCAGGGATATCTGTTGCTTGCGCCACGTCAGCTCCTTCATGCTCCTTGCCGAAACCGTGATAAAAACGGACAGATAAAACAGGTCATCGCCGTTCGCAAGCCCCTGCTTTATGTAGTACCCGGACTGCACCGAATTTGCGAGCTCCTCGAAGTCTGTACTTGTATCCTGCTTGTCTTTGAGCTTGGTCTTATTCAGGCGGATCCGCTGCGCTACTTTATCGACAGCCCGGCTCCTGTTTTCCCTCGATAAGAACACATCGACATCGATCCCTTCTCCGGCATTTACGATAGACGAGAGCCAGCCGCCGCGGATGCGGGACGGATATCCGTTTCCGCGTATGTACAAATATGTATAATACGTTCCGTCCATAACGATACAATTCGATCTGCTCAGGTCGATGCTTTTCGGAGAAATAAAGTCGGCAAGCGGGATGTACGGCGTGGGATCGATGCCGATCGTCCTCTCCTGACGGAGCATCGTTTCCACTACGACGCGCTCGACATGTGCGAAAAAAGTTTCCTCCGCGCTCAAATTTCTGTTGAAGAAAGTATAAAGGATTTCTGCGGCGGCTTCGTCTTCGTCCTTCGGCTGTACGACAGAATTTCCGCAAAGCGCCAGATACGCCCGCACATTCTGCTCCGCCGCCATGAGTTCCCCGTAAATCCGACCGGGATCCTCCGCAATGCCGCCGGCATTCTCATAAGAAAAAATAAGAAAGAACCGCCGCGTCAAAGCCTCACGGTTTCCGACCTCGCCGATCAAATGGATATAGTCCGAGCCGAGTTCCCTGCACGACTCGTTCGGCTCCGCATTGAGTTCCTTTTTTAATGCGGCGATATATTTTGCCGAGTCTGCCCTTTTGGTTATGCTTTTGAATTGCAGGCGGAGCGGCGATATTTTCAGCCACCCTGCAAAGGATGCGATGATTCCGCACTGCTCCTCTTCCGAGCGAAGCATGAAATTGATCGGTTCGATTTCCAGTATCTTTATGTACCGCCCGTCGGTCGTCCGCACGACGCCGCTTACAATATCCTTGATCGGGATAAAATCCTGAACCCTGTCCTTTTTGCTCATATCTTTTTCTCCTGAAAATGCAGCTTTCTGCGGCGGAATAAAAAATGCACAATGTGCCCGAAATATTGGATTAGCGAATCCCCGTCGATCCCTATCAGGCTGACGATACCGAGGGGCAGCAAAGTTACGACCATCACAACGATCCGCGCGGTATTCTCCGGCGGGAGTAATTTGATTTCCGCAAACGCAAGCAACGCCACAAGAATAATCGCCTCGATAACGTTCCGCACGAATAAAAGCCCGCCGAGTATCTTCCCGGAATCGGTATAATTTGCGGGAATCGAATATATGTTTTCCTGTTCTTTTTCTTCCATTTCAGCACCTCACTATTTCTCGTCGAATGTTCCCGACAGCGCGCCCGCCATCGTTTGAATCACTTCCGCATAGGTAGCGTCGTAGTCCCCGTACTGCGC
>ERZ1090878.719-NODE-722-length-17038-cov-8.019490_pt1 | contig 17038 bp, 14 predicted proteins | sample MGYA00478473_ERZ1090878 | MGnify/ENA primary metagenome ERZ1090878 (study PRJEB33644, sample SAMEA5815720) | chicken gut metagenome | biome: Chicken; feature: Gastrointestinal Tract; material: Caecum | place: Ireland | collected 2019-01-01 | study: A study of the... | reverse complement strand
TACACTTCTAGCTTCGTCGGCAGCGTCAGATGTGTATAAGAGACAGATATTAATATATGAAACAACATTTTTATGCCATTCCACTAAAATAGTAACATATTTTTTCAAATTGTCAATACCCTTTTAACCAAGTTTTACAGATTGTTGAACAAAAGGACACATGTCGTTTTTAATGCTAAACGCGGTATACAGTCCATTATAATGTTACTGTTTTTATATAAACAAGTAAACTCGGTAAAAAACAAGCAGAAAAGCTGAATAGGAACTGCAAAAATGAGTATTGTTAAAAATAATAAACTTTTTATTAGATGTGTCTTTTAAATATGTTTTTTTGTCAAGGTTGACAAACTCCACAGAAAAACATATAATGCAAACGAGGTTAGTTTTTACTAACTGGCGGACACGCTTATCTTTTTCGATGCACACAAAGACATTATGAAAATATTAAGGAGAACTATATGACCAACGTACTTGGCGCTTTTTTCATGACGCTGGCCGCAGGCCTTTGCACCGGCATTGGCAGCTGCGCTGCTTTTTTTGCCAAAAAGACCAACAAAAAATTTCTTTCCGTAAGCCTGGGCTTTTCGGCCGGCGTAATGATCTATGTGTCCCTGACAGAACTGATGCAGTCGGCACAGAATTACCTGACCGGCGCAGTCGGAAACACGCCCGGCAGATGGACGGCCGTGCTGGCGTTTTTCGGCGGTATAGCGCTGATCGCCGTTATTGACAAGCTGATACCCTCCGGCGAAAACCCGCACGAAGTCAAACTGGTAGAAGCCGAGCAGGTGCCTGCGGCCGCACCAAAGCCCAATTCCAAAAAACTGCTGCGCATGGGGATCATGACGGCCGTGGCCGTAGGCGTGCACAACTTTCCCGAAGGGATGGCCACGTTTGTTTCAGCCCTGCAGGCGCCGTCCGTAGCAGTGCCGGTGGTGTTTGCCATTGCCATGCACAACATACCGGAGGGCATTGCCGTTTCGGTGCCGGTGTACCAGGCGACCGGCTCCAAAAAGAAAGCATTTGTCTATTCCTTTTTGTCCGGTCTGTCCGAACCGGTCGGCGCACTGCTGGGTTACCTGGTGTTAATGCCCGTAATGAACGACACGGTTTTCGGTGTGCTGTTTGCCGCAGTGGCCGGCATAATGGTATTTATCTCTTTTGACGAACTGCTGCCGGCGGCACGCGAATACGGCGAGCACCACCTTTCCATTTACGGACTGATCGGCGGGATGGCGGTGATGGCGATAAGTCTCGTCGGAACAAGTACCATGTCTTTCTAAAATGCGTTTCCGAAAAAGAGAATCCCAGCACGCGGCAAAAAACAAAACAAAAAGACAGTTCCCGCAGTTGCCTGCGGGAACCGTCTTTTAGAAAGAAGAATGCAAAAAACCATTCTTTATTGCAAAGAAATTATTTCTGCCAATCCCAGTTGATGAAACGGACTTTGATCGCGTTGGATTCAACCGTGTGGCCGTAAGCATCGGTCACGACCGCTTTCACCCAGAAGGAACGCGGGCCAACGCCGAACGTCGGGCGAATGGTAGCGCTGTCATCGTCAGCGTTTTCAATCTTCGCTTCCGGATCATCCACGGACCAGTTGGCGGCGACCCACTGCACGTCTACGATCTCGGCATCGCTGTCGATCGTAAGGCCAAGGTCTACCGTCTGGCTCATCCAGGTCTTGTACCACGGCGTGGTGTGGTAAACGGTGTCGCCTTCCAGCGCTTCACCGCTGGTCGGGAAGATTTTAACGTCGCCGTCTTCCAGGCTTTCTTTACCGGTCAGCGCCTGCAGAGCGGTCTGCAGATTTGCCGTGGCAACGTTTACAGCTTCCTGTGTAGCATACACTTCGTCGGCCACATCCTGTGCGGCTTCAAGCGCAGTTTCATAAGCAGCCCAAAGGTCTGCGTCGTACTGGCTTTCATCCAGACCCATGGAATCGATCTTGGCAAGCAGCGCGTTCAGGGCAGACTTGTCAGCCGTTACGTTGATGACCGCGACTGCACTGAGCTTGTCGTTCGCGACCGGCACAGCGGTGATCTGCACCGAACCGGTGGAAACGATTGTAACAAGACCGTTGGCATCGACTGTAGCAACTGCATCGTCGCTGGAAGTCCAGGTAACGTCTTTGTTCACCGCGTTGGCCGGCGCGATTTTCGCCGTCAGCTGTACGGTGGCACCCTCGCGGGCTTCGGTGTAAGCCGGGCTTACAGAAATACCGGTCACGGAAGCTTTTTCAATATGCACGATAGCCGAGCCGGTCGCGCCGCCCACAGCTGTGGCCGTAATGGTGGCGTCAAACGGCGCATCCAGCGTGCCTTTGTAGGTGACCAGGCCGTTTGCATCGACCGTGACGTTTTCTTTGTCGCTCGTCCAGGTCAGATCCTGGTTAGAGGCGTCGGCCGGGGTCAGCACAGCGTTCAGCTGCACAGAGCCGCTGTACATATTGCCGTCTTTACCGGCGAACAGCGTAGCTTCTGCAATTTCCACAGCCGTTACCGGGTTGCGGTTGGCCATTTTGGCCAGCATGCCGGCGATGGTGGCCACGGCCTGCGGTTCAGACTGGTTCAGGACTGCATCCAGAATGGTGGAAACTTCGGCCGGCAGAACGTTGGCAAGCGAAGCAATGCCGTTCACAGCCTTGAGCACAAGCTTGTTCTGCGTTTTGTTCAGGTTGGTGTACAGGTAATGCAGAATCACGTTCAGAGCATCTTCCGCATCTTCTGCAGCAGCCAGGTTGGCCGCGTTGACCGCGTCAAACTTCAAAACGGCTTTGCCGCCGGTGAAGCTGACCAGCTTCAGGTCGCTGAGGCCAAGGTCGGTGAGCACGCCTTCAACAGTGGAAACCACATCTGCACCAAGCTGTTCGGCAACCATCGGCACAACCACATCGTTGATGACGTATTCCAGAATGCCGTTGATGTCGAAAGCATCTTTCGCTTCGCCGTCAATAATAACTTTTTCGGTCGGCAGGGAATGCAGAACGGTTTGCACCTGCGTGAGCGGTTCCTTAATAGCAGACAGATCAATAAAGGATTCCAGTCTATCAAGCGCCGGAATTAAAGAATCGATAATCCCGTTCAGATTTTCATAAAGCTTGGCATTGTTTTCCGGAACAGCGATGGAGCGCAGAACGTTCATCAGACCCTCGGCTGTGTCGGGCAGAAGTCCGTTCAGGACCGGTTCCAGATATACTTGCAGCTCTTTGTCGGCAATGGCCTGCTTAACGCCGTCGCCCGGATCAAAGCCCAGTGCGCTGACAACACTATCGATCTGGTCGCCTAAACTACCAAGACCGAAAAGACCACCAAGTACGAAAACCAGATTCAGCGTGGTCTGAATGTTGCCGCCCTGCACAGTCAAAAGCCAGTTCACAAAGGTATTTGTGTGCGCAGCAAAATCTTCGCCGGAAGTGATCAGTTCCGGATGAGCTGCAAAATAGGCCGTGATAACGTCGGCGGTGACTGCGGCATAGTTGTTTTCTTCCATGAACGCAGCCAGCCCGTCAAACAGTGCTGAATCAGCCGCAACATATGTGGCCGGGTCGTCCAGTGCTGTATTACTGAGCAGCGAGCTGAGTGAAAACTGAAGAGTCCACACCGTGCCCATCGTGCTGCTGGTGTACGCAGCGTCGGCAAGCAGTTTGTCCACGTCCTGCATCATGCCCGTGTACACTTCCTTAGAAGCCGGGTCCGTGTAGGTGGCCGTGTAGGTTACGTCGGGGTTTGTGTTGGCCGCAAGGGCCGGCACCGCGACGGTCAGCGAGGTCATTGCCATTAAAACAGCAAGCAACAGGCTGACAAGTTTTTTACTCTTTTTCATTTGGATAAAATATCCCCCCTAAAGAAATTTCACTTCCGCCCGGCGGCATACAGCCGAACCTGCCGCCGCAGCACAAGCCAAACAGACGGTGCTTACACACCTGTCTAATAAATATTATAGGAGGGAGAAAATGAATTTTCAACCATTTTTTGTCGCCTTTTCCATTTTCAGCAAATACAACAATATTAGCCTGCCGGATTTGTGCATTTTAACAAAATGCCTGTATATTTATAAATGATTTCTTAATTTTTTGTGCTTTTTCACCAAATTTTAATCAACAAGTAGAACTTTTTTGAACATTAAAAGACAAAAGAAACAGGAAACGTTTAAAAATTAACAAAGTGGAAATTAACTAATATTTTGCCATTAAAAGTGAATGTCCGCAAAGCCCGCCGACCGACAAAAGAAAAGCCAAAGCCAAAAGCCCGGCCATAACATGCCATATATAATGTTATAAATAAAAAGACGCCGCAAAACGCAAGCCGTAAAACGCGAGCCGTGAAACGCAAGCCGCAAAACGCAAGCCGTAAAACGCAAAAAGACGGCAGAATGATCTGCCGTCTTTTTTTAGACTGTCGAAAAGCCGGGTAGGCTGTTACCGATTATTTTGCACTGCTCTTTTTACGGGTGACCAGCACAAAGGTCATGGAAGCCGCCGCAGCCATGCACAGCACCAGCAGCACCGCCATGGAGGTGTTGCTTTCAGCGCCCGTGTTCGGGATGCTGGGGCTGCCGACAATGCTGCCGCTGCCGGTCGAGGAAGAACCGCCGCTGGGCGAAGTTACATCGTCCGCACCGGGAACGGTGGGTGTTTCCACGCCGGTGGTCGGCGCCTGGGTAGTTGTTTGCGCAGACTCCGTGGTCGTTGTAGAAGACGCAGGCTGCGTCGTGGTCACTTCCGTTGTGGGCTGCGTTGTAGACTCTGTTGTCGGCTGTGTGGTGGGTTTTGTGGTTTCCGTGGTCGGTTTTGTTGTGGGTTCCGTCGTCGGCTCAGTGGGGGGCTTCGTCGTCGGCTCAGTAGTGGGCTCCGTAGGCGGCTCCTTCGTGGGGACCGTCGGCCGCTCATTATAGGGCAACGACGTATAAGAGACAGGTTGCGGGTTCCGTTGTCGGCTCCTGCGGCGGTACGGTCGGACGCTCATAACCGGCCAGTACATGCAGTTCCTGGTAGATAATCCACACGGCATCTGCCTCGCTGTTGTTCAGCATTGCATTGATGATAGTGGTGACCTGTTCAGGTATATCTTTCACAAAACCCAGTGCAAGACGTACAGCACTTTTGTTTTCATTCAAGTTGACATACAGGTAATGCAGCACCACGTTGAGCGCATCCACCTCGTCTTCCGTTGCTGCCATGTTCGCCCAGTTGAAATAATCCAAATATACCGGAAGCAACGGGCTGGTTTTGTCGCTGAACTGAATCAAGGTCGTCAAGTCCATACCGATCGCCGGCGTGACGTAAGTCTTCAGAATGTACATAATGCACTGTTCATAATTGAAGATCGTCAATTCTTCGCCGTCTACCGTGACGGTTTCCTTAGGCAGGCTGTTGACGGCTTCTTTGACGGCGTCGAGCGTAGCCTGCACGTTCTCATCCTCGCCTACGCCGACCAGACCGACCAGCGTATCAATATTGTCTACCAGGCCGGTGATGGATTCGTAAAGCGCCGCGCTGTTTTCTACATAAGCGATCGAGCGCAGGATGTTCATCAGACCCTCGGCGGTGTTTGGCACAAAGGCGTGCACAATGTTTTTCAGGTAAGTACGCAGCTGCACCTCAGCACCGGCCGTACCGGTTGCTGCGCCAGTGATGATCGTGTAGCTGTCGACCGGCTGCGCAATGCCAAGCGCCTGGCAAAGGCCGTCCAGATCCTCACAAAGAGACACGCCCTGATCCGGCATACCGATCATAAGGCCGGCGCCGATAGTGTTGGCTACGTTCGCTGTCACAATAGAATCAATAAAGATGTCGGCATGCTCGGCAAACTCGGCCGCATTGACGGTGACCGGGTTTTCGGCAAAATAGCCCGCAAGCACGTCGGCCGTTACGGTTTCGGCGCCTGTTTTTTCCATATAAGCCGAAAGGCCGCCGAACAGCGCGCTGTCGGCTGCTTCGTAAAATGCAGCGTCGGCCGCTTCAGGCAGAACAGCTGTCATGCCGGGCACAACGCCCCAAAGTGTTGCCAGCGTGTCGCCTGTAAAGGCAACGCCGGCGAGCATGTCGTTTGCATCCTGCAGGATGCCCGCATATGTACCGCGCGTGGCATTGCCCTCGTACTTAGCGGTGTACGTTACTTCTTTATTTGAAAACGCAAACGCCGCAAACGCAGAGCTGATGACAAGCGCAAATGCCAAAAACGCACTTAAAATTTTGTTGCTTGTTTTCACTTGGGTAAACCTCCTACATATTTTTGCTGTCAAAACCGGCGCTATGCCGCGCACGCCGCCGATAAACAGACAAATTCCAGGCAAAACATACATTTTTTAACCTTGGTTAGTATTATATAAAAACGCGCAGCCGTTTGCAAGGGGCTGGCTGCAATATTCAGAATTCTAAAGAAAGTTCGGTATTTTGCACAAATAAAGGAGACACTTTTTGGCGAAAGTGCAAAAACCGGCCCCTTTGAGGACCGGTTTTAAACTATCGAAAAAGGAGACGTTCCCGTTGCCGGGGCACGGCTCAGCTGCGCACGCTGAAACGGAATTCCGTTGCCGTGGTGAACGCCTCGCCGGGCTGCATAAGCGCCGGCGGGAAATTGTCGTGGTGCGGCGTGTCGGGGTAAAACTGCGTCTCAAGCGCCAGGCCGCGGCGGTAGGTGACCGCGCCGTTCGAGGCCTTGCCGGGATTACCTGATTTGGCGAGCCAGCCGCCGCAGTAAAGCTGCACGCCGGGCAGGTCGGTATAAACCTCCAGCACACGGCCGCTCGTCTCCTCCTCCACGCGGGCGCAAAGGCCGAACGTGCGGCCGGGCTTGCGCAGGCAGTAGTTGTTGTCGTAGCCGATGCCGTCGATCATTTGGGCATACGGTTCGTCGATCATATCGCCGATTTTGTGCAGAATGGTAAAATCCATAGGCGTGCCGGCGACCGGCAGAAGCTTGCCCGTTGTCAGCTGGTCGCCGTCCGTCTCGGTGCAGTAGTCGGCCGCGATCATCAGGTCGTGCCCCTCAATGGTGGCGCCGGGCAGGCCGGACAAATTGAAATAGCTGTGGTTCGTCATGTTGACAAACGTCTGTTTGGTGCAGGTGGCCGTATAATCGAGCCGCAGCACGTTGTCGTCTGAAAACGTGTACTTGACTGTCATTTTGAAATCGCCCGGGAAGCCGTCTTCCCCGTCCGGCGAAAAGAACGAAACGGTGACGCTGTTTTCGCCGCTGACCTCGGCCTGCCAGAGGTTGAACGAGAAGCGGCCGCCGCTGTGCAAAGTCCATGTGCCCTGGTTGTTGGGCAGGTCGTAGGTGACGCCGTCGATCTCGAACGAATGGCTGCGGATGCGGTTGGCGACCGGGCCGACCAGAAGACCCTGGTAGCCGAGGTCCGGGTCGGTGTAGGGCTGCGGCTCATCGAAGCCCAGCACCACGTCGCCGAGCTTGCCGTTGCGGTCGGGCACAAAAATGCTTTGAATGCCGCCGCCGAGGGTCTGGATACTGACGCTTGCGCCCGAGGCGTTTTGAATGGTATAAAGGTCGACCACGCGGCCGTCGGCCAGCGTGCCGAACGTTTTTTTGGTTACGCTCATTGCTTTTCATCCTTTCTGTCTGCCCCGCCCGGGAAGCGGGCATACTGAAACGGGGGCGGACTGCGTTTTCATTATAGCCCACTGCCGCCCGGATTGCAAGACGCTTTGGCGCGCCGCGCCGCACAGTACGGGAAGATTGCGAAAATGTGAACTTTTTTGCCGCTTTTATAAATAAACTTGACATTTGTTTTCATTATAAGTATCATCAAATTGTAAAATTCTGCCTGATACGGGCACACAAGGTGGTTCAAGATGGAAATTTTTACAGAAATGCTCACCTCTGTTTTGCGCTATTTGATCCCGACCATGGCGCTGATCATTCTGGCAAGGTGCGTATTTTCGCTTTTGCGCAACCGGCCGCGCGTACACAAAATGGCCGAGCTGGTCAACATTGAGACCGGCGAAAAGATAGACATTGACCACTGGGAGACCTCGGTGGGCCGCAGCAAGAGCAACGACATTGTGCTGACGGCGCCGAGTGTGTCGCGCTTTCACGCCGTGATCGCCAAGCGCAAAAAGTACTGGACGATCACCGACACGTTTTCCAAGGCCGGCATCTACATCGGCGGGCGCAAGGTGGAGCGCCGCCAGGTGCTGGAGGACGGCGACGCCATCAACATAGGCGGCGTCAACTTTCAGTTCAACTGCGCCGAAGCGCTGAGCGTGCAGGCGCGCAGCGAAATGCGCACGAACGCGCGCCAAAACCGCAACGTGGCCTACGCCGTGCTGGTGGATGTGGAGACAAAACGCCCCGTTTACCTGAAAAAGCGCGACGTGCTGATCGGCCGCGGGCCGGCGTGCGACATCCGCCTGCCGTTTGAGACCGTTTCGCACGAGCACGCGCGCATCCACCACACTTCAAAGGGCTGGGCGCTGTCTGACCTGGACTCGCGCAACGGCACCAAGCTGAACGGCCGCTTCATCACCGAGCCGCAGCTGATTTTTGACGACGACATGATCACGTTCGGCGAACGCGTGTTCATTTTCTACGAGCAGTAAGGAGGCAGACATGGCAAAAGAAAAACGAAAACGCGCCCCGAAGCCGCTGAAGATACGCCCGATCAACAACTTTATCATGCTGCTGTTTTTAAATATTTTTCAGGCGCTGACCGGGCTTTCCGCCGCCCTGAGCGTAGACGAAGACGGCATGCAGATCGTGCTGGCCATCGGCCTTTTCATCGTGATCGAATGGGTGTACCTGATCGTATTTTACACGGCGTTCCACCGCCGCAATTTTGAACTGGAATTCATTGCGTTTTTCCTGTGCTCGGTCGGCCTGTGCGTGATCGGCAGCATCACGCCGGCTGCGGCGCTTCGGCAGCTTTTGATGATCGTGGCCGGCATTCTGGTGCACATTTTTCTGGTGTTTTTAATGGGCAATGTGGACCTGTGCATGAAGCTGCGCCTGCCGGCCGCCATCGGCGCGCTGCTTTTGATGGCGCTGAACATCATTTTGGCCGAGACGACGAACGGCGCCTACAACTGGATACAGATCGGCGGCGAAAACAGCGGCATCACCTTTCAGCCGAGCGAATTTGTAAAGGTGGCGTTCATCTTTGTGGGCGCCGCCACGCTGGAAAAAATACAGACGACCAAAAACATCTGGGCTTTTCTGATTTTTGCCTGCCTGTGCGTGGGCTCCATGTTCGTGATCCGCGACTTCGGCGCGGCGCTGATCTTTTTTGTGACCTTCCTGATTTTGGCGTTCATGAACTCCGGCGACATCCGCACCGTGATCTACTCGGTGGCGGCGGCTGGCCTCGGCGCAGGCATCATCGTGCGTTACCGGCCCTATGTGACCGAGCGCTTCGCCACCTACCGCCACGTTTTTGAAGACCCCTACGGCGGCGGCCAGCAGCAGACGCGCGTGCTGGTGGGCCTGGCTTCCGGCGGCCTGCTGGGGCTTGGCATCGGCCAGGGCTTCGTGCGCAATGTTTACGCCTCCACATCCGACCTTGTATTCGGTGTGATCTGTGAGGAGTGGGGCCTGCTCTTCGGGCTCATCGTGGTGCTTTCGTTCGTGGGCATCGCCGTGTCGGCGCTCAAGAACTCGATCGCCAGCAAAAGCGCATTTTACAGCATCACCGCCGTGGCCGGCGCAGGCATGCTGCTGTTCCAGGCAGCGCTCAACATTTTCGGCATTACCGACATTCTGCCGCTGACCGGCGTGACCCTGCCGTTTGTGAGCCAGGGCGGCTCTTCCATCATCAGCTGCTGGGCCATTCTGGCCTTCATCAAGGCGTCTGACGTGCGCACCTACAACAGCGGCGGCGGCCAAGTGCACAGAAAAGGAGGTGCACGTCAAAGATGAAAATGATCACCAAACGCGGCATCTTTTTATGGGTGATCGTGATCTGCTTCCTGTTCGGGCTGGGCTTTCTGGTTTATTCTTTTGCGACCGAGGCCGACGAGTGGGTCATGCAGAAATATAACCACAACATCTATTCAAACGGCACGTTCGTGGGGCTGAAAAGCATTCGCGACCGCAACGGCACCGTACTGCTGACACAGGAGAACGGCGAGCGCACCTACAGCGACGAGCGCGACATCCGCAAGGCGACGCTGCATGTGCTGGGCGACCGCAACGGCTTTATCTCGAGCGGTATTCAAAGCAACCTGGGCGCCGATTTGACCAACTACTCGCTTGTAAACGGCGTGTACGACGTGGTGCACAGCGACGGCAGTATCGTCAACCTGACGATCGACGCAGAAGTGAGCGCCACGGCGCTGGACGCCATGGACGGCCGCAAGGGCACCGTGGGCGTATTCAACTACAAGACCGGCGAGATCTTCTGCGACGTGTCGAGCCCCACCTACGACGTAGACAACATTCCGGACGACATCGATTCAAATAGCGACTACGAGGGCGCTTACCTGAACCGCCTGTTCAACGGCCTGTACACCCCGGGCTCCACGTTTAAGATCGTGGTGACGCTGTGCGCCGTGGAAAACATAGACGATGTGCTGGACCGCACCTGGCGCTGCACCGGCTCCTACAAACCGGAGGGCGGCGGCGAGATCATCTGCAACGCCACGCACGGCCGCGTGGACCTGGCCAGGGCGTTTTCACAGTCGTGCAACGCGACCTACGCACAGATCGCGATCGAGCTGGGCGCCGACAAGCTGACCGAAACGGTCAAAAGCCTGGGCCTGACCTCCGGCATCACGATCAACAACATCAAAACCGCGGCCGGCAAATTCGATTTGACGAACGTGTCGACCGACCAGCTCGGCTGGGCCGGCATCGGCCAGTACACCACACAGATCACGCCGATCGGCATGATGCGTGTGGTCGGCGCCATCGGCAACGGCGGCAAGGCCGTGGAAATGACGCTGATTTCTTCCGTTGAGGAGATCGGCGGCAATCCGCTGACCGACGACCCGCTGCCCAAGGAGGAACAGATCATTGACCCGGATGTGGCCGAGACCGTCAAAAAACTGATGCGCAACAACACCAAAACAAACTACGGCGACTGGCGCTACAGAGGGCTGAACCTTTGCGCCAAGAGCGGCACGGCGCAGGTAGACGACGTGACCGACCACAACACCGCCTGGTTTGCCGGCTTTATGGATGACGACGACAACCCCTACGCCTTTGTCGTGGTCATTGAGCGCGGCGGTTCCGGCTCACAAAACGCCGGCCCGGTGGCCAACACCGTGCTGCAGGCGCTGGTAAAAGACTGATGGAAGAAGTAAAGCGCACGCAAAAGGAAAAAGCGCTTCTGCTGGGCGTCAACTGCGGCGAGGCAGACACCGAAACGGCCATGGACGAGTTGGTGCGCCTGGCCGACACGGCCGGCGCCGAGGTGCAGGGCACCATGGTGCAGAACCGCCGTGCGCCGAAAGGGAGCACCTATGTCGGGCACGGGCTGCTGCAGGAGATCGCCGCCTTTTGCAAGGCGAACGAAACAGACCTGATCATCTGCAACGACGAACTGACGCCGACGCAGATCAAAAATATGGAAGACGAGACCGATGTGCGCGTGATCGACCGCACCGACCTGATTTTAGATATTTTTGCCGCGCACGCCAAAAGCAGCGAGGGCAAAATACAGGTGGAGCTGGCGCAGCTGCAGTACCTTTTGCCGCGGCTGGCCGGCCGGGGCACCGCCCTTTCGAGGCTCGGCGGCGGCATCGGCACGCGCGGCCCCGGCGAGACGAAGCTGGAAAGCGACCGCCGCCACATCCGCCGGCGCATCCAGTTCTTAAAGACACAGCTGGCCGAAACGGAAAAACGCCGCCGCAGCCAGCTGCAGCGCCGCAAAAAAGACAGCGTGCGCACCGTGGCGCTGGTGGGCTACACGAACGCCGGCAAGTCTACGCTGATGAACGCGCTGACGGGCGCCGGCGTGCTGGCCGAGGACAAGCTGTTTGCGACCCTAGACCCGACCGCGCGCCGCCTGACCCTGCCGGACGGGCAAAACGTGATGCTCATCGACACAGTCGGTTTTATCCGCCGCCTGCCGCACCGGCTGGTAGAGGCCTTCCACTCCACACTGGAAACGGCCGTTTATGCCGACCTGATCTTAAACGTGTGCGACGCAGCCGACCCGAACTGCTTTGAACAGATGAAAGTGACATCCGACGTACTGACGGCGCTGGGCGCGGCGCGTGCGCCGGTGCTGAACGTGCTGAACAAAAGCGACCTTTTAAGCGAAGCGCCCGTATTTATGGGCAAGACCGTTACGATCAGTGCGAAGACCGGCGAGGGCATTGAAAAACTGCTGGGTGAGATCGTTCGGATGCTGCCGCAGACGAAAAAGCGTGCGCGTCTTCTGGTGCCGTTCGCACAGGCCGGGGTGCTGGGCGAGATCCGCCAAAACGGCGTGGTCTACAGCGAGAACTACACCGAAAACGGGATCGAGGCCGACGTGCTGGCCGAGGCCGCGTTTTTGCAGGCGCACCGGGCGCTGATTTTATGACAAAATCATAACGATTCATTTTAAGGCCATGGCGCGCATAAAATCCTATAGGAGTGATTTTATGCGTGTCATGACATTTAAGGCGAAACCCAAAATGATTTTCGGCATTATTCTGTGCGTTGTCGGCATTGTGGTGATCGTTTTGACGTTCCTCGGCAACCACCAGGCCGCGCCGGCCAGCGCCAGCGACAAGATAAGCGGCCAGACCGAGCGCGACCGCGCCGCGTTCCTGACCGGCTGCGGGTGGGAATTTGACGAGAACTACACCGAAAAAGAGATCGTCATTCCGACCGAGTTCAACGACGTGTACACACAGTACAATGCCATTCAAACCGCACAAAACTTTGATCTGGAGCCGTACAAGGGCAAGACCGCCACGCTGTACACTTACCGGATCACCAACTACAAAGGGCATGAAAACGACGACTACATTTACGCCGATATTCTGGTCAGCGGCGGTTACATCATCGGCGGCGACATCTGCTCGACCGATGCGGAAAACGGGTTCATGCACGGATTTTACGATGCAAAGACTGGATAAACTTGTTGCAAAAATTCAACTGATCTCCCGAAAAGAGGCCCGGGAGCTGATCAAAAGCGGCCAGGTGGCGCTGGACGGGTGCGTGTGCACCGACGCGGGCGCGCAGGTGCGCGACACGGCCGAGATCACGATCGGCGGCACGCCAAAGCGCTACACGCCGTTTGTATACATCATGCTGCACAAGCCGGAGGGCGTGATCTCGGCTTCTGCCGGAAAAGACGGCGAAACGACCGTGACCGACCTGCTGCCCGGCGACGTGCGCCGCCCGGGCCTTTTCCCGGCCGGCCGGCTCGACAAGGCGACGACCGGCTTTTGCCTTTTGACCGACGACGGCGCGTTTGCCCACCGCATTTTAAGCCCCAGAAGCCATGTGGCCAAAACATACGAGGCGCGGCTGGACAAGCCGTTTGACGACGAGACGGCGCGCGACTTTGCCGCCGGCATGACCTTAAACGGGCAAAAGCTGCTCTCAGCCGAGCTGACCCCCTGTCCCGACCGGCTGCACCCGCAGATGGTGCTGCGCCAGGGACTTTACCACCAGGTGCGGCGCATGTTTCAAAAGCACGGCATGACCGTGCTGGAACTGAAGCGCACCAAGATCGGCCCGGTGGCGCTGGACCCGGCGCTTGCCCCCGGCCAGTGGCGGGAAATGACGGCCGAAGAAGTGGCTGCACTGAACGCTGCTGTACAAAAACAGCAAAAATGAGCATTATCGCGGCAATAATTTTGACAAAATCTTAACATTATATATACTTCACAAAGATTTACTTATTTTTTTGTGAAAATAGTTGCAAATTGGTCAAAGCTGTTGTATAATACTGACAAATATAGCAGATAATTTTTGTGCAACTTTATTTGTACCATTTCTTTTGTGTAAAAGGAGGAGTCATTTTGCCTAACCGATTGTTCCAAAGCGTTATCCACCAGATGCGCGAAGCCATTGACCGCACGATCGGCGTGGTAGACGAAAGCGGCACCGTGATCGCCAGCAGCGACCTGGGCCTGGTCGGCGAGGTGCGCAAGGGCGTGATCTCGGCCGGCGTGTTCAACGGCCTGCAGATTTGCGTGGATTCATGCACTTACAAGGCCTTCGGCAACGCCGTGCACCCCGAATACGCCGTATTTGTGGACGGCACCGACGAGCTGTCCAAGCGTTATGCAGACCTGATCGCCGTTTCCCTGAACCAGATCAAGCTGAACAACGACGAAAAATTCAACCGCGCAAACTTCATTAAAAACGTCATACTTGACAATATCCTGCCGGGCGACATCCTGATCAAATCGCGCGAGCTGCACTTCAACAACGACGCTACGCGCGTTGTCTTTCTGATCCGCATCAGCCAGCAGACGAGCGTTTCCGTTTTTGACGTGATCCAGAACTTCTTCCCCGACAAAAGCAAGGACTTTGTCATCAACATCAATGAAAAGGACATTGCCCTGGTCAAGGAAGTGCGCCCGAACGTAGACATCAAAGACCTGGAAAAGCTGGCCCGTTCCGTGTGCGACACGCTTTCCACCGAATTTTATGTGCAGGCGGTCGTGGGCATCGGCACCTGCGTGACCGGCATCAAAGAGCTGGCGCACTCGTTTAAAGAGGCGCAGGTGGCGCTGGAAGTCGGCAAGGTGTTCGACACCGAAAAATCCATCATCAGCTACGAAAACCTGGGCATTGCCCGCCTGATCTACCAGCTGCCGACCACGCTTTGCGAAATGTTCCTGCGCGAGGTGTTCAAGCGCGGCTCGATCGACAGCCTGGACCAGGAGACGCTGTTTACCATTCAGAAATTCTTTGAAAACAACCTGAACGTTTCCGAAACTTCCAGAAAGCTGTTCGTGCACCGCAACACGCTGGTGTACCGCCTGGAAAAGATCAAAAAACTGACCGGCCTTGACCTGCGCGAGTTTGACGACGCCATCGTCTTTAAAGTGGCGCTGATGGTCAACAAGTACTTAAGCTCCAGCCCGGTCAAATACTAAAACAAACGACCCGCAGGCCATGCCTGCGGGTTTTCACTGCATGCTTTCACCGGCAAAACACATATAAAGGAGGCGTGCCGGTATGTGGATCGTTTTTGCATTTGGGTCGGCGCTTTTTTCCGGCCTGACGGCCATTCTGGCCAAATGCGGCATTCAAAAGACCGACTCCACCGTGGCCACAGCCATACGCACCTGCGCAGTACTGGTTTTTTCCTGGCTGATGGTGGCGCTGACCGGATCAGCCGGCACGATCGGGGATTTAAGCGCCAAAACATGGGTGTTTCTGGTGCTGTCCGGACTGGCGACCGGCGCGTCGTGGCTGTGCTACTTCCGGGCGCTGGCCCTGGGCGACGTCAATAAAGTGGTGCCGATCGACAAGCTGAGCACCGTGCTGACGATGATCCTTGCGCTGATTTTTCTGCACGAGGGGTTTACCGCGCGCAGCGCCGCGGCGATCGTTCTGATCGGCGCCGGCACGCTTTTGATGGTCGCCAGGCAAAAGACCGCTGCCGCAGCGAAAACCGGCGGCAGCCGTGCCTGGCTGCTTTACGCCGTGCTGTCGGCCGTGTTTGCCGCACTGACGGCAATTTTGGGCAAAATCGGCATTGCCGGCGTGGAATCGAACCTGGGCACGGCCATACGCACCTGCGTGGTGCTGGTCATGGCGTGGCTGATGGTACCCCTGACCGGCAAAAGCAAGCTGGTGCGCGAAGTACCGAAAAAGGAACTGCTTTTCATCTGCCTGTCCGGCATTGCGACCGGCGGCGCCTGGCTGTGCTATTACCGCGCGCTGCAGGACGGCCCGGCCAGCGTGGTGGTACCGATCGACAAGCTGAGCATTCTGGTGACGATCGCCTTTTCTTATATCGTATTCAAAGAAAAGCTGACCAAAAAGGCAGCTTTCGGCCTGGTGCTGATCGTAGCCGGCACCCTGCTGATGCTGGTGTGAACGTTCGCATAAATCTCACATCATTTGCGGCAGCTTTTTTGGCTGGCGTAAGTACCGTCGTCGGCCAGCTGCACGCCTTGCCCCTGCGGCAGGCTGCAACGACTTTATAAAACAAAAAAAGACGGAGCACAAAGCTCCGTCTTTTTATATACAGCTATTCTCTTAGCCAAGCTCAGAGAAGTATTTGATGGTTCTGACCATCTGCGAGGTGTAGCTGTTTTCGTTGTCATACCAGGCAACGACCTGCACCTCATAAAGGCCGTCTTCCACTTTGCTGACCATGGTCTGGGTAGCGTCGAAGAGAGAACCGTAACGCATGCCGACGATGTCGGAGGAAACGATCTCATCCTCGTTGTAGCCGTAGGACTCGGTCTGTGCAGCCTTCATAGCGGCGTTGATGCCCTCAACCGTGATGTCGTCACCCTTGACAACCGCCGTCAGGATCGTGGTGGAGCCTGTGGGGGTGGGCACGCGCTGTGCGGAGCCGATGAGTTTGCCGTTCAGTTCCGGAATGACCAGGCCGATGGCTTTGGCAGCGCCGGTGGAGTTCGGAACGATGTTGACAGCAGCCGCTCTGGAACGACGAAGGTCGCCCTTTCTCTGCGGGCCGTCCAGCGTCATCTGATCGCCGGTGTAAGCGTGGATCGTAACCATGATACCGCTCTGGATCGGGGCATAGTCGTTCAGGGCCTTTGCCATGGGAGCCAGGCAGTTCGTGGTGCAGGAAGCAGCGGAGATAACGGTATCTTCGGGCTTCAGTGTGTCGTGGTTTACGTTGTAAACGATGGTCGGCAGGTCATTGCCGGCAGGAGCGGAAATAACGACCTTGCGGGCGCCGGCTTTGATGTGCGCCTCAGCCTTGGCCTTAGAGGTGTAGAAACCGGTGCACTCCAGCACAACGTCTACGCCCAGTTCGCCCCAGGGCAGGTTGGAAGCGTCGGCTTCTTTATAAATTTTGATTTCCTGACCGTCCACGATGATGGAATCGTCGGTGCTGGAAACTTTGTCGGCCAGCGCATATTTGCCCTGCGAAGAATCGTACTTAAGAAGATGCGCAAGCATTTTGGGGCTTGTCAGGTCGTTGA
>ERZ1090878.707-NODE-710-length-17250-cov-4.827334_pt1 | contig 17250 bp, 13 predicted proteins | sample MGYA00478473_ERZ1090878 | MGnify/ENA primary metagenome ERZ1090878 (study PRJEB33644, sample SAMEA5815720) | chicken gut metagenome | biome: Chicken; feature: Gastrointestinal Tract; material: Caecum | place: Ireland | collected 2019-01-01 | study: A study of the... | reverse complement strand
AGATCGCTCAGTGTCTCGTGGGCTCGGAGATGTGTATAAGAGACAGTCATTATCTAATACAACAACCAGAGCGGCATGCTCCATACATTCCAGTACCTTGCTGAACCCTTTCATATACCCGGGCAAATTATTTAACAGCTTTCCTGTTTTTCGATCTAATGCGCTTCCTTTCCTACTCAAATGACCAATTCCACCGAACGACTTTATATCCCATAAAATCTCATTCTCATCATGTATGAGTTTTAGCTTCTCCATGATATGTTTTACCAGTATCTCTGTAGATTTATCCTCGATCAGAAACTGAAAGTACATCTATTCCTCCATTATTTCGAAATACTTACTATACCACATATCTCCAATCAGCACTCCTTGTTCCGCCAATTCTTGTACAAACGGATACTCTGAGGTTCGTTTTATGTCTGAATAGCCGTCTTTCTTTTTCGTCAGCACCCAAACATCCTCCGGTGCCAGTGCGTTAACAAAGAAAGGACTGTGTGTTGTTACAAACAACTGCTTTAAAAAGCCGCTTCCCACATTTCGCTTCATTTCCTCTGCCAGTTCGCCCAGGTAATGGTGATATAGGCCATTTTCCGGTTCTTCGATAAATACAAGCTGTCGGGGATTCTTTTCATGCAGTAATAGATAATAGGCAAAAAGCTTCAGAGTTCCGTCTGACATTTGCTGCGAGTAGAATGGCTTTTCAAATCCCTGCTCCCAAAAGCGAAGCATCATTTGTCCATTTTCAAATTTCTGCGGTTCAATTTTTTTGATTCCTGGCAGCTTAGACTGAATTTCCGCTAAAATTTTCTCAAATTCTCGTTTATTTTCCCGGTACATATACTGAGCCACATTATTGATATTGCTTCCAGTCCTGTCCAGATAAGCCTGAGGTGCCGCAGTCTGCAATCTTCTGGCTGCGTCCGGAGAAAAATAGCAGAGATACCAACTCTTCAGGAAACTCAAAAATTTTTCTATGCGGCTATACTGTTTCATAGCTCCTAAGGTGACAATTCCCGGTCTTCTTATATCCGAAAGCCGAACATCTTTTTTCTCTCCGGTTATGCTGCCATCATCATCCTGACCGCTGTCATCGTTTCCCTCAAAAGCATAACCCACGCCGTCCTGTAAATACATAAACGATCTGGGCCATCCATGTTTTTTTATACGCTGGCGCAGCCTCTCCCTTTTTACATAGGGACGATCCGATTTGTCCAGATCAATCTCCAGCTCATAGGTGATCGGACGAGTATTGCTGGATTCCCTGTAATATAATTCAAAAGAAATCGGTCCTTCTGCCCCCTGTGAAACTAACTTTTCATATCCTCCCCGATTCTTCGCATCGCAGGCTGCTTCTACACCCATTTCCAGGCAATCAGCAATAAAGCCAAAAGCATCCGCCAATGTACTTTTCCCGTTTCCGCTGGGCCCAATAATAGTGACCAAATTTCCTAATGCAGCAACATTTTGGTTTGTTCTTGTCTTCCCTAAAACAATGTTCTTCAATACACCATAGTTTTGAATCTTAATTCCTTCAATTTTACCCATATTATTCTCCATTCAAAATGAAAAATACTACAAAAATTAATCACTCATTCGCCAAGTATTCCCTCTTCAGCTCCTCTATGATCTCAAACGGAAATATCTCTGCCCCGCCGTCTGATATCTCTTCCAGTCTTTCCACAAACTCTCTGACAAGATCGCTTGCCTCTTCACTATGCTCTCCCTCCGAGGGCATATGCCTTACATACCAAATCTGATCGTAAATCTCTATCTGAGAAATCAGCATGGAAACATCTTCCAAAAAATCCGCCTCATTCTCCTCATTTGCCTCATCATAACGGGCAATCAACCGATCCAGCCTCCTGAGAATGGCCTTTTTATTGATATCCAATGGTATGTATACTCTAATATTATCTTTCTGCGCTTCCGGTTCCCTGCTTCCCGTCCCTGCCTCTAATATGGAAGTATCGATCAGCCACGGTTCATTGATATATCGGGGAGCCTTATCCTTTGGGACCGGATAAACATCTAACCTGTTGTATATCATTTTATCTTATCCTTCAAATGTATCTCTGATGAAAATATTAGTTACAAGTTTTCTTCCGCAAAGTATTTCTGAAGCCTGGTATTCCAGTACTTACAGGCATACCCGTTGTTCCAAAGTTTAGTTTCACCTTGGGATACAGTAAAAATCTTTTTCTAAATCTAAGTCCCATTTATCTTTCTCCTATGACAATGCTTATATCGTCCTTTGATCCTGCGTTTCGAGCAGCGGTAATCATTGCTTCGCACGTTGAGACAGTTACGCCATTATCAGCAATAATATCTTCCATTAGATCAATAGAGATATAATCATGGATGCCGTCAGAAGTCATCATGAAAGGAGATATCAAGGCTTCAATAGTGCTACATTTCATCTTAAATAGGTATGCTGCACCACCGCCAAAACAAGCTGTAATCTCATTTTTCCTGTCAAATGTTTCGACTTCTTCAGGAGATAGTTGACCAGTGGCTAGAAGGTAGTTCAGTATGGTATCATCTGTTGTCAGTTGCTTGAGATATTTTCGCCCTTGCAACAAGTATACCCGAGTATTTCCTATACTGAACACTTGTGTAGTTCCATTAATAAATGCTACACCAGAAAGCGTAGTTGCCATATTCTCGTAAGCTGAACACTCTAATGAAAGAGATAGCAATTCCTCATTGACTCTCGCAAGTTCATTTTTCGAAACAGTATTCAGTATAGAGAGCTGCTTTGCAACAAAATGTGAAGCTACAGCACCGGCGTTATTTCCTCCGACGCCATCCGCAACAGCAATAATACCATTTACGAGCTGCGTCTGAAAAACACCTTCCGCAATAATATTTTTCCCGATGATTATTCGATCCTCATTTTCAGCTTTGTTTGGACCTTTTTGAGTAATTGCCATGATATTCATATCTTACTCCTTTGTGCAAATCAACGATGGCGGATTAACCGTCACATCTATGTTATCAATTCTTACCATAGCATTGTCAAATATCTCATTGTCAAACAAGTATCTGGACAGCGGATTGAGCAGAAGATTTTCGACTACATTTCCAATACCTCTACCGCCATTTGCCAAGTTGTTGAGGGCTTGTTCAGTCAGGGTGCTCATAGTATCGTTGGAAATCGCCAGCGTAATGTGCTTTTCAACAGAAAGATTTTTGACGATCTTGCTAACCTGAGAAGAAAGAATAAGTTTGGCAACATCAGGACGAATATAATCAAATACAACAATGTTTTCCCCAATTCTATTAAGGATCTCGGGGCGACCAAGCTGAAGCTTAAAATAATCTTCGATTGCATTTCTAACGCGAACAGACATCTCCTGATACGGCATATCGCTTGTTATATTTGCCTCTCGCTGACCATTTTCATTTATTGTGAAAATTCCAAGATTGCTTGTAAAGATGATAATAGTCTCAGAGAAATACACAGTATTTCCTTGCCCGTCTGTCATGCGCCCATCTTCAAGGATCTGAAGGAACTTGTCCAAAATAGACGGGTGGGCTTTTTCAATTTCATCAAACAAGAGGATGGTGAACGGATTCTTCTTCACAGCATTCGTAAGCTGACCACCAGCTTCATAACCGACATATCCGGGCGGCGCACCAAGCAACTTCTGATCGCTATGGCTTTGTCCGTACTCACTCATATCAAAACGCTTGCAACAGCTCTCATCGCCAAATAGAATTTCCGCAAGTGTTTTTGCTGTCTCTGTTTTACCTGTGCCGGTAGGACCTGCAAAAAATAGAACCCCCTTTGGTCTGGTATGAGACGATCCCTGCAAACCGGACATTCCAGTAATGGCCCTCTTGATCACATCAAGAGTCTTTGTAATAGCATAGTCTTGTCCTTTGACGCGGTTTTCAAAATCTGCTTTAGCGTTGCGGATTTTGGCTAAGTCGAGACTCTTCCAAGGATTCTCACGAATCCCGTACTTATAGAGATCAATGACATCACAGAGATCCTGCATTCGTATCTTTTCATTTTTGCAAAGTCTACGAAGACCATTGATTTCTGTAAAACTAAAACCTTCCGTAAGCGCAACAAACTTGTCCTGGATTTTTTCGAGTTCATCTGGATGTTCGTTGTAATAAGCGCTGTCCTGCCTATACACTTCGCCGGCAAAGAAGCTTGGGAAGTTGAGGCTTTTCACAAGTGCTTCACGCTCTTCCTTAGAAGGAGAAGAGAGGGTGATGATCTTGACATTGGGATTCTGTAAATAAAACCAAGCGGGAATATCGTTAGCCTTGTTTGTAATCAGAATTAGAAGGTTTTTGAGAACGCCATTGCTCTCGGTGCGGACATCTTTGGCATCAAGAGATGTCTGAAGCAAGACAGTAAAGCTATCCACTTCGCTCTGCTCCATGTTGTCAGGAGAAGTAATATATCGAGAAGCGAAGTCCATAACAATAACAGTTGCTTCTCTGTTTTGAACAAGTGTTTTCCTGACAATGTTTACTGCTGCATCGTTTTTGCTGCTGCCTTTGAACTCAGACTTTATGTATCCTTGAGAAACAGAACGCTCAGCCAGTTTTGCAAAACGGTCGAGATAACCATCCTCGCACGTATTATAAAAACCGCGTAGGCTATCATAAAAGACGATGTTTTGATACCCCATATCCTTGAAATAGAAATGAAGATATTCTGGAAGACGCAAAATACTACCTTTTGGTGTGCTACCCTCTTCTGGATACTGATACGAGTCAAGAACATTTCCCTCCAAAATGATAAGAGGCTTTATCTTGGAGAAAATGCCAAGCTCTTTATGCCATTTTGATATGTAATCGCTCATACTAGCCCCTTTCCCGACACTGCATTGTTCAGTTCGTTGATAAAGTTTGGTTTATGAATGCCAACGGATATCACACCGTCAGAAGTCATAAAATTTTGTATCTGATTCTTTGTTTTACTCAAATAATCACAGTATTTCTTTTCGTATGTATGATCGAGAATATAGATTTCTTGGTTATCCGATCCTCGTAAAACACAATTTGTATTCCTCTCTTCAATATATTCCCCGTCTATAAGAACGGATATACCATCAAGGTGCTTTGTATTAAGCTCTTCGATCGAATAGCCTGTGTAAACGAGAATATCATCGGAGATAGTTTTGAGAAGCGTAACCAAAAGCTGTAAGTCATCCGCTTGGTACAATGGATCGCCACCAGTTAGTGTAAACCCTTCAATCGTGTGGTTCTCTGATATCCGTAAAACAAGTTCATATACAAGCTGTGGTGAGGTCAAATAGCGATCTTGAAACTCCCATAGTTCTGGATTACTGCATCCCTTGCATCGTCTTGGGCAGCCGCAAAACCATATCCCGACTCTTTTACCGGGGCCAAGAACTTCAACAGGGTATAAAACCCTTGCTACATACATTGGTCGATCCTCACTATGAAATATGCGGCTTCAGACTGACATTTCCCGTTGATGTTTGTTCCCCCAAGTCCCAACTCATCGCCATTTTTAAGCTTTATCTTTTCGATGATCTTCTTATTATTCACATATGTAAAGTTTGTTCCGCTGAGGTTTTCGATATAGAATGCACCGTCTTCTATAGTTAGCTTGGCATGAGCGCGGCTCACATAGCTTTTTGCTGCCAAGTAATCACTCATGGAGTTTTCTCTTCCAATTACAGTTTCATTGCTAGAGACCTTATATGCATATTGTCCGTCAAGACTGCTCAAAACATAGGTAGGGGTATTAACAGTCGCAATCTCTGGTACTCCGCCTGGTGTTGGAGGGATGTCAGAGATATCCTCGCCACAAGCCTGACATTTTCTTGTATTTGCAGGATTTTTCTCTCCACAATCACACACTCTAACCATCGTTGCTTTTTTCGATGGAGCAGGAGTATCCGCTGCATTTTCTTCCAACATTTTCTCAGTTTCTTCATCTGTAATCTTCACACGAGTTAAATCAGCTTCACAGTAAAGACACTCTAAAAGAGTCGGCTCATTTTTTGAATGGCATGATGGACAAATTTTATACTTCTGCATTTATATTACTCCCTCCGCAAAGCTTTTTGTTTGGAGGCGGATCTGCGTTGCTTCTTTACACTTATGGAGTCAGCCTCAGCCTCCACAGAGTAGTCAGATATGTTTATAATTTGTGCATATTCTGCATCAGGGGGCAGAAGGGAAATACGATCTGCAAGTAAAACGCCTTTCGCAAGAAGCCTTTTCTCGATTTCCTTGAAGTCATCGCAGAATTGCTCCATCGAATCACAGAGTTTATCTGTTTCCTGCGCAGTGGGAACACGGTCACTTGTATCTATGCCACCAAGCTCCATCGCGATTTTCCCATCAGAAGAATAGGTAATGTTAACCGCTGTTCCTTCGCCATACGAATACAATTCACTTCTAAATCTCTTTCCATTCCTTTTTGTTACCTCACGAGAGCCAAAAACTGTGTACCCCATTTCCACCATAACTTCATCCAAACAATCACTGATATACGCTTGCTCGTCATCTTCGGCAACCGCTTTTTTGATGCGTTCGATCTCGGCTTCAAGAGTCTGAATGGAAGAGCGAGAACATACATATTCCTGAGCCACATAGTAATAAAGTTCGCACAGAGCAGCATATTCAGTGTATAATCTATCAAATTCAGCCTGGCATTCTCTGTATTCTGCAATAAATTGGTTGGCTTGCTTAATAAGAGGATTGACGCTCACCGCAACGAAGTTTTTTAAGAAAACATCATCTGCGATTTCTTCCAATCTGGTGATTGTACTACTGATTTCGCTCTTGTAAGTGTAAGGAAGGAAATCGATTCTCTGTAGCTGTGCCAATCGTTGTGCAGTTTCGTGGCGCAATGAAGCTGTCTCGCTTGCCTTAATTTCCTTTATCTCTGCAAAAGATGTAGCAAACCCTTCATCGATTGCTTTCTGAAGATCTGATTTAAGGATGGCTTCATTTACCGAAGAAATTACGCCAATCTTCGACACAATCTTCTCTGCCTCTTTGAGACACGCACTAATTGCTTCAGAAGTTCCTTCAACTGAGTTCACATCGTCAAAGTTTGTTCGGAGTACAAGTGGGTTGATTGGTGTGATCAACGCATGAAGTTCTTCGAAAAGAGCGGATATGCCATTGTCGCTGTCAGCTCTGGCTGTCAGTTCATCGGCAATTTGTTTTTCAGTCCCGAACATCCCACCAATTTGTAAGAGCCTTTTCTGATTTCTTTTGATATTTTCTGTAGCGACTGCTTTGCGTCGTTCAATCTTCCTTTGTTCCGCAAGAATCCTGCGCTGCTCCGGTGTTAAGGTGTATCTTGATGTTTTGGGTCCTGACATTGGTATCCTCTCTTTCGTGTTAAGCTGCATTTAACTTGAAAAGTACTTATTTGCATCTAATCTGATGTTGCACTCTTGAATATTACTTGCAATTGATGTAGGTTTGAACTTTCATAGTTTGAGGCGATTATGTAAAAGCAACATTAGAGATCATAGCCTCATTTTCTACGAATTTACCCAAGTAAGCCTGCTCTCCAAGCATCCAATTCCTTTCTTTTTCCAAGTGCGATCAGCCACGCTTCAAGTTGGACATCAAGGGTATCATCATAGTCAATCAGTGTGTGGCAGAAATCCTCAAACTTTTCGTAAGACGAATCGAGAAGAGATTTCATGTACGTAGTAAGCTCAGAGACACTTTTGAGCTGTTTGTTTCCAATGTTAAAAAGCTTCTGACCAGAGAGTAAATAAGCCATCGTATAATAGTTCATTAAGGTATCTCTTTTGCTTCTGTTAGCCAAACTGTGAGCAGTTTCAAGTGCGGAAGCCGCTGCGGACAGTCCTGCATTTTGGGATTTAACCGTTGCTAAGTAGTTTGTAAGTAACCTATTTTCCAGAACACTATCCCAATATGTATAGTTGGACTTATCATTCTTCCAAAGCTTTTCAAGCATATCTCGTCCCAGAGCAGGAAGAGACTCATATATCTGCCCCATCCAGTAGAAACCGTTGAGCTCGGGATAAATTTTGTAAAGTAAGTTCCAGAAAATAATATCATCTTTTCCGACTGTGCGAGATGCCTTGTTTTCTGCGTCCATACAGTATCCAGCAATTTCTGGATTAAAGTTTTTGAAGAACGCCGACATCAAACCACGGTAGAGTTGTTTCTTGCCATCGTTCCAATTGCTTGCAAGTGCAGTAATCAAAGAAGGAATGTCCTTATATCCCTGACCCAAGAAGGTATAAGTAGGGATTGCCTTTTCCGCAACCATGCCTGCACCTTCGCCCGGAATGACTTGTTTCTTTCCCTTGCACCAATTCTGAACTTCTGTGTATGTCCAGCGGCGATTCGGGTTCTCTTTCTTATGTCTGTTCGTAATGTCGAAATAAGTGACAGCAGAAATAAGATCCTGCAGTTCTTTAGGCATATCCTTCGGGAAGGGAATGCGCTGCACGGCGGTAAACTGTGCGATTTCTTCCGCATTCATGTTTTTGTACGGAGTATAACCACAATACAACTCATACAAAGTAATGCCGAAGGAATAGTAATCTGACTCTTCCAAGAAGAGGCTTCTGAAGGTTTCCGGTGCAGAATACTCAGGTGTCATACCTGTTTTAGTTACCAGAACAGTATTTCCTTGCTCGACAACAGAACTAATGCCAAAGTCAATGATCGCTACGCTCTTGTTATCATCCAAAAGCATAATGTTGGACGGCTTCAAATCCTTGTGAATAATATCATTCTGGTGCAAAACATGAAGTGCTTCATTGATACAGGGAATGATTGTCTTTTTCAGCTCATCAAGCGAAAACTTTCTTCCTTGCAGACTACCATTTCTATAGTAGGGCAAGATCTCGAATGGCAAGCCATTATATTCGCCTGTATCGAACAACGACGCTACATAAGGAGAATTGATCGACTTCAAAATGGAGATGACCTCTGGTTTGACTGCGCGCTGTCTTCTATAAACTTTCGCAACATACTCTTTTTCGTTGTACTTGCAGACATAGAGATCAGCTTCTCCGGTAGCAACGCTCAATGGCTCAACAATTTGATACTTACCTCCAAGAATTGCTCCTGAAGCCAACTTTTTACTTGCACTGCCAGTCAGATTAGGATTGATCGCGGTAGCCTGTCTGAGTTCAGAATTGATTACAGTTGCACTAATATTGGGGTTAATTACTGTTTGATTGCTCATAGCTTTTTCTCCTGTAAAAGCGGCTATCTGCCGCCCACTAATTGAGCTTTACCGTCAATAAGCTTGACTTTGCCGGTTTTAACCAAGTAATCGATAGCAGCATCGGTTTTTTGCTTAATTTTCGGTCCTTTGCGCTCAAAGCCAAATGCACGAGCGCATTCAGTAGACAAATCCTCTGTTGTGATTCCAAAGGAATGCTCAATGATTCTCATCATTGCATTTGCAACTTCTTCAGTGTGAATGTATTCCATAGGGCGCGGTGTGTCGTATCTCTCCGGAATGCGAACAACAATAGGCGTTTCAGGTAGGAGTCGAATGAAGTTATCACTATCGATTCGAACTTGACCGTTAAGTCTTTTGTTGATTGCTTCGACAATTGTGTTCTTGACACCTTCTGTTGCCTTGCCGGCGGTAAAAGATGGACCCATTCGTTTATAAAGAAGTTCCATATGCATTGGTTGCTCAACAGAAACGATGTACTTCACATTCTCGCTAATTCTTGTAAGATTATCATTAGACCCAGAACAAGGCGCATCCCACCATTTTGCCTCCTTATAGTAAGCAAATCCATATGGATTAACAGCGGGCTGCTTCTGAACAACTTTTGCTGTCTCACTTGCTATTTGCTCGATAGCAATGCCTGCGCTTCCACCATTACTGTTTTTCGTTGCATGAAGGACCTTGCCATCCTTACCAATTACTGAGTGTAGGAAAGCGAGTAATGCTTCGCCTTCAGCAGTAGGATTACGCATCCATTCAGTAGACCAAACACGGTAAAGGTTCCAACCCATATTTTGAAGAATTGTACATCTCAGATGATCTCTATCGCGTGCTGTCTTTGCATGGGCATAAGAAAGCCCGTCACACTCAATCCCGGCAATATACTCTCCTTCTACATTTGGATTAACAACTGCAATGTCAATTTTATAGTCGGAATAGCCGACCTCAGTTTCTACAGAGTATCCATGCTTTTTCAGAAAATCCACAATCACTTTGCAAAAATCGTCTTTCAACTCGAAGGCTTCATCTTTCTTAACCGGTTTAAGTGCACTTGCACCTTGTCGTGCAAACTCAATATAGGATCTCAGCATCCTCACGCCCACAGAATTTGTTTTACTCAGGTCGATGTCGGACGGAAGAATAGAACCAACCAGTTTGACATTGCACTTTGCTCTTGTGATGGCAACATTCAGTCGGCGTTCACCGCCTTCATGACCGAGGGGGCCGAAACGCCTATACATTTTGCCAGTTCTGTCCTTTGCGTAGCAGATACTAAATATTATGGTATCTCTTTCGTCTCCCTGAACATTTTCAAGATTCTTCACAAAGAATGGCTCATCTTTAGATTCATCGAAAAACCATTCATACTTTGGATTGCGCTCTCTGAAATCAATTATTGCATTTTCAATAGCGGTCTGTTGTTTTTCGCTAAATGCAATTATTCCGAGGGATCGATCCGGATGCCTCTGAATATGATCTAATACGAGCATCACACATTTTTGGGCTTCTCTTATATTGCAATTCTTGCCACCTCCCTCATAATAACCTTCCTCCACATAGATATATTCAACACCCATATCAGGGATCTTAGTGACGCTGTTGGGGAAAGTAACCAGATTATTCCTATAGATTTCTCTGTTAGAGAAGGCAATTAAGCTTTCATGTTTGCTACGATAATGCCAAAGCAAAGTTCTATTAGGCAACACAGATGCAGTTTCTTCCAAAATAGAGTCCGAAATGACTTCGCTGAAATCCCCTTCTCCTGAAATGTCATAATCACCATCAAAATTGTTGGTCGATGCAGCAAAGAAATTTGTAGGAGGTAACTGCTTACTATCGCCTGCAATGACAACTTGTGAGCCTCTAAAAATTGCACCAATAGCATCTTCGGGGAAAATCTGGGAAGCCTCATCAAAGATTACAAGGTCAAAATGATATGCTTCAGTCTCTAAAAAATAAGATACGGAAAGCGGAGACATCATTAGACACGGTTTAAGCTTCAACAGCAAGTTGGGGATTTGATTAAAGAGCTTTCTAAGAGGCATGATGTTACGCTTTTTGCCTAACTCCTTTTTTAGTATGGCAACTTCATCTGTTGCCTTGAGTAACTGATGATTGGAAGGAAGATTTTCAATCAGCCTCTCACGAATACGCATTTGTGCAATCAGAAGTTGAAGATCATCCAGTTCGATAAACTTCTTGATGCGCTCGTCGTGGATGCTTCGTCTAAAACGACGCACTGAAGCACACTTGTCGCATACTGCTCCAAGCCACATATGATAGAAGCCTTTAAGGAATATCCTTTCGATCTCAGTGTAATATCTTGCTGCCTCAATTTTCATGATGAAGTCTTCAAGTCCATTGGCGCAACAATCGTCTTTGGCCTCTTGATAATCTATCCAACCACTTAGCATATGCATGGCAGCCAAGCATTTTTGAGTTTTTGAATATATTTCGGACAGTTTCATGTTCTGGCTTAAACTGTCCGATGCAAACTGTGCAGCTACCCATTCAAAATGATCGCTTACTTTACTGAGAAGTTTAGAAACCTCGTCCGCACTGCACTTGAGTTCTTCCTTTCGATATGATTCTATATTAACAATGGGCTTTAATTCCTCATACATATCCATCTGTATAATATTTTCTGTCTGCTGGAGCAGCATAAGAATGTTGTCCCAATCGGTTTGGCGATCAGTGTAATGAGCACCGAAATACTGCTTGTAAGTGTTCGCACCAGCAATAAGCGATTCAGAAAGTCTTGTATGCTCATTTAAGCTTTCAATTGCTCTATAAATTGCAGAAATTTGAACACCCTCGTTCACCAAATAAGGAGCAAGCAATGCTGTCTCATCTGCTATACGATCAAGATCTCTCAGACATATGTCAATCTGATCTATAGCTGTTCTACCATCAAAATCAGTCTCGTCAATATTAAGCGCAATTGTGCCAGAAGATATGATATTCCGAATTTTGGCGAAGGCAGTCATGGCCGCTCCTAGAAGCTCATCCAATGCAGCTATTTCTTTAGAATGATCCTGTGATATGATGACCTGCAGTGCCTCGGTGATACACTCCACAGGAAGGCTCTTCAGTTTTTCTAATGCATCTATTGCAATGAGTGCTTCATCCCACTTAGATTCGATGCCGTCATAATAGATAGACAGTGCATCAGACAGATTTCCAGAATAAGTTTCGAACCATGCTATTTGCTCATGATAGTCTTTTAAGCTAATTAGCAGGGTGCTTGCAACATCATCCGGTAATTTCTTGATAACGGTTTTGGATAGTGCTTGTATTTGTTTTTTATCTTGCCTGTATTGTGACTTGAAAATTTTGAAAAAGCTTGTGTACTCTGTTTTGTATCGCAGTAGCATAGGGGCATAGTCTAAGCACAGAACATCAGATTCCCACTCTGCTAAAATACGCTTCTTTGTTTCTAAAAGGCGAGAAGCTTTTTCTTTTGCCTCTAAAATTAACGTTTTATGTTTTGCTATATCGCTGTTAAACCATTGCGTTGGAATAATACTATTGCTTCTGATAGCGGTCAGAACAGCAACAATATCCTGTAGGCTATTTGTATTGACTGCGCTCCTGAAGCCAAGCATAGCGTTCATCGAATCAAAAGCAGAAATTGCTTGATTAAACTGTTCTCGAATTTCTGCAAACATATGATGCAATGAAGCATGATTCTCTACAAAGAAATCTAAACTGCCTGTCTTAAAAAACGGTACTCCAACAAAGCTGTTTGCAATAGCCAACAGCTTGTCTTTCCAATTGTTGTAATCATAGTCATAAATCCCCGGCACGAAAATGTCAGAGATACTATCTTCAAGAGCAAAGAGTCTTTCGTATTTAACTTTAAGCTCTTTGGCTTCTACAAGAATAATTGAAAGCTTTCCTGCCTCAAGCCATATATCGGGGATGTCGGGTAAATCACATATGCTTCGCATGGAATTTACCAATGTAGTAAGCGATGCATATGTCAACACCGCGGGCAGATTAGGGCATTCTTTGATATCCGAAATGAAACTGAATACAACTTCTATTGTATCCTGCAAAGAGGTTAATTCCTGCTGCATCTTTTCAGTATACTCATATCCAGTTGTTCGAGCTTTTAGTCCATCCCATGGATTGTTATGTATCTCACAGCTTATTTTTTGGATTGCCAGGGAGTAATCTTTCAGTTTATTAAGATAAAACCGCAGTTGCGTTTGAGTTACCATTAACGGAGAGTCTATGGCATATGTTATGGAAGGCGCGTCGTTAACTTCCTCCAATTTGCTGTAGACCTCATAGCAACTTATATTGAGTTCAGGATTGAGTTGATGCAATTCTGCTGCATACTGATTTAACTCCTTACGAATAGCCAGCAGCTCTTCCAAATTATTTAGTGCTGTGTCCTTTACCCGTGTCTGTTTAAGACGCAAATTTGCTCCGATTTGTTCAAGAATCTCCTTCTTGTTTGCCTTGTAGCTGTGTAATGGCAAGCAAAAATCAGCCAGATGCGCATCCTGTAGCCTTCGATACACCACTTGGAGTGCAGCCATTTTCTCGGAAACAAATAATACTTTTTTCCCATCAGCTAAAGCTTCTGCAATGATATTAGTAATGGTTTGGCTTTTGCCGGTACCAGGAGGTCCTTGCATAACAAAGCTTATATTGTTTTTGGAATAAAGGATCGCGTCTTGCTGGCTTGAGTCTGCACTCATTACTTGGTAACAATCCTGTGTCCGTATCGAATCCAAATCAAAAGTCCGCAAATTCTCAGGAATGTCATTTACTTCGTCAGCATCGCCAGCCATAGCTCTGATTACTGGATTGCTCTTAATTCGCTCTTCGTTTCGTATCAGATCGTTATACATCGAAATCTTCAAAAAAGAGAGCAAACCAAGGCTGGCCTCTTTCAAGATTCTCCAACCGCGTTGATCTGCAATTTTTTCGAGACTTTCCAGATAACTACTTAGCGTATCTTTGTCTGCATCGAAGTTCGGAAGATCGATGCCGTATTCCGTTTTGAAATAGTATTGCAATGTCGGGTTGACCACAATATCATCTTCATGTTTTGAAAGAGTATATGGTGAGTTCAAAGCTTCAAGTGTCAATACAGTAGGCACAAGAATTAGAGGGGATTTTATCCACTGTGTGGATGCACCTTTCCCATCTCGCCATTCAATGAATCCGAAAGAAATGTACAAAATATTAGTACCTTGTTCTTCCATAGAAAGGCGTGCCTTCGAACGAATATTCTTTAATGTTTTTTGCCGTTCCAGAATACTTCCCTCTGTCTTAATATCGCCAATAGTAACCGGCAGAGGAGAAGAAAGGTTTTCAAGAAGAGATAAAATCGAGAAAACACGAATGTCGGTTTCTCTATCTACAGATCGTTGAAAGGTAAGAGTTTCTTCGTTGATCGCTAACCTTTGGAACAAATCCTCAAACGCTGGCTCAATCAACTTCAAAGTAGACCTCTTTGTCTCTCGATAATTGATCATTTTGTTGCGTTTTCCGAGATCAAGAAGCCGGTGTTCCCAGTATTCAATTTTTTTGTTTAACAATGTAGAAGACATAAGAAACTCCCCTTGCTAAGTTACTGTGCTTTAACGTACAATTCAGTTACATCCATGATGTCATCCACCTTGTGATCAAGACATTTGCAAGTTTTGGCAAGTATATCCTTCTTTTTCATATCTTTGTCGATAAGTAAATGCCACACTAACCTTTCCTTTGTAAATACCAAATTTGGCGCTTATTCCTGAGCAGCTGATACTCGCATCCGTTAAATACTGCGCTATTCCTGATCATACTATTCTTTATCAGTCTGAATATTTTCTGGCAAACAGCAGACGGGCTTACTGGCAGATTTTATATTGTTTCGCAAGCTGCTCACTCAAGACAACCACTTCAAGTCCCCAGATCTTACGGACTTGTAGCAGTCTTGCCTTTAATTCTGCCATTGGCCCTGCCAGCCATTTTTCATCCTTTGCGTCCTTAATCACAAGTACAAACTTCAGTTGAACATCCCGCAAATTCTTCATCTTTCGCAATTCTGAACCCACTTCTGATGTATCTTCGTATTTATCCAAAATAGCTGCCAAATATATCTGCAGCGATGCAATGAATTTTTCTGTTATAGAAGAATAGTATGCCTCAAATTTCTGTTCTTTCGTTATAAAATAAATCGGACTCGTCATACTCTCCAAAATTCATCTCGGACTCAGGAATGATCATCACTTAACATTACCCCTATTTCGTCTCTGTAAAGCCTGCGGAATGTATCCATAATCGCGTTGTTCGTTAATAATTCAAATTCCCTTGCTATCTCACACTGTACTTTATTTTCCTCATTTTTATAAGGCGAAATGTATTGAATACTGCTGCTCTTCTGGCGCTTTACTTCAATATATTTTGTCAAAAAATAGTCATGAGTGGCTACAAAAATCTGGACACCTTCACTTTCCAGCATAATCAATAATTCCGCCAATACCGGAATATATTTGGGGTTAATATTTGCCTCGGGTTCATCCCAGAATAGTACAGACCCCTGTTCCAACGTTCCATTTTTAATCAACCGCTACAGTAGCGCAATTTTTCGCAGTCCCTCAGCCACCAGATTAAATTCCAATCTTGCCTGATTACCAGGTCTGAGATAAAAGCGATTGTCATGCAGCGTTACCTTTCCATTATTGATTTTCTGTAAGATTCCCAGATACTTTTTTCTAGCCGTAGTATCAGCACCTCTGGAAATATCAATCTTTGCCGCTGCAATAATGTCAAGATACCATCGAATTCCACGTTTCCCATTTTTCCCAATCAGAACATTCAATCCTTTACTGAATGGTATGGCTATATTTTCAAAAACCGTAAAATTTTCTGCAATGATTTTTGTTAATGGCATTTCTGTCACCCCACTAATCCTTTTTGCTTAGACCGGCATTTTTCAAGGCTCTTTCATCAAATTATACCTGACTTTATACAGACAGACAAGGAATTTCTCTCCACTTTTCTAGCTCAATATTTTCCTGACCACCGGGATCTTCTTTAATATCAGCACAATGCCCAGCGACACCAGATAGGTCAGTGGAATACACACAAATCTCCACATATGGCTCTTTGTACTAATCCCCAACAGTGAAATCTCATAGTACATCACAATTCGATGAATCAGATATATTCCAAAACTGCAGGAAGAAATTAACGACAATTTAGCTATCAGCCATTTGGGAAGCCATCGCTCCCATCTGATTTGTCTGATCCACACAAAAACAGCAGCGGATAAAAACACCGCATGAAACATGATATAACCTTTGATCGATGTATCTGTCACTCCGTTTTGAATGGACAGTACATAAGTATAGACAAAACGCATCAAGAAGCCAAACACTCCCAGCAAATAGATCATGATACGCTGACGGCGTTCCAATTTACTGTTCCCCAGAAGGTATCCCAACAACACGTACAAAATCAAACTTCCAGTTACCGGCACATCCAAAGACCAGGAAAAATCAAACCAGACTCTCAATATAGGGACGCAGGAAAGAAAAACAAAATTTAATCCTACTACATACCAAAGTGCTTTTCGATTTTCTACTAAAAGAGAAAATACCGGTATCGCCAGGTAACAGGCAAAAAGAGCGCCAAAAAACCAGTAAACATTCTCGACTCTATAATTCAATACCAGGTCCAGGACATACCCCACCGTCTTTTCTTCCAATACCATCTGTCCTGTAGCCACTTTCCAGGCAAGTACAATAAAACTCCAAGCAAGCCAGGGAATGACAGTTCTCACTACACGCTTCTTAAAATACACTGCTGTGCTGTACTTTTTTCGGTAATTCAACAGATTTACGCCCGTTATCATCAAAAATACAGGTACTGCCCAGTAAAGGCCACATTCCACCACCAGGCTTTCACGCCACGCGAGTGTATTTTCAAAGCTGTGCACCAGTCCATTATGATGTAACGAGATTACTGCAATACATGCCAAAATATTCAAAACATCAATATATAAAATTCTAGTTTTCTTTTGACCTTCCATATTCTGCCTCAACTGCTCTCAAATCTAATAT
>ERZ1090878.701-NODE-704-length-17276-cov-6.463620_pt1 | contig 17276 bp, 9 predicted proteins | sample MGYA00478473_ERZ1090878 | MGnify/ENA primary metagenome ERZ1090878 (study PRJEB33644, sample SAMEA5815720) | chicken gut metagenome | biome: Chicken; feature: Gastrointestinal Tract; material: Caecum | place: Ireland | collected 2019-01-01 | study: A study of the... | reverse complement strand
CCGCCGTATTCATCTGCCACAACCGCAATGTGTGATTTGCTCTTTTGCAGCATTTTGAGCAGCTCACCGATTTTCATGGTTTTGGCAACAAAAATCGGGGGCTTGACGATCACATCAATCGACCGGTTGGAGGGAGCGACCTCGTTATAGAAATCCTTCTCATGGATGATGCCGACGATATTATCAATGGAGTTCCGATAGACCGGCAAGCGGGAAAAAACGGTTTCCTTAAACAGCTTGGCAATCGTCTGGTTGTCCGTATCCTCCGAAATGCCAACAATGTTGACACGCGGAGTGAAAATCTCCACGACCTCGACATCGCTGAATTCGATCGCGCTGCGGATCAGATCGCCTTCCTGCTCGTCGATGCCGCCCTCGCTTTCGGCTTCATCAACCATGGTCAGCAGCTCTTCTTCCGAGATGGAAGTATCCTCCGAGGTTTTGAAAACAAGGGAGAGCAGCTTTTTCCACTGGACAAACAGGAAGTTGATCGGCGTGAGAATATAAATGAGCACCTGAATGATCGGCGCGGAAAGGCGGGCAAACAGCTCGGGCGATTCCTTTGCCAAGGTTTTGGGGGAGATTTCGCCAAAAATCAGCACGATGACCGTGGTGACAATCGTGGAAAGCGAAGGACCGGTTTCCTCGCCCACCCAGCGGATAAACAACACCGTTGCAACCGATGCGGACGCAATGTTCACGATATTGTTGCCGATCAGGATGGTGGACAGCAATTTGTCATACTGGTCGGAGAGCCGCAGAACCAACGCCGCACGCTTATCGCCTTTTTCGGCAAGGCTTTTGACGCGGATGCGGTTGAGGGAGGAAAATGCGGTCTCCGTAGAGGAGAAAAACGCGGACATAATAAGGCAGGCGACAATGATAATAATACCTACTGATGTGTTCATGGTGTATTCCTTTCGAAGTATTTTTGAATTGGGTCAGTAAACTGCGCTATTCCAAGGAAACTTCGAAAGGCCAGAACGATAATCGGCCCGCAGGATCAGGGTCAGACATGGGAATTTATATCCACCTTTCTGTAAAAATTAGGTTGTGTGATGCTGATATTATGCATAAATTCGCGCATTTCGTCAAGTTTGACGAGAGGGCTGCACCGGGAATGGATTATATGGCGGTGCGGTTGTATTCCGTGATCCCGTTTTTGTCCATCCATGCGCGTTTGCTGTCCATCAGGCGAGTAAGGCCGCTGCTGGGAGAGCCGTGACGCAGCGTGTACAGGCGCTGCAATTCGAGCAGATCATTATAGGTCAAATAGGGATAGTCTGAGCCGGAAGCTGTGCCGTCGGGCTTATAGGAGTAATTCAGGTTGCCGTCCGGCAAAATCCACAGGGTGACCGTGCTTTCAATGCCGCGCACCATGCAGTCGGCCAGCGCAGCATACGATTCATCGCCGGTGGCCGTGGAGAAGCGGTAGAGGAATACCGCTTCGGCTGCGTGGTGGTTGAGAGAAGCGTGGGTGGGCTGGCTCAGGCCGTTCGGATGCCAGTAATCCTCGACCAGCCATCCGGTGGTGTCTCCGCTCCCGAAGCTGTAATGGTGCGCCTGCGCATGGCTGACCAGAAAATCGGCATAGCGTTTGGTCTGGTCCAGCCATTCGGTCACGCCGAAGGTTTCTGCCGCGTTGATATTGGCCAGCCAGAAATCCGTATTGAACCGCGTATCAAAGTAGCCTGGATCAATGTTATAATCGCCTTTCAGCCATGTGCTGCCCGCAAGCGAGGGGATAAACCCGTATTCGTTCTGCTTTTCGCGCATGATATCGATCATCGCAAGCCCCAGCGCACGCGATGCGGGCTGATCGGCATCCTTGGCCATCTTGCCTGCAATGTGCGCGGCCGGCAGACTGTAAAAATATTTGGGGCCATAGGGGTAATAGGTGGAGGGTGCGGTGTAATAATACCCGTCATAGCACCAGCGATTGGCGTCGGTAAAGCGGTAGTTCGACCAGCGGCTGAGCTCGCCAGCATACGTCCAGTCGATCAGATGCTGGCTCGAGGTGAGCACCAGATAGTCGCTGAATGTCCCTTGCTGCAGCGCGGCGACTTGCAGGGAAAAGGTGAAGCCGCCGTTTTCCTGCGTCACGGCAAGCGTGCCGTCGCAGCTCGGCATGGATTCGATCATACCGTTTTCATGGGTGCAATAGGTTTGGGGAGTTACTACTATGCTGTCTATGCCGTTCACACGGATAAAATACATGCCGCGCGGCAGAATGCCGGAGGAAAGCGGCTTTTCATACCAGCGCGCAGCAATGGCATCATACCAGCGGACGGTACCGCTTTGACCCTCCATTCGGAACTGCGCAGCGACATGCGCCGGTGTGGCGAGCGACGCGGTCGAGCGTCCCATTTCCACGACGCATCCTTGGGTGTCGCTGTAAGTGCGGGTTTCGTGGCATACTTCGGTCAGTGCCTGACGGGTTTCTGCGCGCGTCACCGGACCGAGAAAGGTGGTGAACGCGGTATAGGAATGGCTTTGCACGTTTGCGTTCGGGTCGGCGGCTTGCGGTACAATGCCAAGAATGCCGGACAGGCGCTGCAGGATGGTGGCAAGCTGTGCGCGCGTTACCGTACCCTGCGGGGTCAGCGTGGTGTCAGTGGTGCCGGTAATCAGCCCCTGTGCATTGGCCCATTGCATGGCGGTCAGCGCATAGCTGCTGATCTGGCCCGCGTCTGCGTACAAGGACAAGTCGTTTTGCAGGGTTAGGTCAGCCTGCTTCAAAGCGGCATACCGATACAGCATGGCGGCCAGCTGCTCCCGGGTCAGGGAACCGCCCGGCTGGAATTGACCGTTGCCAACGCCTTCAATGATGGCATTGTACGCGCCCCACTGCACGGCGTCGTAATAGGAAGCGTCTGTCGGGACATCCTGAAACGAAGAAGCAATGACGATATTTGTGTCTGGCGCTAACCGATACAGCGCCTGCACGATGCAGGCGCGTGTGGCTGGTGCGTTTGCGCCGAAGGTATAGTCGGATAAGCCATCCATCAGTCCTGTGTCTGTGACAAAAGCGATCGCGTCAGAAGCCCAGTGCGACGCTGTATCGACATAGGTCGCAGTGGCTGTGCCTGCACGGAGCAAGACCAAACAGATGAGAAATATTGCTGCGGGATATCGGAAAAATTTCAACCTATATGCACCCTTTCGAGGATTATGGGACAAAAAATAAAAGCCGTTAGTTCGTAAAGACTATCAAAAGTATATCATATTATGAACCAAAATTCTATGGAAGGGACAGCACAGATCTTTCCAACGTCAATCTTTTGCCGACAGCAGAAATTTTTGATTATAAAAAATTGCATTTCAAGGGATTGGAGGGAGTGGATGATCATTTGCCAGAGCAAAATTTTGTTCTTGCGTTTTTTCTGTATCGCCGTATTATAAAGGATGCTTGTTTGACCCGTACCAAATCAAATGAGCGGTGTCTCCCGCAAGGTGTGAAGCACATCCTGCGGGAAACACCGCCAAACAAAGGAGGAAAACAAATGTCGCTTTCCGATCAGAAACTCAAGGGATTTACCAAACTGATTTCCTCTCTGGCCGATCAGCCGAGAATGCAGCCGCAGGACCTGAAAGCCTACTTTGACAGCAGCCCGGAGGAGGTGCGGCAGGCGCACAACAATCTGTGTGACGCGCTGTGTGCTCCAGACGCTGCGGCAAGCCTTGGCTTTGCCCGCACGGCGGGCGTGCCTGCGGATACCGTACAGGCCGCTGTCGAGCATGTGCAGGCGCAGGTTTCGGATGCAGTGTCGGGCAATCTTCCGTCCGGCAGCGTGACCGGTGACAAGCTGGCACAGGATGTGCGCGACCGCCTCTCGGCCATCGAAAGCGCCGCGGCTTCCGAGGCCAGCACTCGACAGTCCACAGACAGCAGTCTGCAAAGCCAAATCAGCTCCCTGAGCTTGGGAAAAAGCGAAGTGATGGTCGGTACATATGTTGGAGACAGTCAGCCGGTACGGCTGATATCGCTTGGCCGAAAGCCGAAGGCAGTCTATCTCTGCCACAGCATGGGCCTTCTGATTTCCGGCTCATCTCGCTACGGCGGACTGGCGTTGGATGGTCATCCCGCAGGACCGCAGGAAACGCCTATCGCCACTATTGTCGATCAGGGATTTCAAGTTTACTTTACCAGCGGAAGCCAGTATAACGTCATGTCGAATTTTAAGGATACTTCATTTTATTATATCGCATGGCTGTAAAAAAAGCCCCTTGGGAAAATCCCAAGGGGCCTTTTCATTTGATGTTCACAAAGAACCAATCACTGATTAACCAGCAAAGTGGAAGTGATCATCGGTATAAGAGCCGTGAGTCACACCGCCAACGCTGCCGTCCAGCATGTTGTCAACGTCGTAGAATACCGCTACGATCTTGTGGTCAGGAGTGTTGTCGAATACTACGATCGCGTTAGCAATGTAGTTGCTGCCGCCGCAGTTCTCAGCCAGCGGGATGCCAGCGATATCGCCTTCAGCGCCTGCAGTCTCGGAATCGTCGATTGCAACGAATACGCAATCCTTATCGAAGCTGTAGGTAGCTACGCCGCCAGCGTGAGCAACGCGTGCGCTGCCCTTTACTACGCGGTCAGTGCCGATGATGGCAGCATCAGCGCCAACAACAGTCACGTCGTCAACATAGTCGCCATCCAGCGTGTAGGAGATAACCGTGCCAGCAGTTGCACCAACGATCGGGTTGGACTGATCCTGAGTCAGGGTAGCAGCACCCTCAGAGGTCCAAACGTCGTAAGCAGCCTTCTTCTCGCCGTCCTTGGTTACGGTGTAACCGTCACGAGTCAGGTAAGCATACTTGGTGTCGCTGGTAGCGCCCGGAACCTTGCCGTCAGAAGTCTTGATGTTCAAGAATGCAGCTGCAATATAGTTCAGGCCGTCCTTCTCGTTAGCCAGAGCCGTACCGCTGATAGCGAAGATCGCGCTGTTATCCCAGCCCTTAACGGTCTTGCCGGAAACAACCTTGGTTTCGGATTTGCCAGCACCGTCATAAGCGTATACATAAACAACCGCATCGTCGGTGAACGGATTGCCGCTAATCTTGCCATCCTTGTAAGAAGTAGCAGTAATCAGTGCATCGCAGCCAGCATCAGAAGCAGAAGAAACCGTCTTGATGTCGTAGGTGTCGTCGCCCAGCTTGCTGTAGGTTACCAGACCAGACATACCCTTCAGGACATTTGCACCAATCGTGTTGTTGGAAGAACCATCATTAATATGGGTGCCGCCCAGAAGCTTCTCACCATTGTACTTGGAGATCTTCACCTCAGCATCGGTGCCATCCGCAAAGTACAGGCGAGCCTTAACAGTACCTTCGCCATTCTGATCGTCGAACTTGGTCTCAATGTCAACGTTGGACGAACCAACTACACCGACATGTTTAACCTGAGACATGTAAGCCACGTCTTCGAGCTTGCCAGTGGTTTCGTCAGCCGCCAGGATGTAGTTGCCGCGGATAACCAGATCGTAGGTAGCGCCGCTCTTGATGACAACACCATTAGCAGTGCGGTACCAAGTGCCGTCTACGCGAGCTTCAACAACAAGGCCGCCGCTGGTGCGGGTAGCCTCAACCGTTGCAGAAGTAACATCAGCCTTAACAACGATATCCTTGTCGGAAGAATTGTAAGCTTCGTCGATTACGTAAACGTAATCATCCTTCGCAATATCCTCGTAACCGGAGATATCGGTGAACTTCAGGGAGCCAACACTGTTGTCAACGGTCATGGAGTTGGTGCCAACATAGGTAACCTTACCAAACTTGATCGGGCTGGAAATAACAACTTCAACCTTGCCGTCGCCATCGGTATCGATCAGCTTGATCTCCTGAGCAACTTCGTTCTGCTTTGCATCATTGTTCTTGGTAGCAGTAGCTGCCAGAGCGGACAGGGTAAAACGCTTGGTGGTATCATTGTTGAAGGTGTAGTTCTTCATTGCGGTGGTGCCGTCCAGCTTGTACTCAGTACCGTCCAGCTTGATCTTGGTGTTATCGGAAGAAATCTCCTCCAACTGACCAACGTAGCCGGTAGCGACCGTAGTGGAATCAGCGTAAGCGTAAACGCCGTAAACCTTGTCGCGCTGGCCGATCTTCTGCATAACAACGACGCGCTGACCAACCAGATCAGAGTAATCGTTAGCAACACGGATGTAGGTGCCGTCAGAAGTGTCCATCGAGTAGGTGTCGCGGTTTGCTTCCTTCTCGGTGCCGTACAGGTAAACCGCATCGTCTACCTTCTTGCCGTTGAAGACCAGATCCATGTACTTGCCGCCGATGGTAGCGTCGTCCAGAATGTCACCTGCGGTTGCCGGCTTGAAGTCAGCGATGTCAGCGGAGTAAACAACACGCTCCATGTCCAGAGCATTGTACATGATCTGAGCAGCGTACTGACGCGGCAGAGCGCCGTTTACGTCAGCGGATACGTCCTCGAACAGGTTGTTGAGGTTTGCGTACTTCATGGTGTTGGCAGACCAGCGGGAGCCGGTCAGACCAGCCTTGTCCGGGGTGTAGCCAGCAACAACCAGCAGCATCTTGGCAGCTTCAAGACCGGTAACCGTATCGTTCGGAGCGAACTTGGTTGCAGACTTACCAGCGATGATTTCGCTGTTCTGCAGGTACTTGATGTAGCCAGCCGCCCAAGTGCCGTTCACGTCGGTGAACGAGGTCGGCAGATTGGTGTAAGCGGACGCGTCATCGTTGCCGCCGTTGAGAATGGTGAAAATCATCTTCGCCATCTCCGCACGGGTGACGGTCGCATCGGGCTTGAACGAACCGTCGGTATAACCTTCGATTACGCCCAGACCCGTCAGTGCGTCAACCGCTTCAGACGACTGAATGTCAGCCTGATCGGTAAACGCTGCGCCAGCAAACATGGTGAACGCACAAGCGAACGCCAGTACCAGCGCGAGAACCTTTTTCTGATTCACTTTTATGTTAATATAAAAACGTATCCGATTCATACCGCTATCATGGAGAAAAACGGTTTCGTCAACGCTAAGTCATTTACATATCAAATAAGTGATCCAAATGAGCCGCCATCTGGAGTTTATCACTGTATGTTACATGCGCATAGGTATTGGCTGTGGTTGTGATATTTGCATGCCCCAGCCACTCCTGAATCTGCTTGAGTGAAAAACCTTCTCGAAGCAGCAGTGTGGCGGCGGAATGGCGCAGATCATGGAAACGAATATGCGGCAGAGCGGTCTTGCGGCAGAGCTTGGCGAATTCCTGCGAGATATAATCTGGACGAAGCGGTTTCCCGTTATCGCGCCGGCAGACATAGTCGCTGGAATGATAATCCGAACCATATCGGAGCTGCATTTCGTGCTGTCGTTGGCGCAGTTGCAGCAAATACTCCCGCATTCCTTGCATAAGCGGAAGCGTCCGATAGCTGGAATTGGTTTTGACGCGGTCACTGTAAGTGACTTTTCCGTTGCTGGAGATGGCGGTGTGGTTGATCAAAATCGTACCAGCACTGAAATCAATTGCCTGCCATCGCAACCCGGCGGCTTCGCTGCGGCGCAGTCCATAGGTTGCAGCCAGAATAAAAGCAGGTTCCGCCGGAGAGGACTTTGCTTCCTTCAAAAATAGATTCAGCTGCGCCTGATCGAAGGTTCTGCTGATATATTTGACTTTTTTGGGCAACAGGACATAATCCGATGGATTATAATCAATAATGCCGCGGGAAACAGCATAGCGCAGGCATTTATGAACAATAGAATGAAATTTTGCAATTGAGGTTGGGGAATACCCATCTTGATATTTTTTGTCAACAAACTCCTGAAAATCGGACAGAGAAGCAGACTGCACTGTTATCTGCCGTACACCGAAAAAAGGTTCGATATGTCGGTTGAACATATGCCAGTAGCTATCTAATGTATTGTGCCGGATTTGACTGGCCATAATTTGCAGCCAGTCGCGCATGAAGTCGGTCAAAAGGGTTTCCGGCGGTTCGGTTTCACATGGAGGTAAGCCAGCATCCAAAGAAGTGGTATTGAATGCAACATAGATGCAACCATTCCTTTCAAAATACGCGGGTTTCCTCATGCAGATCTCATTCCTTTTGAATAATTTTGCAAATATTTTGTCATTTTTGTCAAGAAAACACGAAGAATGGCAAAATATGAACAATATATAATGATATCTGCTTTCTGTATTCGACGCAATAGTGATAATGCCTAAAAGCCATCCCGTTTTTTTACACAATGTGAGGTTTTACACGCGCTCCGCTATCTTGTTGCTCAAGCAGGGAAAACGGAAATCCATACCACACCATATGGTGTAGCAGCGATTATATATAATAAGGTATAAAGGGCAGAACACGTGTCACGGCCTCCCCATGCTCTGGTCGGAAAGTGCACGCTTATCGCCCGGAATACGATATAAAACATTAAAAATTACAGTATGTCACAATATTACACCCATGTTACATTCGCGGCAGTTTACTTGACCGCCCCCAAAACCTGTGATATCATAAGCACCATAAGAGCGAAAGCTCAAAAAAATTTAAGGAGGAAAAAACCCCATGAAGAATCTCAAAAAGGTTCTCGCACTGGTACTGGCGTTCGCTTGCGCGTTCACCATGTTTGCTGGTGCAGCGTTCACCGATCAGGCTGACATCCAGTCGACTGAAGCGGTTGACGCACTGACGGGTCTGGGCGTAATCGAAGGTTATACCGACGGTTCGTTCAAGCCCGATGCGACCGTCACCCGTGCGGAGATGGCGAAGATGATTTTCACCATTCTCAACGGCGGCAACGATGACGCGTCCGCTTACACCAATCTGCCGACCTCGTTCACCGACGTGAACGGCACTTGGGCGGCTGGCTACATCAAGTACCTGCAGAACAGCGAAATCATCGCTGGTAAGTCTGCAACCAAGTTCGCTCCGAACGACACCGTTACCGGTCTCGAGGCTGCCAAGATGCTGCTGGTTGTTGCTGGCTACACTCCGAGCAAGGCTGGTCTGACTGGCTCCGCTTGGGCTGCTAACACCATGAAGTACGGCAACCTGAACAACCTGTTCGAGGACGTATCCTCTGACGTAAACGGCGCTCTGCCGCGTCAGTACGCTGCTCAGATCATGTTCAACTCTCTGGAGATGGAGCGCGTTGTTTACTCCGCTGACATCTCTGACTTCAAGCCGGCAACCGACGTTACCGACGACAAGACCATCGGTTCCAAGTACCTTGATCTGGTTTTCGCAGGCAAGGAAGCTGATGACGCAGTTGTTCTGTACGGCACCGAGAAGGAAGCAAACCGCGACACCTACTCTCTGGACACTTCCGCACTCGACTTCACCCGCGTTGCAAACGACTACTCTGACCTGGTTGGCCAGCGCGTTGTCGTAATGCACAAGGATGGCAAGACCAACGAAGTTTACGGCGTTTACGCTTACGAGGATTCCACTGTTGTAGCTACCGGCTATGTTGGCCAGTTGGAGTATGACAGCAAGAATACCGATAAGAAGATCAAGCTGGACGGCACTTCCTACAAGCTGGATAAGGCTGCGGATGCATTTGGCGTTTATTACTTCGGTGATGACACCGCTGCTACCAAGCTGGATACGCTGACTGATGCAGCTAAGACCAATGGCACTGCTGATCAGAAGGAAGTTGCTCGCTCCATCAAGCTGGTTGACAACGACGGCGACGGCAATGTTGATTCCATCATCTCTAACCCGGTTTCCTTTGGCCAGGTTACCTATGTTGGCACTTCTTCCATGACCGTTAAGAACATTGGCTCTCTGAAGTTTGACGACATCTCCGGTTACGAGGATGTTGCAAAGGACGATTACGTTTATGTGCTCGACGCTGACTACAACTCCAGCGACAAGGACATCGTTACCAAGGCAGACATCACCTCTGCTACGGTAGAAGCAACCCGCGCCAATGAGGCTCGCGTAGATGGCACCTGGTATCGTTTGGCTAACGGTGTTACCGTAACGACCGGTTCTTCCTACGATATGGTTATCTGCGGCAACTACATCCTGACTGCTGACGAGACCAAGGGCTCCCTTGAGGAAGTTGCTCTGCTGTCCGCAGTGAAGATGGCTAATAATAGCAACGTCGATATCGATATGGGCGTAGGCTCTCTCAACGATGAGGGTACTGTTGAAGCTCGCATGTACTTTGCAGACGGCACCAACACCACGGTGAAGATCTCCAAGTACGACGGCGACAAGCTGCTGGGCGATGCTTCCAATATCGATAGTGCTTCGAATGACGGCAAGGTTGGCGCAAACGTCCTGAAGGGCAAGGAAGGTCTGGTTACCTTCTCCAAGCTGGCAGACGGCACTTATGACGTCAAGGCAGTTGCAGCAGGCAATCTGGCTGGCTGCGATGACCTGAAGGCTGTTGACGGCCAGAAGAAGGTTGACGACAGCAAGATCGATGGCATGCTGATCAACGATGATGCTGTTATCTATGTTAAGGCAAACACCGAGGTCAAGGTTCTGACTGGCGCGACCGTCAAGAACTGGGATACGACCGATCTGGCAGCAAACAGCATTGTTCTGACCGAGACCAAGAGCGGCCTGAGCTATGTTGCGGCTGGTTATTTGGTTGTAAATCAGGCTAAGGTTCCGGGCGCTACCAGCGACACCAAGTATGGTTACCTGACTGCTGATCCGTATCTGGTTAAGACCGACGACGGCAACAAGGCTACCTACGAGGTATGGACCTCTGAGGGTGCAAAGACCCTGACTGCTGATACCTCCAACCGCGTAGGTAAGAGCGGCGAGATCATTGCTTACACGATCAACGGCAACTTTGTTGATGTTGAGAACAACGTAGTAGGCAAGGCTGCTGCAATCATCGGCACCAACAACGAGGCTAAGGGCGTTGCTGAGCTGAAGACTCAGAATGGCCAGAGCAAGACCTACAGCTTCGATGATGACTGTGTCTTTGTTGCAATCGATGCTTCCGAAAAGGACGGCGCTGAGGGCGGCATTGGCTCCATCCCGACGGCTGAAGAGGTTTACAACGTCGATGGTTCGTACTATGCAAATGCATATGTAATCTTCAACGATGACGGCGACAAGATTGTTGCAGTGTTCTATGATGTTGACAACAAGATTACTAATGCGCAGGATAAGGATATTATCTTTACTAAGTAATAGCAAACTCGATGCATAATGCATAGAAAGAGGCTCCCGAGCATTGCTCGGGAGCCTTTTCTCATACCTATGCAATGTAATAAATAACAAGCATGTGATTAAAGCCAAAAGGGTTGATTCTTCCTTCACCGAAAATGCGCTCAATCCGTTGTTGTCAATCGGCAGGAGGATACTGATATTTTGATCCTCGAACTGGGCGAACATGTGAACACCACAATACGTTCTGTTACCGTTTTGCATAATGGGAACTGAATACCCTTAATGAATTGTAAATTCAAACTGCTGCGAGGAGCTTCGCCGGAATGTGTTTGATACCCTGCCGACGACACTGGTGATTTGATTTGGTACAGGTCGAACACAATACAGCGCAAAAAAGCGCAAGAGCAATAATTGCTCTTGCGCTTTTCATGTTTAGATTATGCTGCCGGGAGAAGATAGAATCCGGTTATTGTTTGATATACGTCATTTGATTGACTGTCGTACCGGCTTTGATGTTCAGTACGATTTCGGTCGGCGAAGTGCCCCATTCATCGTATGCCGGACATAGACCGGTTGCTGTGTCAAGGGTCACGGGATTGCCATTGAGTGTGACATTGACTCCATTCAGATCAGATGCGTTGATATAGAGGGGATAGTAGCCCTCGTCAGGAACTTGCGTAGTAAACAGAATGGTGCAGTCTGTTTCAGCGGTGAAAGCACCGTTTTCCTGCCAGTTTACCGTGCCAGCCTGTACGGCAGCACAGTCGGGCACACCGTTACCGTCCGCATCCGGCAGAGCGCTGGTGTCCAAACCGGTTTGAGACAGAATGCTAAGCGCCGCAGAGGTGTCATACGGATCGAGTGCGGCAACAGCCAGCAGACGGTTGAGGAAAGCGTTATTAGACGTGGTCAGAAGCACATTGTCAAGCTGATCGGCGTTGGTCTGGCACAAGCGCTCATAGCCGGTAACCATGCGACGGACATAACTGTCATCCATCAAAATTTGAACAGCAGTCATATTGCCGACCGGATCTAACATGGTTTCATATAGGTCAAACATTTGCTGCCAGACTTCAGCATCGGCACGCATGTAGGCGATACCGTGTTCAAGTGTGTCAAGGGCCAGCGTGTATTGACCGCTGGAGACATAGTATTGTGCCAGCGGAATGGTGATCGAGTTGGATTCCACCGCGGACAGATCAGCCGCGTATTGGTCGGCTACGCCCGGTTCATTGCCGCCGGAAATCAAATAGGAGAGTTTGTAGTCATTTTTCTCAAAGGGGTCAATGGCGGCACAGGTTTTCAGATCGTCAAGCGTCAGGCCGGCACCAGTGAAAATGCTTTGAGCAATCAGGTTCAGGCCAATCAGAACGACGAAAATGGCGGAAAACGCAGTTACTGGCCAGCGTACAGCGCCGCCGCTGCTGCTCTGCGGCTGCTTAAGCCGCAGACAGTCGCCGCAATAGAGGGTGACGAGCGCCAGCACCGCAAAGAACATGGGCAAGCAGCATCCGACCGACCAAATGACGTCGGTGATTGCCTGACCGAACATTTGCAGCACGCAGGCGGCCAGAAGCATAACGGCCAGCGGCTTTTCCTTGCGGCTTTTGACCAGCGCCCAGATGGACGTGCCAAGTATGGCAAGAAAAGCAGCCAGACCCAGCACACCAAGGTCACAGAGCGCCTCTACATAGTGGTTGTGCGCGTATTTGGTTTCATAATAGTAATCCTGTACCGAAACAACGCCGTTTTCAAAGCCGCCCAGACCACGGCCAAAGACCGGGGAGGTGAGCCACAGCTTGATGGCATCCTGGCGATAAACGCCACGCTGCACGACGTTACCGTTTGCGGACAAGTCCTGAATACGGTCAGCGATGAAAGCAGGCAGCAGCTTATAGCCCAATTTGACGCTGCCTTCCTGCGTGCCGGAGTAGGTGGCGCTTTGTACGGTCACACCCGGTTCAGTGCAGGAGAAGTAGAAAAAGACGATCTCACTGTCCTCGGGCACCGTAAAGGATACCGGCGCATCCGAGGAACCGCTGCTCAGATCGGTTTCATTGTTCTGAATCAGGTTGCTGGTATTCTTGTAAGCAACACGCACCTGAACGGGCGCGGTCGCCTCCATGGTCAGCGTGTAATCACCGGCCGGCAGGTTAGCCGTACGGCGGAAGTCGCCTTCGGTGCCGAATGTATAAGCGCCGGTGACATTGAGTGCAGCAATCAGATAAATGACGGCAACGACAATGATGCCCACAATGATGCCGATCATCAGTTTTGCTTTGCTGTTGAGCACAGCAGCAACTTTGTCACGCACATAAATTTCCAACACACAGGCAAGGGCACAGCCAACCACCAGCATCAGCATGGGCAGGGGAGAACCGGTCACGGTATCACCGAAGCCCTTAACCGAAATACCGCCCGCGATCAGTGCAACCACTGCTGTTTGAATCAGCAGCAGGAACAGGCCAATGCGGCTTTCTTTCGGGCTGAGTGCCAGCATCAGCAGGCAAGCGACCACAAAAACACCGAGCGAGCCCATAGAGAAAGCTAACAGGTACGAAATCGCGTTGACCATCAGCAGAATCGTGCATAATATCTTTTGCCGACGGGTTTCCGAGGTCACTACCAGCCAGAGCGACAGCAGGCAGGCGATGGACATCAAACCTGCATAGGTATTCGGGTTGCCGACGACAGTGCTCAGACGGGAGTAGAAGGTGGAGCCGGTATCGGCGTAGCCCGGACCGATCGCCTCCATCCATGCGCGGAACGGCCGCATGAGGATGTTGCAGGAAGCGGCGTCAATGGATAGAACGCCGACCGGTGCAGCAGCACAGGCCATGACGGCTGCGGTGCGCCGGAAGGAAAGTTTACTTTCCTTAGCATATAGCACAATCGTCATAAAGATTGCAAAAGCGATGAGCAGGCAGGAAAATTCTGCAATCGCAAATTTGCCGGATTTGGCATACAGGGTAGAAATGCCTGCCAGCAGCATATAGGCAAACAGAGCAAAAGCCGGAGGCGTCAGCAGGCGCTTGACGCGCTGCTTGTCTGCAAACACCAGCATACACAGAATGGCGGCGCCGCCCAACAGGCCGACGACCTTTTCCGTAAAATAATTGCCGTTGTTTGCCATACAGATGACGGCAAACAGGACGACTGCCGCTGAAATGTACAGTCCCCAGCGGACAGAAGGGGTGGATTGAGCTGATTTTTGTTTCATTCGATAACCTCCATGGTGAAGCCGGCTGAAATCAGCCGGGATATTCCGTAAAGCGGTGCGGGGATGCTTATGCATCCAGACCGGCGGCTTGACGATAGAGCGTGGTCAGTTCCTCAAAGACCGGTTGGATGTCAAACGGCAGGATCGCTTGCCGTGCTGCCAGTCCCATTTGCCGGCGGCGTTGTGGGTTGTCCAGCTGGTGGACGGCGCCGGAAAAAGCGTCTGCGTCCCCAAACGGATACAGCAGCCCGGTCACGCGGGGTTGCACCAAGTCCTGATGCCCTTTCACATCGCTGGCAATCACAGGCAGGCCACAGGCCATTGCCTCCATGATATTGAATGGCAAACCTTCGCTGCGGCTGGATGAGACACAGAGATCGGCAGCCTGATAATAGTCCTTCATGTTCTGCACAAAGCCGGGGAAACATACACGCGACGCAACGCCAAGCGTTGCGGCAAGGGCTTTGCATTCCTCCAGACGGTCGCCGCGGCCGGGCAATACCAAAACCGTGTTTTCCGGCAAACGGGGCATCGCCTGAATCAGCGTAGACTGGCTTTTGCGTCCGGAAAACTCGGCTGCATACACCAGTATAAGAGCGGATGGATCGAGCCCAAGCTGCGCCCGCAGCTGTGCTTTACGCGCCTCGTCCGGCGGGGTGAAAAGCGTCGTATCAATGCCCATGCCATGCGTAAAGCGAATGGCTTTGCCCAGCGCATAGTGCTGCGCGATGTCGTCATCCTGCCGATTCATGGTCAGCAGCCAGTCGGTGACAGGTGCGGTCAGCCGTTCAGCGGAGAGCAGCAGCTGGCGTTTGAGTAACGGGGTGGCATCGTCAAACAGATAGCCGTGCACGGTGTTCATCACAACCGGACGGCCTTTCCAGGCCGGCCGCAGCGCAAGCCGCGCGAAGAAGGCGGCAAGTGAGGTGTGCAGACTGACCAGCGCATAGTCCTCACGGCGCAGCAAGGCGCGCAGCTGATGAGCGGCAAAAAAATTGCGCGGGGAAGCCATGCGTTTTTCCAGCGGCAGCGGGATAAAGCGACTGACCCCCTCCAGCGCACAAGGCTCGCCGCCTGCGGCGGCGTGCACTTCGCAGCCCTGCTGGGCGCACCAGCGCAAATAGGGCCGATGGAACGAGGCGAGGTGTCCGAAGGAGGAAGCGACATAGAGAATTTTCCGATTTGCTCCCATGAACCATATCACACACTTTCAATAAAAAACGCAGGCAACTCCTTCTGCCTGCGCAGTATACTCCTATTGGAATATTACTCCAAAGCGCATCTTTTGTCAAGTAAAAGGGCAGATCCGGTGGAAATTTCCTGCGAAGTATGATATTATAAAGACGCTTATGGGTAAAAGATTTTGTATCGTCAGGAGGCACGGCATTTGATTAAGGAAAATCAGCGCACGCTCAACCAGATCAACGGGTTGACAGATGTGCTTATTCTGTTCCCCTGCATGGTTTTGGCATATGTCATCCGTTTCGTGGTGTTTCAGGGGGAACCCGGCCATATCGGTCTATCCTATTATATATACGCAGTGTTGTGCATGTCGCCGCTATTCTGGCTGCTGTATGGCTTGATGGGCCTGTATGATTCATTTCGCGCTAAGAACTTCCTGACGGAATTCAGTCTGCTGCTTCGCTGTAACCTGCTGCTGTTCGGTTTACTGCTTGCGTTCCTCTTTGTGTTTAAGGAATTTCACCTGTCTCGATGGACGCTTTTGATCTTTTTTGTGCTGGCGACGATGGCGGTATCAGCCAAGCGGTGGCTGCTGCGGCGCGTGCTTCGCGCGTTCCGCGAAAAGGGTTATAACCTCAAGCATGTGCTGCTTGTCGGCTGTGGCGAGCAGGCGCAGATGTATTACGAGGCCATTCAGCGTGATCGTACACTGGGATTAAGCGTGGATCACTATCTCGCGCCGCACGATTGTCTGCCGGGCTTGTCCTATCTGGGCACTTATGAAGCGTTTCCGCGCGTGTTGGAACGCATCAGCCCGGACGAAGTGGTCATTGCGCTCGAGGCGGATGAATATCGTTATTTGCCTAATATCATAATGAATAGCGAGAAAAATGGTGTAAAAGTTTCTCTGATTCCGTTTTATAACAAATATATGCCTTCTCATCCGGTGTTTGACGAAGTGGGTGGGGTTTCGCTGGTCAACATCCGGCATATCCCGCTGGACAATATCGGCAACGCGTTCCTCAAACGGACGATGGATATTGTCGGCTCCCTGCTGCTGATCGTGCTGACCTCGCCGCTGATGCTGTTCGCAGCGGTGGGCGTGCGCTTGTCCTCTCCCGGGCCGATCCTGTTCCGGCAGGAACGGGTGGGGCTGAACAAAAAGCCGTTTTATATGTACAAGTTCCGCTCTATGCGGGTCAATGACAAGCAGACGACTGGGTGGAGCACCAACAGCGACCCGCGCAAGACCCGCTTCGGCGCGTTTATCCGTAAATTCTCGATTGATGAGCTGCCGCAGTTTTTCAACGTCCTGAAAGGGGACATGAGTCTGGTCGGGCCGCGTCCCGAACTGCCTTATTTCGTCAATCAGTTCAAGGAAACCGTGCCGCTGTATATGGTCAAGCATCAGGTGCGTCCGGGGATCACCGGTTGGGCGCAGGTCAACGGCTTCCGCGGCGATACTTCGATTCAGGGGCGTATTGAGCACGATCTTTATTATATCGAAAACTGGACGCTTTTGTTTGATATCAAAATCCTGTTCCTGACGGTGTTCCATTTCTCCAACAGCGAAAAGATGTAGTGCGTCGGGGCTGCTGCATGGCTGCAAATGGGCCAGCGAAGGCTGTGTTTTGCGTTTTGCTTGCGTTTTATGGGAAAATACAGTATAATATGATCTATAACGCGGAAAAGGGTGCAAAGATGCGCTGCTTGCCGTGGCTCCCACGGACGGGATTTACGGGGCGGAATGCGCCCTGTCTGAAAAGG